>Ga0194129_10005195_pt1 | contig 16769 bp, 4 predicted proteins | sample TA2KigCa35mmetaG_FD_150862 | JGI IMG/M metagenome (GOLD analysis project Ga0194129, IMG submission 150862) | Freshwater microbial communities from Lake Tanganyika, Tanzania - TA2015038 Kigoma Deep Cast 35m | ecosystem: Environmental > Aquatic > Freshwater > Lake | place: Tanzania: Lake... | reverse complement strand
GGGGCGCCGCGGCAGCCCCACCGCCGGGGGCGGGGGCGGGCCGCAGGTGGCGGTGGGCCTCACGCTCACCGCCCGCCGCCGCGTGGTCTTTGAGGTCACCGCGCAGACCTATGACGCCTACCTGCACCTCCGCCACGCCTGTGATGACCAGGCCAGCATCGCCGCTGATGACGACTCGGGCGGCGACCGCCGCCCGCGCATCTCGATGTTCTTGGACCCCGGCACCTACTACCTCGTGCTCGACGGCTTCGCCCGCGCCGCCGGCGCCGCCACCGTGCGCGTCTCGGTGTCGGACTGCGCTGAGATTCCTGTGGTGGCGGAGATCGCGCCGGCGCGCTCCTTCCTCTCGTTCTTCTGGCGCAGCTTCGGCTCCGGCAGCCTCAGCCTCAACACCGCCGGCGGCGCCCTGGTCACCCACAGGCAGTGCGGGGGCGCGGGGCCGCAGAAGGCGGTGCGCTTCTCGCTGCCGTTCGCGGCGCGCGTGCGCTTTAGCACGCTCGCGAGCTTTGACTCGGTCCTCCACCTGCGCCGCGAGCTCGACTGTGACAGGACCACCGACATCACGTGTGATGACGACAGCGGCCCTGGGCTGAACTCAGACCTGAGCGCCACCCTCGCGGCTGGCACCTACTATGTCATCGTGGACGGCTACCTCGGCCGCTCGGGTGACCTGACCCTCTACTACGAGATCAACTGATCCGTGAGGTCGCTCGCCATGCCTCTGATGCCCTCGCCGCGCCCCGCGGCGCGCCCCGCGGCGCGCGCTCTGCGCGCGCTGAATCTCTCGCTGAGTCTCTCGCTGAGTCTCTCGCTGAGTCTCTCGCTGAGTCTCTCGCTGAGTCTCTCGCTGAGTCTCTCGCTGACTCTCTTGGCGTGCGAGGAGCGCCCCGCCGCGCGCCCGCCGCGCGCCCCCGACGCGGCGCTCGCGCCCGACGCCGCGCTCGATGAAGCTTGCGCGCCGCGGTGCGAGGGGCGGGCGTGTGGCCTAGACCCGCGCTGCGGCGTCTCCTGCGGTGAGTGCGCCGCCGGCGAGCGCTGCGAGGGCGCCGCCTGCGTCCCGGTGGGGGGGGGGGCGGAGGGGGGCGCGGGGGGCGCGGGGGGCGGCTGCGCGCAGAGCTGCGCGGAGGCGGCGGCGGAGTGCGGTGAGCGCTGCGGCGTGTCGTGTGGCGTGTGCGCGGAGGGGGCCTCGTGCGAGGCGGGGCGCTGCGTGTGCGCGCCGTCCTGCGCGGGGCGCGCGTGTGGGGATCCGGATGGCTGCGGCGGGGTGTGCGCCCCCTGCCCGCGCGCGGTGAGCTGCGAGGGGTGCGCCCTGCGCCTGCGCGTGGACTCCACCTCGGCGGTGGGCGGGCGCGTGACCTCGGCGCGCGTGACGCTCTCGGTGCACCTGCCGGAGGGCGAGGCGCGCCCCGAGATCGCTGAGCTCCGCCTCCGCGTCACGGGCCCCGCCGCCCTCGGGCGCGTGGGGCTCGCCCCCGCCGTGGTGAGCGCGGAGAAGTCGCTCGTGCCCGACCCCGCCACCGGCCTCCCCTACCGCGTGGAGGGGGAGGTCTACTCGTTTGTGCTGCTCTCGACGCAGAGCTCCAAGGAGCTCCCCACGGGCGACTGGCTCGCCCTTGACCTCCAGCTCGGTGACACCAGCGCCGCCCCCGTGACGGTGAGCGTGGTGCAGCGCGAGCAGACCTTTGCCCCCCCCGCGGCGGACCTGCTGCTGTGGGGTGAGCCCGCGGCGGCGCCGGTGGTGATCTGGCCGGCGCTGCGCCAAGGAGAGTGAACGTGCTGAGTCCCTCGCTGCTGCCCCTCTCCCGCCTCGCCCCCCGCGCGCCCGCCGCGCCCCTCGCCGCGCCCCTTGCCACGCTCCTCGGGGCGCTCCTCGGGGCGCTCCTCGGGGCGCTCCTCGCCGCCCCCGCCGCCGCTGACCCCCTCTCGCTGAGCGAGCTCAACCGCTTTAACCGGTGGGTGCAGTGCTCCGAGCGCTGTGACCAGGTGACGCGCTACGCCGCCGCCTCCCCCACCTTTGAGGAGCAGCGGGCGCGCTTTGAGTGCCTCGCGGGCTGCGGCGCGCCCTCTCACCTGTGGGAGAAGGACGGCGCGCGCGCGGAGGGCGCGGCGGGCCTCCGCGTGTACCCGATCGACCGCCATGACCTCGCGCTGGCGATCTTGGAGTTCCAGTCCGGCGCCCTCGACCCGCGCGCCTCGGCGGTGGTGAATCAGGGCTTCTCGGAGGGGCCCTTTGGCATGAGCTTTGACCCCGCGCAGCTGGTGTGCTACGGCGACGCGCTGGTGGCGGAGCAGGGGGGCGCGGAGGGCGCGGCGGGGGAGGGCGCGGCGGGGGAGGGCGCGGCGGGGGAGGGCGCGGCGCGGGCGCGTCAGCGCGGGGCGATGGTCATCGTGGGCACGCTCTGCCCCTACCTCTCCTCCTCGGAGGACCCCCGCTACGGCTGCCCCTACCTGAGCGGCACGGAGGTGGAGGAGGAGGGGCTCTTTTACCCGTTCTGCGGCGCGGAACTCTGCGCGCTGCCGCGCTATGATTTCGGCGACAGCCTCACCCTCCCCGCGCCGGGCGCGGGGGACGATGGCGTGTACTGGGCGGGCTCCTATCGCCCGCTGCTCTGCCCAGATGTGGTCTGCGCGCTCTATGAGGGTGACGAGCCCCTCGTGGGGGACGTGGAGCTCTGCGCGCCAGGCTCGCAGCCCGACGTGCCGCGCTGGCTCGAGGAGCGCCTGGCGGGGCGCGCCCTCTGTGACCTCAGCCGCGCCGGGGGCGACGCCTGCGCCCTCGATGAGCGCTGCGTCTATGATGAGCGCTTTGGGCGCGGCGTGTGTGAGCGGCGGTGCGCGGAGGGGGCGCCCTGCGCGGTGTCGCACCTCGAGCTGAAGTCCGAGAGCGACCAGGAGGTGATCGTGTGGGTGTACCTCGATCACTCCGACGCCCCGCTCCGCGCCCTCGACCTCCACATCACCTACCCCCGCTCGCAGCTCGTCTTGGCCGACGCCCGCCGCCTCCCCGCCCTCGTGTATTCGGGGGGACCCAACGGCAAGACGCTCGCCACGCAGCACCTCCCCGACGAGACGCTGCGCCTGTCGGTCTTTGACGCGGCGAGCAGCGCCCCCATCCCCTACGGCCCCCTCATCGAGCTGGTCTTTCAGCGCACGGGCCCCTTTGAGCCCTGCGAGGGCGCCGACGGGCAGGGCGCGGGCGCCGACGCGGAGGGGCGCTGCCCCGACCTCGAGGTCGCCTTCACCGACGACCCCGACCTGCGCGCGATGAGCATGGCGCCGAGCTCGGGCGCGGCGCGCGACGCGCTGCGCGACGGGGCGGCGTGGGGCGAGGGGCTGCGCCTGCGCTCCCGCCTCGACGCTGAGGTCCGCCTGCGCCTCTGGTATGACTTTGAGGATGTCGCCCGCCCCCTCGCCTACAGCGCCGCCCCCTCCGCCGAGGAGCTCTGTGGCGTGGTGGCGAGCTGCGCCCTTGAGGCGGAGGAGGCGGAGCGCGCGCGCTTCTTGGCGCGCCTCGAGCGCCTCCAGGCGGGCTCCTCGTCGGTGCAGCGCCCCGTCGCCGGCCCCTTTGGCGACGCCGGCTACCTCGACGGCGCCCGGGGGCACCTGCGCCTGCCCGTGACGTTTGATGAGCGACTCACGGAGCGCGACCAGAGCTTCTCGTTCTCAGCTTGGTTCTACACCGAGGGCAACGTCGCCGCAGAGGAGGAGGACACCCCGCAGGTGCTCTTTGGGCACCTCAACCTCTCCGAGCGCACCCGCTTTGGGCTCTGGCTCCGCCGCCCCGCCGGGCGCCCCCTCGCGGAGGGTGAGTACGCGCTCGAGCTCTTTGACGGCGACCTCCTCGCGCGAGACCTCCCGCGCGGCCTCGCCGCCGTGCCGCTCGCCACGGTGCGGGCGCGCGAGTGGCGCCACGTGGCCTTCACCCTCGACGCCGCCTCCCGCGCCCTCAGCGTCTATCTCGACGGCGAGCCGCTCCCCACCTCCTACTCGTTTGACCCCGCCGCGCCCACCCCCTTCGCCTGCCCGCAGCTGAATCGTGGGCGCGAGGTCAAGCTCCAGCTCGAGGGCGACCAGCTCGGCGGCGTGCCCGCGGACGCCGTGTACTACTCGGCGCGCGAGGGGGGGCTCTACAAGCTCCGCCGCCGCGCCCTCAGCGACCCCGAGGGCGCCCTGGTCATCGGGGACGGCGAGGCCTCCTACACCGACCCCGACTACCTCCCCGCCCTCGACCGCCTCGTCTACATCTCCAACGCCACCGGCAGCGACGAGGTGTGGATCTCCGACGGCGCCGGCGGGGGGCGCCGGCAGCTCACGGAGGGCTTTGGGAGCAGCGACCTCGGCTTCCACGCCCGCGCGCCGCGCTGGGCGCCCGACGGCAGCGGCGTGGTGTTTGAGAGCGACGCCTTTGACGTGGAGGCGCGCGACAACATCGATGAGCGCGTCTATCACCTCTACTATGTGGCCTATGACCCCCGCGCCAATGAGCCGCGCGTCCCCCTCGCCGACGGCTCCGTCGTCAGCGTCCTCTCGTATCAGGAGCGCCTCGCGGACCAGAGCCTCGCCCTCTATCGCCTCACGGCGGGGGACGGGCGCCACCACCACCGCAAGGCGCGCTGGCTCGAGGGGCGCGATGAGGCGCGGGGCGCGCGCGGCCGCCTGGTCTTTGAGCGCTCGAGCCCCCTCTATGATGAGCGGGGCGTCTCTGAGCTGCTGATCAGCGAGGTGGTCCCCCTCTCGTCCTCGGCCCCCCTCGCCGCCCTCGCGCGCGGCGAGGTGGGCGAGGAGGTGAGTCTGCTCGACGCGCGCCGCGCGGTGCGCCCCTCGATCGATGGCCCTGAGGCGGTGGAGCGCCTCCTCTTTAAGCGCTCTTTCGCCGAGTATCACGACCTCGGCGCCCCCGCCCTCCTCCTCGGCGCCCGCGTGGGCGAGGCGGCGCGCCCCGTCACCCCGCACCGCTTCGCGCTCCGCGTGGAGCGGTTCACCGACCCCCCCGTGGGCGACGACACCGCCGAGATCACCCTCAGCTATGAGCCCTCGCTGAGCGCGTTCCCCTCCTCCTGCTGGGACCGCAACGCCGATGGCCTGCAGGGGGCGAACGAGGACCTCAACAAGGACGGGCGCTGGACCACAGAGGACTGCCTCCTCTCCGAGCTCGGTGACCTTTTTGTGCGCCTCGACGTGAGCGCCCTCTCCTTTGTGCGCGCCCTCCCCATCACCCCCGCCACGCCGAGCGCGGAGCTTTCGCCGGCGCTCAACGTCTCGCGCGCGCCGTGGAGCAAGGAGGTCGCCCTCTCCGAGCAGAGCGCCCCCGGCGCCACGCTGCTCAGCCTGCAGCTCACGAGCCCCTACAACACCTATCCGCTCTATAGCTCCACAGGCTCCCTCGTGGTGGCGCGCTTTGAGGTGCGCGCGCGTGACCCGCAGCGTGGGCAGGTGAGCGCGTGGCCGCGGGAGCAGCTGCTGCGCGCCCTCTCCGTGGTGCAGCGCACCGCCGAGGAGGAGCTCGTGGTGCGTGACCTCAACCCCAGCCCCACCTGCTGGGACCTCAACCAGAATCGCCTCCGCGAGCCCGCGGAGGACCGCAATGAGGACGGGGCCTTTGACGTGCGCGACTGCCTCGACCAGCCCTTTGACTCCCTCGGGCGCTTTGAGGCCGTGCGCGACGCCGCCCTCTCCCCCCGCGCCAACGCCCTGCTGATCGACGCCGTGAGTCTGGCGCGCCCCGCCCTCCTCTACGCCCCCGACCTGATCAGCGCGGCGCGCGCCCGCAGCCTCAACGAGCGCCCACAGCAGCTCCGCGGCCTCAGCTGGCGCCCCGAGGAGCGCTACATGAGCTGCAGCTGGGTGGGCGGCTACCAGCACCCCTTCCGCCGTGAGCTGGTCGCCTCTCTGCGCGGCGCCCTCGACGACGTGAAGCTCTATAGCGGCGTGCGCGACCTCCACTCGATCCGCTCGGAGGCGGAGCGCGGGCGCGAGTGGCTCGCGCGCGCGGAGGCGGTGGCATCGGGGGTGCCCCGCTGCGGCGCGAGCCACCTCGAGTGCCCCCCCTACCACATGTGCGTGGACTCCGAGTGCGTGGTGGCCGCCTGCAGCCCCTCCGCCGCCCCCGGCGAGGACGGCTCGTGCTCGGAGCTCGGCGCGCAGTGCCGCCTGCGCCCCGTGTCGGTGGAGCAGGAGCGCGAGGCCGCCTCGGGCCTGAGCTATGACTGGGTGTGCGTGGCGGACTGCGTGACCGACCGCCAGTGCTATACGCAGTCCTGCCTCAGCGGCCCCTGCCTCTTCTGTGAGGCGAGCACGTCCTCGTGCGTGGAGTGCCGCGACACGGAGGTGGTGATCGGCGGGCTGACGGTGGCGCGGGTGGAGGGGTGCCCCGATGAGCGCGCCTTCTACTGCGCGGAGGGCGCCTGTCGCTCGGAGTGCTACTCATTTGAGGGGGAGCAGAGCCTGTATCTGTGCGACCCCGTCACGGAGTTCTGCGACCAGGGCCGCTGCGTCCTCCGCGGCTGGGAGTGGGAGGACCTCAGCCCCCTCACCTTCCTCGGCGCCGACGACGCGCGCTTTGACCTCGACCCCTCACAGTGGTCTCACTACACCACCGCCATCGGCGAGCGGTACCCCCTCGAGCTCGTGGCGTACGGCGTGGGCGACTACGGCGCCGCCCCGGAGGTGGCGGTGGAGGTGCGCGGCGGCCCCTACTACGGCGACGCGTGGAGTCTGCTCGGGCGCGTGGCGGTGCCTAGCGCCACGCAGGCGCAGGCGGTGGCGCGGCCCATCACGCTCGACTCTCCTCACCCCTACACCGCGGCGCGACTCAGACTCGTCACTTCGCCCTACCAGAACCCCACAGGGCGCGCCACGGGCCTCGGCGCCGCCGACAAGGACTTCTGCCTCAGCGACGTGGAGAGCGCCGGCCTGCCCCTCGGGGGCCTGAGCGCGCGCGCCCTCTGTGAGCGCGCCGCGCAGGGGAGCCGCTATCAGCTCGGCTACCGCCTCGACCTCCCCGACTTTGAGGCGGTGGCGGCGTGCCGCGAGCGCGGGCACGCCGGCTGCCCCCCGCGCAACGCCAGCGAGAACGACTACCTCTATGGCGGCGCCCCCGGCGTGGTGCTCCTCGATGTGCGGGCGAGCGGCGCGAGCGTGATGAACGCGCTCGCGCGCAACCCCGTGTGCGCCTATGGCGGCGGGCTCTCGCCCGTCGCGCCAGGGGGCGTCCCCGAGCAGGTGTTCTATGGGCGCGGGAGCGCGGAGCGCTCCAATCAGGCCGCCGCGCGCTGCGCGCGAGACCCCGCGCGCTGCCTCGGGGCCCTCGACGAGCCCGCCACCCTAGACTTCTCCGGGTCGTTCGCGCTGCTCAACTGCAACTACACGAGCGCCGAGCGCCCCTCGGAGGGCGCCTACGCTGAGTTCGTGAACATCCCCTACCTCCCCCCGCCGCTGCGCGAGGGGGCGGTGGCCCTCGACAACGGCGGCGTCTGCGTGGTCAACGTGGACGCGCTCCGCTCGGAGGCCTGCTATGAGTGGGCGGGCGGGGCGGCGTCGTTTGACCCCTACTCGCGCCCGATGACCGTGAATCAGACCCTCGAGATGACCACGCCGCGCAGCTTTGGGCACGACCGCGGCTTCACCGCCGTGCCGCCCCCCCTCTATCGGCTCAGGGTGAGCGTGGAGGGCTACACGGGCGCCGGACTCACGCTCTCGGATGGGCGCGGCAACCTCGTGGCGGTGCCCACGGGCGCCACGGAGCTCACCCTGCCGCCCATCGCGGAGGGGTGGCGCTACGCGCTCTCGATCGCGCGCCAGCCCCTCGAGCGCCACCTCTCGTGCGCCCTCGCGCCCTCCTCGACGCTCCCGCTCACGGGGGAGGCCTCGGCGCGCTTGGGCGCGGAGGCGTTCAGGCTGCGCTGTGAGCAGGGCTTCTTGGTGGAGGGCTGCGTGGACTACCGCCTTCGCGCCTGCGCCTCAGGGGTGACGAGCGGCAAGGAGCTCACGCTCAGCCTCACCTCCACGGCGGGGGGCGTGACGCGCACGCAGGAGTTTGGGGCGTTCGCCGACGCGCGCTTCAGCGCCCCGCGCGTCCTCCGCGCCGGGGAGCCCTACGCGCTCGCCGTCACCCGCTCGCCGCGCGGCCTCTCCTGCGCCGTCACGGGCGGCGGGGCGGGGGCGGTGGGGGCGGGCGGGGCGGCGCTGGCGCAGGTCACCTGCTCAGACCTGCCCGAGCGCGCGCTGCCCTACTCGGCGCGGGGCCTCCGACCCGGGGAGGCGCTCGAGCTCCTCGAGCGCGAGAGCGGGCAGCGCTTCACGGTCACCACCGCGGCGCTCTCCCCCGAGGGCCTCGGGCAGCTGCCCGTGGCGCTGCGCGAGGGCGCCGCCTATGAGGTGGTGGTGGCGCGCCAGCCGAGCCGCCAGAGCTGCTCGCTGGAGAGCGGCGCGGGGGTGATTCCCGCCGGCGGCGTGCCGGCGACGCAGATGCTGGTGGTCACCTGCGTGGACCTGCCCACCTATGTGCTCTCGGCGCCGGTGGTGAATCTGCCGGCGGGGGAGTCGCTGCGCGTGCAGCTCTCCGCCTCCACGCGCGGGGCGCCGCCGCGCGTGAGCGAGGTGACGTACTCGCTCCCCACGAGCGTGGGCGCGGGCGCGACGCCTCAGGGGGAGGTCTCCTTCCCAGGGGCGCCCCTCTACGCGGGCGACGAGTACACGCTCACCGTCCTCAGCGCCTCTCGCCCCTCCCTCACCTGCGCGGCGCGCAACCTGGTGAGTCCCGCCCAAACGCGCTTCACCTCCTACCCCGCCGCCCTCCTCTCGCCCGTCACCGTCCTCTGCGAGGACGCGGCGCAGACTCGGGAAACCTTCTTTGTGGGCGGGCAGGTGCAGGGGCTCACCCGCGCGGGCCTCCGCCTGAGTCTCAACGGCAGCCCCGAGCTCCTCGCCGTGGAGCCGGGCGCCACATCCTTCCGCTTCCCGCTCGGGGCGCTCAACGACACAGACTACAGGGTCACGGTGGCGCGCAGCCCCGAGCTCGTGCGCTGCGCGGTGTCGGCGGGCGAGGGGCGGGTGGAGGGGGCGGACGTCACGTCGGTGCGGGTGACCTGCGTGGACGCGGGGCGCGTGGAGGTGTCGCTGCGCGCGCCCAGCGCCGAGTCGTCTCGGGTGGAGCTGTCGCTCTTCTCGTCGCCGAGCGGGGGGGTGGCCGCGCGCCTGGTGGGGGCGCAGCGCGGCGAGGTCTCGGTGCAGGGCGGCGCGCTCTCGACGCGCGTGGTGGAGCCCGGCTCGTCCACCGACGCCACGCTCGCCCCCGGGACCTATCACCTCGTCCTCTACCTCAACACCAACAACTCCTTTGACCCCAACTCCAATCAGCCCACGTTCGCCCTCGGGGACCACGGCGTGTATCGGCGCCTTGAGGTGCGCGCGGGGGAGGTGCTCTACGTGGAGCTCGGCGCGGCGGACCTCACGCCGCTGTGGCTGGTGAACGTCCGCGGGCGGGTCCCGAGCGGCGTCAGCGTGTCGAGCGACGCCGCGCGGCGCGCCCCCATGCTCTGCGCCTTCTCCCCGGGCGGCACCTTCTTGCCCGCGCGCCCTGGGGCGCTCATCCCCAACGCGACGCAGCAGGGCGCCCCCGTCGTCCGGGTGGCCTCTCGCCTCTGCACGTCCGACTGCGAGGTGGGCGCCGAGTACGTCACCAACAAGCCCGCCTACCTGCCGCTCTCGCCCGGTCAGTCGTTTGACCTCTCCTGCTTCGTGGACCTCAACGGCAGCGATGGCCGCGACGCCGGGGACCTCGTGAGCCTGTCTCAGCTCTCCTCGGCGAGCCTCTACGCTTGGCCCACGCTCAACCTCTCGGTGCTGCCATGACGCGCTCTCTGCTCACGCCGCGCGCCCTCTCGGGCGCCCTCGAATCGGGACTCTTGGGGCGCTTGGGGCGCTTGGGGCGCTTGGGGCGCTTGGCGCTCTTGGCGCTCTTGGCGCTCTTGGCGCTCGCCTGTGACCCCTGGGCGGGCGGCGGGGGGGGGGAGCGCGGCGCGCCCCCCACCGACCTGCCCGCCGACCTGCCCCCCGCCGACCTGCCCGCCGCCTCGCCGCGGGAGCCTGTGGAGGCGCTCTCGCCGTCTCTGTGGCTTGAGGCGCGCGAGGAGGGCGCGGGGCGCGTGCGCGTGGAGGTGCGCTACGCCCGCCGCGCAGACCAGGCGGCGCCGCGGGCGGTGGAGCTCTTTGTGGAGCACCCCGCCGCGCTCACCTACCTCGGCGCCGCGCCCCTTGAGGCGGCGACGGAGGCGGGGAAGGAGCTCGTGGTGCAGCGGCGAGACGCCACGCGCCTCCGCGTGGTCCTCATGAGCCCCGCCTCCCTGTCCCTGATCGGCGGCGGCGGCCTCGCCGCGCTGTCGTTTGAGGGGTCGCGCGAGGAGGCCGCGCGCGTCCGCATCCTCCCGCGCGCCCCCTATTTCGCCCCCGCGGAGGCCAATGAGGGCGTGGTGCTCGCGCCGCCCCCCGCCGCCCTCTCGGGTGAGGAGTGAGTCTGTGTTGACCCAGCCCCCCCCCGTCGCCCCCCGCGCCCTCGGGCGCGCGCCCGCCCCCTCGCCGCGCTCGCTGCTCTCGCCGCTCTCGCCGCTCTCGCCGCTCTCGCCGCTCTCGCTGCTCTCGCCGCTCTCGCCGCTCTCGCCGCTCTCGCCGCTCTCGCTGCTCTCGCTGCTCTCGCTGCTCTCGCTGCTCTGCTCTTGGTCGCCCGCGCCGGCGCGCGCGCAGGACAACCCCATCGTCAGCGTCCCGCAGGAGTGCCTAGGCGCCGGGGGGCTCGGCGAGGCGTGTGACCTCGACGCGCGGGCGTGCGTCGACAACTCCATCGCCACCCTCTGCGTGCGCGTGGACGGCGCGGCGCGCTGCTACCCGCCTTGCGCGGGGGAGGACGCGCTCCCCGAGCCCGGGCGCTGCTCCCTCGGCGAGCAGTGCGTGGCGAGCGCCGCGGGCTACTACTGTGAGCCCGTGCCCTTTGAGATGGACCTCAACCTCCTCGACCAGTGCATCTCGTATTGGCTCGAGGGGCGTGAGCCCGCCTGGAGCGAGAATCGCTGTGACCTCGAGGCCAACCTCAACCGCCTCCTTGACCAGAACGGCGACGCGCGCTTCGACATCTTTGACCTCGACCTCTGCGTGCTCTCCTTCCTTGAGCGCCCGCTCCCGCCCGAGCGCCTCGCCTGCGCCACGGACGAGGAGTGCGGCCTCGGGCTGTACTGCGACCCCGAGACGAGGGGCTGCGCCCGCGAGTGCGGGCTCATCGCCGCCCGCGAGGAGGGGCTCGGCGCCCTCGACCGCGAGTGCGCCGGCCCCCTCAAGCTCTGCGACTACACGCGCGGGCGCTGCGTGCTGCAGTCCCTCGAGGACGTCACCGCCACCACCTGCGAGGTGGACCGCGACTGCCTCGCGGGCGCCTACTGCTTCTTGGGGACCTGCGCCCCCCGCTGCTCGCGCGCCCTCGACTGCCCGAGCAGCGAGTGGTACTGCAGCGCCGGCGGGCGCTGCCGCGTGCTGCCGGACGCCTCGGCGGCGGAGGAGGAGTTTGTTTTTGACCCCGCCCTCTACGCCGTCCGCTTCGCGCGCAAGCGCCTCGACCTCAACGCCGTTCAGACGCGCGACGCGGCGCCCCTCGCGGTGATGGACCTGGTGACGCGCCAGCAGGTGCTCGACGTCCCCACGGTGAGCTTTGGCTACCGCCTGCAGGTGACGTACGCCCTCAAGGATGAGCCGCGCTGCCTCGCGCCCTTCCCGCAGGACTGCGCCTCGGCGCGGGAGCGGGACCCCGCCGTGGACCCCACCGAGGGCGCGTGCGTGGCGCGCCGCGCGGACTGCGTGGTGGACCCGCAGACGGAGTCGTGGGTGCGCCTCCCCTCGCCCTTTGGCGTGGTGCGCGCCGTGGGCAGCCCGCGCCTCGACGTGGCGCTCGAGGAGGAGGTCGCCGCGCGCCTCTCCCCGGGCACCTACCGCGCCACCCTCAAGGCCGTCTACGACAACGGCGACAGCGATGAGCTGCAGGTCTACTACAGCAAGAAGACCCCCTCGGGTGAGTACGTCGGCGACCTCGGCGTGTACTATGAGGACGAGCGCTACTCCCTCTCGGGGCTCACGCCGATGGCGCTGGCGACGAGGGTGTACATCTCGGAGGAGGTCACGTCGTGGGATGAGCTCCTGCGCGCCGAGGGGATTCACGCGGAGCTGCGGGACGTGGCGCGCGGGCGCAAGGTGTACGCGGCGCTGCACGGCGACCAGTCCGTGGGCTTCGCGCGCCCCAACGCGGGCGCCGGGGAGCGCGCCCACGACATCCCCCTCCTCGGCGTGTATTACCCTGAGCGCGGCGTGCTGCGCCTCATCGGGCGCAGCACGCTGCAGGCGAGCTACGCGGAGTCCGAGGCGAGCGCCGGCAGCGACGCCGCCGCCCTGAGCGCGCGCAACCCCTTTGGGCGCAACATCGAGCGCCTCGTGGAGCTGTATGGGCCCTTTGATGAGACCACGGGCTACTTTTATGGGCTCTACAGCGAGCTGATCAAGGGGCTTGCCCCCACGGACTTCACCCTCCGCGGCGCCTTTAAGCTCCTGCAGCGGACCGCCGACTCCTCTCCGCCCCCGGGAGTCCCCTATCGGCTCCTGCCCCCCCTCAGCGCCTCCTTCCCGAGCCGCGCCGCGCTCCTAGAGGCGCTCGAGGAGGAGATCGCCGACAGCTGCGTGGGGGGCGAGTCGCAACACTTTAGCGACCTTCGGAGCTTTGAGGCGTACGTGCGCGCCGCGCGCGACGTGTGTGACCCCGCGAGCCCCGCCGCGCGCGCCTGCCGCCTGCCCATCTTCCCCGACCTCGTCTCCTTCTCAGACCTGATCGGCGAGGCCCTCGGCAGCCTCGGGGCGGGCGCGCGGGGCGCCTACCTCACCATCTATGATTTCCTGCGGGGGCGCGTCACCCTCTGCCCCGAGGAGCAGGCCTGCTCGACGAGCGCGCCCTGCGCCCCCGGGTTCGCGTGCCTGCAGGGCGCCAGCGGCGCGTCGACCTGCGCGCGCTCCTCGGCGCAGATCTACAGCGGCGGCCAGGCCTGCTCAGACCGCTCGCCCTCCTGCCTCGATCAGAAGCGCTGCGACCTCGTCAACGGCATCTGCCTCACCGCCTCCTCCTCCTGCATGAGCGCCTCGTCGTGCGCGCAGGGGGAGACCTGCGCCTCCTTCACGCAGGGCGCCGGCGCCAACGCCACTCAGGCGCGCGCCTGCGTCAATGACCTCTCCAACGCCACCTGCGTGACCTTTGGCGAGGAGGAGCGCGCGGCCGCCTACAACGCCCCCGGCGCGGGCGCGGACCTCCTGCCGCCCCTCTTCGTGGACCTCATGGCGCGCGCCGCGCTCACCTATGATGAGCTCAGGGCGCTCTTGCCCTCCTCCGCGCTCGCCAGCGGGGAGCGCTGGACGCTCTGCGTGCGCCTCGACGCCCCGGCGGAGTTTCAGAGCTACTCGGCGTACTTTGGGGGCGACGCCGCGGCCTGCGTGTCGCCGAGCAGCGCGCGCTGCGGCCTCGCCCTCCACCAAAAAGCGCTGCTCAAGGCGGAGCCGGACGGGGCGCCGTGGGTCAACACCGCGCACTTCAGCGTGGAGGTGTCGCGCCTCCTCGGCCTCGCGGGCGACGCCAACGGCGACGCCAACCCCGCCCTGCCGCTCTTCTGTGACGCGGCGATCGACGCCTCGTCGTGTGGCGTGGCGGCGGACCTCAACGCCGATGGCGCCGTGTCGCGCGCCGAGCGCGCGCGCTTCACCCTCAGCGAGCACAACCGCTTCTGGCTCCACCGCGCGCAGTCCCTTAAGTTTGAAGGCGACGAGCGCCTCTCCAACGCCTTTATGACGCTCTATCGCAACCAAGACAACCCCTTCACGGAGGGGGCGGCGCTGGCGTACAAGAGCGAGCAGCAGAAGGAGGCGCTCGAGCGCTTTGATGAGCTCCTCGCGGCGGTCTCCTCGGCGCCGAGCGTGCAGGTGCTCGCGTCGTGGCCCATGGACGCCTACCTCCAGCGCGGCGGCGACTGGCTCAAGATCCTGCAGACGGTCCTCGCGGACCGCATGGAGGTGCTCGCCTCGGTGGTGGACGTCGACCGCCGCCTGTTTGAGCAGCGTAGCCTCGCCTCCAAGTACAACATCGTGCAGAACATGCTCCAGCATGAGTACCTCACGCAGGCGCTCCTGCTCAAGCTCCAGATCGACTGGCAGAGCGACCCGGGCGCGCTGGTGCGCTACGAGGGGCGCGCGGAGGAGCTGTTTCGGGAGGGGCAGGCGATTCTCAACCAGCTCAACGCCAGCCGCAATGAGCTGGGGCTCTGGGACGGCCAGGTCTACTTTGAGTCCACCCGCGTCCTCCAAACCTCCTCCGACGATAGCCGCAACTGGTTGAACTATCTGCGGATCCTCGAGGGCGATGACGGCGAGGGGGGGCTGCTCGGGGAGGCGGAGGGGGACGTGGCGGCGGCGGTGGAGGAGCTCAAGGCGTCGCTCGGGGACCTCGACGCCCTCGAGGAGAAGCTCTTTGCGGCGCGCCGGGACATCTCAGGGTGGCTCGCGGAGCAGTGCGGCCCCACCGCCGCGGAGCTCGACGCGACGCTGACCGCCTCCACGCTCACCGACGAGAACAACGACGGGCGCCTCGACTACTGTGATTATCTGTTGGCACGCTACACCGACGACGCGCTCGTCCAAAAGATCCGCGACTGCAAGCTGAGCCAAGACTCCGCCGCCGCCCGCGCCGCCTGCGCCGACCTCGGGCTCGAGTGGGGCAGCGCCGTGTCGGGCTTCACCTACACCTGCGGGCAGGACGGCGGCGACGACTATGGCTACGCGGGGACGGCGTGCCGCGAGGTGGTGAGCTCGTTCACGAGCGCCACGGATCAGATCCTGCACGTGACCAACAACAACAACCCGCTCACCGCCCCCGCCCGCTGTGACCTCAACCGCCTCTCGGAGCTCTCGGTGACGCTCGCCGGTCGCCGGCGCCTCTGCGTGGGCGGCGAGATGGGCAACCTGGTCCAAGAGCGGCGCGCGCTTGAGTTTGCCCGCGAGCAGGTGATCCGCTCGGTGGAGACCCTGCTGAAGCAGATGACGCAGAAGTATGGCATGGGCGACAAGCTGAGTCGGTCGTGCTTGGTGGCGTCGGACGGGGAGGCCTGCAGCTCCGCGAAAATGGGCCTGTTTACGGCGGAGCAGGTGTTTAAGGTGCTCGAGGCGGTGTATGAGAAGCTCAAGGAGCTGACGGACCTCAGCGAGAGCATTATGACGGACGCCGGTGAGGCGATCGGCTGCACCGTCATCGCCGGGCTCGCCGTGGGCACCGACTGCCCTCAGAACGCGATCTCTGAGATCACGCAGATCGCGAGCAAGGTGGCGATCGCGGTGCCGCGGCAGGTGTTTGACGCGCTCTTTATCGCCAAGCGCATCGCCTTTGAGATGGCGACCTCCATCGTGGAGTCTCAGGACGCGCAGGCTGACGTCCGCCAAGAGCTCGCCAACATGCTGCGCGAGGTCGATGGGCTCATCACGGAGTTCCAGACGCACACGCAGGCGATCTTTAACCTCAACGTGCAGATCGAGAACCTCCGGTACCAGATCGCGGCGCACTACGGCACCTATCAAGACGACGTGCGCTTTATCGTGGACCACCTCGTGGGGCGCGAGGCGGGCAACCTCCTGCGCGGGCGCCGGTTGGCGATGGCCTCCGACGGCAAGCTCCGCGAGGTGCTCAACTACTCCTATCGCCTCTATATGGCCTTCCTCCACCACTACAACCTCAGCCCCGCCGCCGCCGCCGCCCTGCGCGCTCGCCTCACGCGCGCCGTGACGCTCGATGACGTGCGCCGCTTTATCGCGGAGCTCAAGCGCTATGAGCGCGAGTACTGCGGGCGCGAGGGGATCGACTGTGACGCCTCCAGCAACATCGAGGTCCTGCGCTTCTCGCTCCGCCGGCACCTGTTCCCCAACCTCGTCGACGTGGTGGACGCGCGCACGGGGCGCGTGGTGACGGCGGGGGAGCAGTTCCACAACATCATCACCAGCCCCCCCTACCTCAAGCAGACCACCATCAACAACCTCCCCGCCGACGTGATCGAGCTCAATTTCGCCACGCCCCTCACCGCGCAGCGCGCCGGGGCGCGCGGTCCGGAGTGGCTCGTCAGCCCCACGGAGTGCAACCACCGCCTCGTCCACATCGAGGACTCCTCCGCCTACCACCCCGGCAACATCGCCGTGAATCTGGTGGGGCAGAACTTTAACGCTGAGGTCAACACGCTGCGCTATGAGCTCGTGCGCGGCGGGGTGGACCTGCTCCGCGCGTGTCACCCAGAGCCCGTGGTGCGCGAGGTGGGGCTGCCGCCCACCCTCGAGTACCCGATCCGCTCCTTTGTGGTGGGCTACGCCCCGCAGTCCACGGAGGCGCAGCAGCGCGCGCCGCGCTCGTTCGTGACCCGCTCGAGTCTGCTGCGCGCCTGCCTGAACTTTGAGGAGGACGGGGTCACGGAGCCCCTCGCCCGCGACGCCGCCTGCTGGCGCTTCTTTGGGCGCGACCGCAGCCTCTCGGCGATGGACTGGCGCCTGCGCGTGCCCGTGATGGTGGCGGGCGCGAGCACGGAGAGCGCCTGGATTCTTGGGCGCGGCGCGCGCCGCGAGGAGCGCCCGCTCATCGAGGACATCATCGTGTACTTCCGCTACCAGACCCGCCCCACGAGCGAGCAGTGAGCAGCACCGTGCGCAGCCCCCTACACGCCCTA
>Ga0194129_10005194_pt1 | contig 16769 bp, 22 predicted proteins | sample TA2KigCa35mmetaG_FD_150862 | JGI IMG/M metagenome (GOLD analysis project Ga0194129, IMG submission 150862) | Freshwater microbial communities from Lake Tanganyika, Tanzania - TA2015038 Kigoma Deep Cast 35m | ecosystem: Environmental > Aquatic > Freshwater > Lake | place: Tanzania: Lake... | reverse complement strand
TTTTGAGACTTGATCTTTGTTCCGTCCTTCTGAACAACAAACACTCTGGTTTCCACCGGTTCCGCAATTTGTACTGGTGTTCTCGGAGGAACAAGAATCACGGTACTCGCGCACCCGGTCAATAAATTTATGCTTAACGCCACCGGCAGTAGGATCGGCGTTTTTAGCTTCAACGTTTTTAGTAGATAACCCATATAAAAATTCCAGTAAAGCAGAAAACAAGCCTTTTAACATCATCATCATTCTTTATTCGCGGCGTCTTTTGCAAAAATTAGACCAAGCCCCGCAACGGCAGCCGCAATAGCGCTTGTATAGTCTGGGCTTGTTGCGGGATCTCCGTCAAAGAGTGCTGTAATCAGAGCGCACAAGGACGACAAAATAGCTGCGATTCCAAGAACAGTTGTGTTTTTGTTTTTCAATTTTTATGCTCCTAAAACGTTTGAAAGTGCAACCCTTGATTCTACCTCTTTACGATATGCAGGGTCTTTATCATATCGAGGATCTTTCATTGCTTGCACAATTTCTGCAATGCTTCGGTATGCTCCAGACGAGGATGCTGTGGAGGTTTCCCCAAGAACCAGAGGCGTTTTGCCGGGAACCCCCGTAGAAGCGTACCAACGGGCTTTAAGGCCATCTACAGCAAGGTTAATAGAGCTTGTGTTGCCAGACGAAACCGTTGAGTTAAAAGCCTCAATTTCGCCCTCATCGAGGTTTTCTGCTGCCCATTCAACCATCTGTGAATAAGCCTCTCTGCCTCCCGCTCTAGACATAATGGAATTGTTCTGGGCTTCCATTAAACTTTGTTGCCCCTGAATATAGCTTCGAACAAAACTTTCTGGATATCCCAAATTAACGATTTTCTTAATAGAATCTTCGCTAACAGTTCCGGTTTCCGAAAACTCTTTGTGGAAAGGTTCTAATGAATTAGAATCGGGCGCTTTGGTTGGCTCGGGAATTTTGGTTCCTACTTTGCGCTCTAACTCTTTATAAGCCGCCGCCATATCTTCAGGAGTGGCAAACTTTTCAGGAAGCCAAGACGGTTTTGATTCCTTTGCCGCCGGTTCCCCAGATTCCGGTTTATTCTTTTCTTCTGCAACCGAAGCTTCCTCTTCCTTTTTACGGATGCTTTCAATATAGGCCTCTTCCTTACCTACCTCTCCGTTTACTTCTTCGGTGCTACGATTAATAACGATTTTTTGTGTTTCGCTCATTGTGGGCTAACTTGATTTTGAACCATGTTTCCTATTGTTTCTGCTGCTTTCGGTCCGGCCATTTGTAACAACTGTTGTTGCTGCGCCATTTGCGCTTCTTGCTGTAACTGCTCGTCTGTTTTGATAAGTCCCATTGTATCAATACCTAGAGAAGCTGCGCGCCTATTTAAATATTCTTTTAGATTAAGGAAATTTCCCAAAGCTTCTGGACCTACCAACTGGGCAATACCGCTTAAGAAGATATCTAACCTATTAAGATCATTACCTCTACCCAAAGCATCTATGCCTGTTACAATAGTAGGAGTAATAAACTTTTTGTTCATTTTGGGCATTTTTTTCTCTTTTGTTAGCCGGTCTACAATTCGGTTGACAAGAGGAAGTTGGAATTCTAGTGAAAGAATGCTGTAAATACCCCCTAACTGGCGCTCTATGCTTTGGGTAACTAACCTAACTTCTTCAGCCGTAACCCGTTCTGCATTTCTAATACTGGCTTCTGTAAGCATAAACGCATAGCTTAGGCGTTCGTTAATAGACCCCATTGTCTGAAGGGCTACAGATAAATCGCCTGATTTTTGAGCTTGTAAAACGGTTACATCTGCGGCATTTCCTTCGATAATAGATCCGTTTAAGCTTTGGGCAATTTTCTTAGCCCGTGTCGTTCCTACGGGGTTAACCAGAAAAACAATCTTTGACATTACAGCCGCGCTCTCAACAATGCTTTTAGAAAGACTGTCTAGAGACAACAAATCCCCAAAGTATTGTTCTACATAACTACGTCCATAATCTTCTCCGTCAACCCTGTGCATTCGCAGGGCAATAAATGGACTCTTTTCTTCTGGATAAGTCGTGTAAGAATCCGGAATAAGCTTTCCGTTTATTTCTTGATAGATCTCTACCTTGTTTTTTTGGGAAAGATGACAACAAGTATAAAGGTCTATATTACTCTCGTATTGGGGAAGGTCTCCCACAAAAGGCAGCAACTCTGGGCTAAGGGAAGAAACCGAAAGCTTTTCTTTTAGAATGATTTTCTTTATTTTTCCGAGAGAGCAGCGTTTTACAACATAGTTGTCTAATCGGAAAACACGCATTCCTCCATCGTCTGGGAAATGAACGAGGACGTTTCCTACAACCAATAGCTGCTTAAGGGCCTCAAACAAAGAAACTCGGATTGTTTGCCCTTCTATATCGCGCATTACAATCCTCTCCATTTCGGAAAGGCTTGTCTCTGCCTCCGTTTTTGCTTGCGGGGAGAGGGAGGCTAGGTTTTTTGATGCTTTAGGGTCAATGACAAACCTAAAAAAGGGCGCGTTTGGGGGAAGGAGGGATAAAAGCAAGGCCGAAGCCAGATTATTTACCCCCCGTGCGCCTACAGATTGATAGGGCGTAGGAAAAAAGGTAGCAGATTGATCCCCCTCGTCCGGTAACAAATGGGGCAGGGTTAGCCTAGAACAGTCTCGACCTCTGGTTAAATACGAATATCTTTCTGTCTCTAACTTTAAATACTCGCTTTTTAGGGTTCCCATCGTTTTTGGTTATGGCGTTGTTTTACCGCCTGAGGAGCCTCCTGCTCCGGGAACGCTAACTCCATAGCCGCTTTGAGGCTGGATAACAAGACCCTTCTTACCACGCCGCTTCATGGTTTGTTCGTTCTGAACCTGAGGCTTCTTAGGGGCCGCTTGCTTAGTAGGTTCCGTTAGCCTAATAATATCCGTTCGACCACCAAGGTTATACTGAGGTGGAGGGGGAGGGGGAGAGGGTGCGCCACCAGAACACATCATTGGATTGACTCCATCATTGAATTTGCTCCATATAAAGGGTTTTTAAAAACACAACAACAGACCGCTGCCCAGATCTATAATAGATTTCATTGGACGTTTCGGCTAAAGAGGCACATTGTTCTGGAAAGTTTTGGTCTAAAAATTTTACCAATTCTTGGGTTACGATTGGGATTTTTTCGTATTCCAGTTCCTTAGAAGGCTTGTTAATCATTTTTAACTACTTTCTTGCTTTGAATATAGGCGTACAAAATAATAACATAATTAATTACATCCAGAACAGTATCCCTAAGAGCCTCGTCTTTAACCTTAAAAGAACCCGTAGTAATGAATGTGGATAGCCGGGACATCTTGTCGGTAAGACGAACCATGATACCCGCCTCTGTTGCACAAACCCCCATAGATTCACATCTGGTAAAGTTTAAGAAGGGGTGGGTGGAGTCTTTCCCACCACTATAATCGTGGTTTTTACGCTCCGACAGAAACCTAGCCTCTTCGGTTAGCTCCCTGTGAAGGTTTAAAAGCCATTGCCTATCGGTTGTTTCGTTTTTATTTACGTTTGTTGTGGAGTCCATAATTTAACCTCTTGTTTGTCCCAATCGTATTCACCCGATCTAAGAATCCTAGCACAACGAGCCTGTACTAAAGCGTGGGAAGAAGTATACCCAGAATTTACAAAAGCCTGCTCAACCTCTTCCCAAACACCTTTCTTTAAAATTTTATCTGCCGTTACAGGACCGACTCCCTCAAGACCCGGATACCCATCGGTTTTATCTCCCATTAAAGTTTGTTTTAAAAAGAATAGGTCGGCTTCTTTTTCTTCAATAAACCGTCCTCGCTCGTCTTTGTCTGGGTTCCACAACCAACCGGGGATTCCGTTTAAATCCTTATCTTGCGACACGATGATAGTGTTTTCTGCTTGCATTAAGCCAAGAACATCATCGCCCTCTATCTTATCCTCGCACAAAACTTTGTATTTTTCCTTAAACAGTCTTTTGATAGCCGCATACCCGCAGGGCTTTCTACAAACTTTTCTGTGCGCTTTGTAGGGAGGATAGATCTTTTTCCTGAAAATATCGCGGCCAGAGAAAGCGATAACACACTTTTTCACTTCTAACTTATTTAACCAAGATTCCAAAAGCGTTTCGCTAATGTGCATCGCTTCTGGAATGTTTGCATAAGCAATATCGACATCATCCCCAAAACTTGCAGTAAATTCTGTAATTTTACAAACAGAATAAACAAGAATGTCTCCGTCTATTAAGGCAGTATCAACTTTAGAATAGTCGGTCAATTTATTCTCCTGCTTCGATACACGCGCTCTCCAAAATTTTAGTTAGCCCCAAAGATCCATGCATGCTGCTTTTAATGCAAATTTGGTAGCTGTCTGTATCAATCTTTTTGTTGGTGGGAACATAGCCAACAAATATCATTTCTGGAAATCGGTTTTTTAATTCTTCTAACAACTCGCTTGTTTCAAGATATTCAAGAGGGGTAGGCATTTTTTAAATCCTTTAGTTTTTTAAGAAGTTTTACTTTTTTGGACTTAGAGTTTTTGTTGTTTCTTAGCGCACAAAACTTCATTAACGTTTCTATTTGGTTGTGCTTTATAATACTATATTTTTTAACCGCTCGTAAAAAATTAAGTGCTGAAGTTCCGTAAATAGACCAAACATAAATTTGATCGTCTTTTGACTTGCTTCTAACATTCCCGCCCCACTTCTTCCGCAACTTGAACAGGGGGTGTTTGTGTTTGTTGGTTATTTCTACGGTAGGAGAGTTTTTGAAATAAACACACCCTTCTCCATCCAAAAACCCTGCGGAATATGCGTTAATAGTGTTTCTGCCTAAAGCCATTTGCTCTTCCTTTCAATGTGTTTCTGACCAGTTTGATCCAACACGATAAGCCCCATCTAACGGGCATCTAATACCCAACGTCCCTCTCACAGCCTGAATACTAGACACAGCCATTTTACCAACATCTTCGGCATAAGCGGGATGAACACTAAATTGATACTCGTCATGGATGCTTGCAACCTGATTTACCAATACACCACCGATCTTCAAAGCATTAAACCTTTCCCACATAATTATGCAGGCTTGTTTCATAATCACCGCACCCGCAGACTGGAGCAGGGTGTTTAGGGCGGCGTGGGGCGAGCGAGGATACAGCGGACGTCCATCCAACCCCTTTAGGTATCCATAAGAATTAAGAATCCTTGCTAGGTTCTTCTTAAGAACAGCAAAGGCAGGAACACGATTCTCAAAGCTGTTCCTAGCCTCCCGACCCCCGTTATGACGCTCCAGTACAGCCCCCAACTTATCGTCTCCCGCGCCGTAAATAAGAGCGTAGATAGCACCCTTAGATTTATCGCGGATTTTCTTATGTTCGGGGTTGTTCTTATCCTGCTCTTCATCCGTGAGACCAAACGCAATAGCATTGGTCCAATGAATGTCGCCATTTACCAACTGACTAGCGTAATCTCCGTTGTCATATTTACCCAGATAGTGAGCCAAGCAGCGCAACTCTAGCCCGGAAGCGTCCACCCCCACAAGCCTGTACCCGCTCTCTGGAAGGAACAGAGAACGGTATTCGGCCTCAGAAGGAACCTGAGCTAGGTTTGGCTTGGAGTGGGTGCAGCGGCCTGTAATAGCCCCGTTGGTGTTTACCCGACCATGTATCCGACCGTCCACACAAAGCTTTAGCCAAGCCTCCTCACCCTCCGCTAACTGACCCAAACGTTTTTGGACGGTTAAATACCTACTCAAAACCTGTCCCTCAGGAAAAGGAAGTTCCGATAGGATAGATTCGTCAATTCGCACCCGACCGTCTGGAGTAAACTCCTTAGGCTTCCACCCGTACTTTTCGATAAGCCTTTCGGCAATCTGCATCCTACTTGCGGGATTGAACTCCTGAATCTTCTGCTTTAGAGCCCTTCCTGTTTTTGTAGACACGCGGTCTATTGTCTTTGGGGGGAACAACAACTTCATATTTGCTTCGATATCGACCATCTCTTTTCTTAAAGAGGCATGAAGCAGTTCTGCTCCCCGTTGGTCAAAACAGAAACCCGCCTCTTCCTGCTTCCTGACGATCTTGGCAAACGCGGTTTCTATCTTCAAAGCCTTGTCGCTCATTGTATTCAATGAATACAGCTTATCCTTCAAAGCCCGCACTATTCTAACGTCTTGCTTACAATACTCCTCCAACGAAAAACTATAGGAATCGAATACTGGAGCATCTAGTTTCTTCATCCCAAGACGCGACCCCCAAGACTTCAGGGAGTGGCTTCCCGCAAGGTCGGGCGGAAGACCCAACGCAACATCTTCTTCTTTAAGGTTTGTCTTAAGCAGGCGGGACAGAACCAAGGTATCTACAATCTCAGCATCGAATTCCACACCAACCATTTTTGTGAGGACGGGAAGATCAAAGTTAATAATGTTGTGACCAACGATTAACTTTGCCGCCTTTAGAAGATTGCAGCCAACCTCAAGATCGACTTTAATAGGATCAGCATCATCCACCGCTACGCAAAAACAATAAATACTTTTTAAATCGCTTAACCGAGTCCAGTCTTTGATCTCGTTTGTTTCAATATCAAAATAGACAACCATCTTATTCTCCTTGTTCTGGGTAGTTGGCGTACATCTTAAGCTTATCTCTTAATTTCTCAAGAGCCCTATCGTGGTATTTTCTTGCCGTTGTAGCCTTGATCGGATCGTCGGGGTTTTTCTCCGTATACTTTCTTGCTATTTCTTCCCAACAATCTTTGTCCTTTGGAGCTTTTGGCAAGAGTTTGTAGCCGTACTTAGGACGCTCCCCATAACCGTATTTACACACAACCGAAATGAGTTGGGGACTAACGCCATATTGCCGAGAAAGATCAGCCTTTGTTTCGCCGTTAATAATTTTTCTTTTAATTTCTCTTACTTGTTCGTCTGTTAATAATCTTTTCCTCATATTCTTCCTTCTTGTCTAGAGAGATTACCGCTTTCTTAAGTAATAAGAACACCTTTATTCTAACCATATCTTTAAAAAGATTGTTTTTTAAGCTTTTTTCGCAATCAACTAAATGCCTTGCATACTTGATTACATCTAGTGCCGCCCTTCTTAACTTTTGTTGTCTGTATTGCATTTCCACATATTAGCTACACATTGCTTAATGGTGGGTCGAGGGGGACTTGAACCCCCAACCTACGGATTAAAAGTCCGCTACTCTACCAGTTGAGTTATCGACCCGCATTATGGGGGTGGTGGGACTTGAACCCACAAGGATTTTATTCCGGCAGATTTTAAGTCTGCTGCGTTTTCCGATTTCGCCACAACCCCTAAAATCAAAGATCATCGTTACTGATTTCAGTACCGCTAGGAGTAGTGAGCGTCTCAAGCAACCGACCCGTGGACTTATTGTAAATAAGAGTTGAGGCAACGCCTGTATCTCCTGTAAATCTGTTTTTCAGGACTCGTACAGTAAGTTCGTTTGGCTGTTCTCCTTGTTGGTTTCTTTCTAATCCAATAACCGAATCGGCGAGTTGGGCAATAGAGTGAGAACCGCGTAGTTGGCTCAGAGATGTAGCCACCCCCTCCTCATGCCCACGGTCTGCATCGGGCCTGCGGAGGTGGGACACAACAAACATAGCAGCTTGTGTTTCTTCCACCAACGAACGCAGGGATGTCATAACATTATCAATCATCCTACGCTCGTCCCCGTCCCCCAACCCACTCACAACAATGGATAGGTGGTCTAGGAAAAGGTAATCACACCCGCATGATTTAATCATGTACCGCGCCCTAGCCAACAAGTTTTCGGGATCAACAGAACCAAAGTGGTCAAAAAGAACAACCTTCGAAACAGTAGCCTCAAACGCCTTGCGCTTATCCTCTTCTGTTATCCCGCGTTCTTTCCAGAAATATGTGGGGGTACTTAGATACACGCCCATTAGATTTCTTCCAGTCCTCTTGACCGACTCCTCCAACATCAGAAGACCAACCCTTTTGCCGCTCCTAATCAGATGGCAAACAAGTTCCCTGCAAACGGAGGACTTTCCAATTCCGGTTCCGCTTGTCAAAACAACAAGCTCGCCCTTTCGTATGCCTAAAAGTTTTTCATTTAGTCCTGACCATGGATACGGGATGGAATCGTTCCTATCTTCTTCGTTGATTGTGTTCCAGAGGTCTTCGCCAAGAACAACGCCATCTGGCCTATAAGCCTTAGCAGCATAGACGGCATCAATAATTCTCTTGCCCTCTCCACCAACCAAAGCTTCATTAGCGTCTTTAAATCCCGGTATGGTTGCTATCCGAGCTTTTCCCGGAGTCAGTAGAACAGCGCATTCTTTGGCTGCTTTCCTTCCCGCCTCGTCATCGTCAAACATAATGACGACAGTCTCAAACTTCTCCAACCATTCTAGGTTGTTCTGGAAAGACTTGTATGCGCCTGCTGCACCGCTAGGTACGCTGACTACGGGCCACTTATTACCAAAGACCTGACCAACGGACATGGCATCTAGCTCCCCCTCTGTTACCGTTACCATCTTCCCGCCGTCTCGCCAAAGGTTCATCCCGAAAAGAGGAAGCGATCTTGCGTTTCCGAGAATCAAAAAGTCCTTGGATGGGAAGCGGAGTTTCTGCGCGGATACCGATCCCTCTTTGTAGTACTGGGCGATATGAACAGCCTGACCGTTGTACTCCCCAACACCATACTTCCAGAATGTACAGGTTTCCTGCGTTATCCCCCTTTTGGACAGGGTTGAATACTCAACCTCAATTAAATTAGAATTTTTATTTTCTACACAAACCACAGCGTTGTTCTCCTTTGATGGTTCGAAGTGATTGCATCCAAAACAATAACCGTGTCCGTCACTAAATCGGGCAAGATTATCCCTGCTGTTACACTTTGGGCAGGGCTCGTGTCTTACAAACTTTGATGGCGTTGGCTCTTTCATCTAGCGTTCTCCAATTATGCTAAATTTTTATTCCTAACAAAACACAGAAACCTCTACTTTTTCCTTAGCCGCGTAAACCTTCTCAACAACCAACCTAATGATCTGCGAATCGTCCTTCCAAGCCCACCCGTTTAGCGAGTCTAACACAGCCTTGGCATAGTTGTCAACATCCCCTACAGGATAAGACTTAGAAGGCTTCTTTGGCTTGGCGCAAAAACAGACTACAGAAACTTCAATAGGTTGGGATAGCGGACATTCTTTCGGCGAAACCGTTCTTCCTAGTAATGTCCGCATCTCCCGCCTAAACATTTCGTATTTTTTTCCATAGTACGCAAATCCTTTACGACTAACCCGAGGCCTAGATGCGGCAACAGGTGAGATTGGAAAAATAAACGAACAGAAAAACCTCATGTATTTTTAGTACGTTTCTTTGACTTACTCTTAGCCTTGCTATTGGTTTGTGTGCGCTTGTTGCAATTACAATTACATTTAGCCATTACTTTTTACACTTTCTATTCTTTGGACAGGGGGTTTTTGATCCGCCGGGTCCGCTCCACAAATCTTTGCAGGCCCAATATTTGGCGGACAATTTGTTATCGGCAGAATCACAGTTGTGTCTGGCTTTGAAAGATGCTCTCGCGCCAGAACTGTAATTATTGCCGTAACCGGCTGCGCCGTAATGGATAATTTTTTCTTTTCCATTATCGCAAGCTTTAACAACCCTCTTTTTATTAGGGTTGGGCGACTTGCGCGGCTTGTTGCAGGGCATACTGGCTTTATCTAATTTCTTTGCCATAGTTAAACCACTCTCCAATTACATTTTCAAAAGTCAGCATCAAGGCTTGTTGCCTTTGTCTGCTCCAAGAAACGAGTCTGGCTTGCTTCCTGATCTGCCTTAAAGCCAAAAGATACAAAGGAATCTCCCGGCGTAAACTCGACCAAGCGCAAAACCTGAACAGCCTTCATGCGAAGAGACACGCCCGCACCAACCATCGCTGTAAAATACGGAACAACTTGGAAGGCTACACGAATCTCGCTGCCAGACCCAATGGAGGGGATGGGATCATAGGGATTGCCCAACGAATCATAGATAATCGGTCGTTGAGTCCAAGACTTCTCTACGTTTCCAGCCTTTGCCTTAAGCTTAAACTTAATTCTCAGAGTCTTTGAAAGACCGCCCTCAACCCCCTCCTCGTCCTTGAAAGGCATTGGGGCGCGTTTCAGGTTTTTGCGACCGTGTTCCTCACACAGCGTCTGGTAACTTCTGTCAGCGGACTCCTGTAGCGAGGTCAGGAACGCCGCAGCCTCCTCATCCTCCTTGTCCAGACGCAGATCAACGCTGTAGACACCGTCCTTGTCAAACTTAGTGTCTGGTTCGTTCAGGCGGGGGTACACAGCAATCCCCGTGGGCGTGGTCAGTTGTTCGAAGTTACTTCCGTACTTAGATCTCTTCATTTTACTCATTATCTCCTTTTGCATAGACTTCAGTTATCTTATTCAATCTTTAATTGAAGTAATAGTCTGAAGTCAAAACCTTGGTTACATCCAAAGCACCATACTTTGGAACATCGGGGAGCATAGCAGAAGATGGTAGGAGCGTCAATGTGGAGTCACGAAAATTTCTAAAAATTTCTTCTGAAAAAAGTTTTACCGTGGATTGACGAACAGCCAAAGAAACCTTTTTGTAGTCGGGGGCTAGGCACATCAGTTGGTCGTGAACAGCCCCTAAGTGGTTGATTCCAAGGGCTTTGCAGGCAAGTACCGTTTCTCCAAGAAGACCACCAAACCCATCTAGGGAGTGTACGAAGTTGGCAGGACCACCATTGAGTGCCTTGCGGAGAGACTGAACACCGTTCTCAACCCGAAGAGACAAAAGTTTAGCTTTGGCTCCTACCTTGGTGGAGACGGTTATAGAGTCGTAGTTTTCATACCTCATGCGAACAGGAAAACCTAGTGGAGTGTTCCAAAACGGTGTTACATCATTTTCCACCATTGCTTTTACGCACTCTCTAATAAACCGCATTCCTACTTGAGCAGAACCCACAACATCCCCGATAGATTCCCAAATGGTATTACCCAGTAAACGATTTAATTGGTATAAGTTTATACTATTTTGGTCTATATTACTTTTCTTTAACTTTTCTTCTAACCATTCTTTTGTATAAGTAATACAAGAGTGTTGGGTAAGTCCGTAAGGTAATGTCATTGTTTGTCTTTTGGTAGTAGTTCGATCTAAACCTAAAGAAAGTAAAAATCTAGCGTCTTCTGTGTTTATGTTCTTTAATCTCTGAATAACTTTATCTGCTACAGATTTATATGGATCTGAAGGCACTTCTGAAGGAAGAACATTGGTGGCGGCAGCGGCAACCTCATCCCTTAACAACATGGAATATATCTGGAGTCCTTGTGTTGTTGCGTCCATGCCAACCGGTAAATGGGTAACGTATTCCGAGCCGACATCCCACAAAGAAGAAAGTTCTACACAAGAAGCGTAAAAGGCAAAGGGCTCGTCTGCTTTCGTCCATTCCCTATGACCCCAAGGATCTTGTGCAATTTTTGAAATTAGGTTTTTATTTTCCTCAACCCAAGCAACTCTCTTATTAAATGTTTGCTTGTCTAATCCGAACTTGTTTGCGGCGTGGATATACAGCGGGAGAACATCATCGTCTGTTTTAACTTGCTTGCCGTCAGCAAACTCTAAAATCGCTTTTGCATAGGAAACACTTTGGGGATTCAGAAACAACGGCAGCGGATATCCCCTACCCCTAAAATCCAGTTGGTGAGGAAACCAAATGCGTTTGTTCTCCGACATTTTTTGAGCAACAAATAAACACTTTAACGTCAGTATTCTTTGGGATTCGTAAGATTCGTTTTGGAAATGTACTTTAGCTGCCGCCTTACGCCATTGTCGCCGAGCGTCTGGATTATCGTCAATGTCTATTGGTTTTGATGGTATTGGGTCGTTGGCACTTGGTGGAAGGCTATCTAAAATAAGACCGCTGTCCCACGCCTCTTTTACTAGATTTAGTGTTTGTTTGTTTATTTTCCAAGGAGTATTTTGTATAAAGTTTACCGCTTCGTACACGGCTGATGGTAGTGAAGATGATAGTGTTTCCTGAAACTTTTTGTCTCTGGATTTGACAAGCGGTCTTGGTCGCCACTCCATAGACCTATAGCCACCATACCAAGGGTTGCTCCACGCAAGAGGCTTCTCGACCATTGGTAAAAAGACTGGCTCTAAAGCCTCGTGGTACTCATGACACTTTGCAACCCACTCGATAATGTCTTTGGATGGTTGTATAATGCAGTATTTTCTTCCCCGCTCGTTTACCTTTGTTCTTATTTCGATTATACCAGTATATTCCGCCAACATTTCAATAAGAAGAACGCCGACCGACAACGCCTCGCTTTTTGTCCACCTATAACTGATGAGGTCTACCGCTTTTGCGGCATCGCGGAGAAACCTACGCTTTAGTTTTTGACCCACACGCTTGAAAGTTTTGTTCTGGATCTTTCGAATAAAGTTTGGTTCTTCTTCCGACAGGGTTTGGATAAGAATTTCGTCTTCAACCGCCCTACCTACTTCTACGGCTGTGCCTGTTAGCCTACGCTCTTTGGAAAGACAGTCTATTACGGTTTTGGAAGTGATGACAGCGATTTTTTTGTGGCATAGTTGCGAAAGCAGGGGTAAACAGGTGTGTCTTCTTCCTGCACCAGAGTTCGCAGCGACCAACCAGTTTTGGATTGCCTTGGAAAGAATATCCGTACTGTTATTTAGAAGCGTTCTCCCCGGTATTGTGTTGCTTTCCGCACCAATATCCGTTGCTTTTGTTTTTTTAGAAGAATATCTCTCTTTACCCAGTACAACCATCTCCTGATTTAGTTTGTCTTGGCGCATGAATACCAGTATAACAACACAAAAAAACCCCCGCACCACCTTTCGGCAGTACGGGGGCAGAAGGAGAACGCCAAGTAGAGAGCCTTGGCGTCTACTATTCTAACTACACTTTCAAAAGGCAGGTATCCCCTGTGGGATCAATCATGCGTTCTGAAAGACAATGCTCAAACGCCAAGTTAACCCGAGCCCTACTGATGGGTTCCTTGCTCTTTGCAAGGTGGGTAAAGGACGCTTGAGAAAGCCAAAAAGACATTTTTGGCGCATCGTAATCAAACGGAGGATTGATGGTTTGGTCGTAGAAATCGAAGGCTGATTGCTTTCCTAGAACACCTCTACGCACCAAATCCATTGCAAACTTGGACAAGTCGGATTTACTCCAGATCATTTGTTTTAGAGATTCCTGACGTTCAGAAAAACTTCTATGGTTTATCAGAAATTCCGAAACAACCGTCGAACACATTTGGTCTACACGATCCCAAACATTACCTGTGTGTTTTGCACCCAGTATTCGGTCTGCATGGACAATACCGTTGGAACAGATAAAAACTCTACGACCAAACAACATTCTAGCCGAAATTGTTTTGTCGTATGAGTTCATAATCGCTATAGTCCAGTCCTCACCCTTTGTTTCCAGAAGTGCGGAACCGCTAACAACGCCCTCTGTAACAAAAACAGGTCGTTCCTTGTGAACCTTGTGGCACACACTCCTAAACTCTACTCCTTGAGTCGCTAAAACTCCTAAAGCCGCTTTTACCAAATCAGCCTGCGGCGTTAGTGTCCAAGTCCTCGTATTGGCGGGGACAGGATAATTCTCTAGGGACTGTTGGCTAATCTCAACAAATTTTCCACTTACAGACATTGCTAAATTCTCCTTTTTCTTTTGGTTTCTAGAATAAGACAAACCTCTTCATCGGCGAGCCAAAGATTTTTTTCTTTGCAATACACATCAATGAAATCAATCTTCATGTCTCCTCGCAAAAAATCTTTCTTGGCATAATACTCCAAAGCCAAGCGAAAAGAGGTGCTAACGATAAACGAACTTTTTTTCAGATAATGGTCTCCTTTGTTGTGCGTTGCTTTATGGGTATGCGCACCCCACCCCAGAAAGGATTAGTCGGGATAATACCAGTTGTTTGCAAGGCTCATTGTTCGTCATCCACAATGGTGTATCCCGAACCCACTAGGAACCTCTCAACATTCTCGCACTCTTGTTCAATGGTTGCTAACCACTCTTTCAAGAGACGCGGCTTGACCACAATGAGTCTCGCATAATTGGTTTGCTGATTGAGAACCCAGCTGCGAATGCGCGAGCGCGGTACTGCCCTTGCAGGATCATTTTCGTTGCTCACGCTTCGCCCCCGTTCTCGTCGTCAACGGTATCGTCTCCGCCGCCAACTCTTTCATAAAGCAGTTTTCCAAATGTTCCTGCTGTGTAACAAAAAATCAGCATTTGCAAGAGTTTCCTGTCTGTCTGTTCGGTTACGATCCAAAGCGCGGCAAGTTCACTCAAAAAGGCATCCCTGCTTGGATGGTTTTTTTGAAAAGGCATCCCCATAACCGCCATTTCGGGTTCGGCTTGCTTATTAACCTCTCCAATAAGGATCGCCAAACGGTTCTTGTTGCGTTCGAATGCCTTTAACTTCTCAGAATCCATTGTCGAATCCCTCCTTTTCGCACCACTCTTGCAGAGATTCTAGGGACCAAGGACAACAACCTTTAATAACGTTTGATCCATCCACGACAAACTCCTCCAAATCAATCGTTCCTCCAACTTCTACGGCTGTCTTTTGTGTTCGTAAACCGTTCTCTGGATGTGGTGTATGACCCCCAAAACCCATTCCCGCTTCATAGTAACTGAAGTACACCCCGTATCCTAGAGACGCTATAAACGAAACAACCACAATCGGAGGATTCCACGCACTCATAAAAGTGTAGGTAACAGTACTCAATCCAGTCGCCGGTGCGCCATCAGGAAACGAAACGGCGGGAACCACGGATACAACAGTTCCGTCATAATCGCCCCACTTCGTATCCCATTCCCGTGATGCCCACTCGTACCAACCGCCCTTAGAACCATCGACCGCCAACAAATATGGGGGCATTGGCTTGAAGAAACTACATAGGGGGGCTCTTGTATCCGTCTTTTTCAGGTGTTCAACCAAAAGTTCAGCCGCCTCGTTTGGAAGCGTTATCTCTATTCTGTTTTGACAATGGTTAGGCATTTTGTTTCCTTTCTTGATTGGTAAAAACTCCTAGAACACGAACGATTTCCTCTGCAAGTTTTCTATAGTCTAGCCTTTCTTCAAGTTTTTCTGCAATTCTAGTATAATCAAACGATGCCTTGTCTGGAGTGGACGCTTCAACAAGTCTGTTTAGAAGATCCTCGTTGCACAAAATGGCGTCTGCTACAGCGTCTGTATCAATGAAAGCCGCAACATCGTCTAAGTCAATGTTTCTAGCGATGGCGTAAGAATCCAAGCCAGTCTTTGCGAGTTCCGTAGCCAGAGCGATCAAATCTATCTCCTCTGCAACCTGAGATACGCAAAGGTCCAGTGCAACCGCCGATGTTGGCATATTGTCGGCAACCTCTTTTGCAAAGGCACGAAAGATTTCGTCTGAAGCGGATATTGTAATTGGATTAGACATTGAGGTTCTCCCATTTGAAAGTCTCCTTCGCGGTCACCACAACATATTCCTGATAAGAACCAATACCCATTTCGTCTGCCCCTGTTCGCGGCACAATATCTGGAACAACATCGTCAAGGGTTCTGTACAACACACCCAAGATCATTTTCTGCTGCTCCAAGTCAAACCCCTCAAACATTTTTGGAGTCAACCTAACCGGGTCTGGTGCTGCATACTCAAGAAGAATGTCTGTTTTGAAGCATTGGTAGAAGCCGACAAAGTCCAAGAACGATTCAATACAGTTGTACGTCGTCCAACCCGAAAAATCCCCTTCTTGAGTGGTCGGGTTTTCGATGTAGCCCGTCTCGCCCTGCGGAAACGATAATCCAGTTGCAGGAAAAACCTCAAATCCAAGTTCTTCCAACTGCTTACGCGGAGTTGTCTTTGGTTGGCTCCGATCCCATTGTATGATCTTGTGAACTGCTCCGTGTAGATCATTCTGTACTCCCAAAATAAACTCCTCCCGCTCCGCATTCCGCGCCAACCACCAGTCTGTTTCATAAACACTATATGGCGGGAAAGACCGATTGGACGCTTCGGACCAATACTTGTTCCAAGTACAACGAGGACTCCAATCCGATTCAGTAACCTTTCTAATGAACATTGCGGTTCTCCTGCGGCTGTGCCGCTGTTTTTGGAAACTGTGCTTGAAGGAAACACTCCTTCTTGCTCTCTAACACAAATATACCATAAAAAACCTCTTATGTCAACCTCCCCATCAAATTTTTACTGGTAGATCTTCTACTCTGGTTATGTAGAAGTTGGAGTGGGATATCTTACCTTTTCCCCGAAGAAGGACAATATGACCTCTGGGATCTAGCCACCGAGATTCCGAAAGGTCGCCATCCAGTACTGGATAATGTCCTTCAAAGATATCAATACTCCCCTTGAATAGACACGCCTTCTTGACCTCTTCCGAAACAACAACTGCAACATTTACTCCTCTTCTCAATGTAGCGTAACATAGCCGTGCGTTATGTCCGCTGTACGAGAAGGTGTAGTGAATGTCGTGTCCGTAGAAGAGATATCTATACATCTTTGTGTAGTCATATCGGACAATGGGAAAGGTACTCAACTCTGGAGAGATGCCCCCCCAGTTGATATCGGATAAGACATTGCACCGTAGGGCGAGTTGCCACGAACCGTGCTTTCTACAGGCTCTGTCTACCTCTTGGTATAGTTTCATAAAGAACCTATAGGGGTCTTCAAACAGAAGTTTTGTCTTTGCAATACGGGACGCTTTTATAGAAGACATCC
>Ga0194129_10005192_pt1 | contig 16770 bp, 10 predicted proteins | sample TA2KigCa35mmetaG_FD_150862 | JGI IMG/M metagenome (GOLD analysis project Ga0194129, IMG submission 150862) | Freshwater microbial communities from Lake Tanganyika, Tanzania - TA2015038 Kigoma Deep Cast 35m | ecosystem: Environmental > Aquatic > Freshwater > Lake | place: Tanzania: Lake... | reverse complement strand
CAAGGTATACAAGAATGGAAAGTTCCAGTTACGGGTACTTATAAAATACAAGCATTGGGAGCTAGGGGTGGAGGTGAAAGTGATAAGGCTGCTAAAGATCACTGGTTTAGCGGTTTAAATTTTGGTGGAGGTGGATTGGGTGCAGATATAACTGGAACATTTTCATTATCAAAAAATGAAGTAATAAAAATTTTAGTAGGACAAAGAGGAACATTAGGTATGGGCAATGATGCTGAAAGAAAAATCAGTGGTGGAGGAGGCGGAGGTTCATTTGTTGTAAAATCTGATAATAATATTTTAATAATAGCTGGAGGTGGTGGTGGTGGTAGTGGTAACTATAAGGGGCACTTACCAGACCTTGAAGGTTTTCCAGCAAATACAACTCAAAATGGTACAGGCATGCATGATCATGGAGGAGGAATTAATGGTAATGGTGGTAATAAAGGCACTGATATTTATAATAGAAATCCACCTGCTTCAGGTGGAGGAGGTTTTAATACATCAGGAGAAAATGGAGGTAATAATAGTAGAGGTGGAGGGTCGTTTAAATATAGTGATGGAATTGGAGGTGGGGGGGGGGGTTTAGGAGGAAATGGTGGTTTTGGTGGAGGAGGTGGTGGTCTATTTCTTATAGGAGGTGGTGGTGGTGGTTATTCAGGAGGTCAAGGTGGTTCTTATCATGATAGTATTAATGGTAGAGGAGGTGGTGGTGGTTCATACATCAATTCAGAAAATGTTAATAATTTAGCAGTTACTAATAAAGATAATGGTAGTGTAACAATTACACTAATTAGTTATTAAATAAAAGTTTATTTAAAATAATATTATATTATATATAGTATTTAATTTTTAAGGTATTAAAAATTAGATAATAAATTAGTAACTACAAATCTTAAAAATACATAGAGTATTCCTAAATTTGATGAAGATATTAAAATACAAAAATCTTGTTTTACTTTTCCAAATATTTTTTAATTATAGTTTATAGTTCTTCTTTTATATCCTGTAAGCAAACCTATAAATATATGATTATCACTAGGAGGTTTAGTTGTGCGTGTTACTTGAGTTACTTCAACTTCATTATTATTTCCTGTATTCCATATTGTTGCACCTTTTTCTTTGTATTCTGTATTATCATACCAGCCGTAAAATGGTAATTTTTCAAATTGCGTAATCCATTCTAGATATGAATTATAATCTTCTTTTGGTATTTCCATTATTTACTATTTATAAATATTATTAATTATAAATAATTTCAAATTTTAATTAGTATTTTTAAGTTGTAAATATTTTTGTTTATATTTTAAATATTTTTTTTGAAAATTATCTTCTAATTTTTTTATTGTAATTAAATTATATTTAGTAATTATATTTTTATATTTACATTTTATTATTTCAATAATATTATGATTCGCCATATATGTTTTTTCTTTTTTACTAAAGACTAGATTTGATATATCAGAAATATATTCTGCAACAATTAATAATATTTTTTTTACAATTATAATTATTTTTATTAGTTCTTCTTCATTAATACTTTTCCAATACAATTTATATTGATCATTTTGATAACAAATTAACGTATAATTATGAATTATCTCAAAATATGTATTATGTCCTATAAATAAATCTAATTGTATTCTATTAAGAATGCAAATTATATTATTATTATGATTATAAATAATAAATTCTAATTTATCATTTAAAAATACAATTCCATCTTTATTTATTTGTATATTTTTTGTTCGTTTATATGTAAATTCTAAATTAGGTTTAACTATAATATTAAAAATTTCTCTGCTATAATCAAATATTTGTCTACTTTTATCCCTTTCTCTTTCTCTTTCTCTCTGTTTCAATTTTAGTTTTGTTTTAGCATCCTCTTCTTCTGTATTTTCCTCTTTTCCTTCCACTTTTTCTTCTTGAATAACAATATTTCTTGCAGTACTTATAATATTTATTTCTGAAGAAAAATATTTTTTTGTCAAACACTTAATAAAATTTGATGTATCATCATTTACATAATTTAATATATTAATATCATTTATTGTTAAATCATCATTAATAGAATATAATCTTTTTTTATCATCATAAATTGAAAAATCTGTATCATTAGAAGGATCATTAAATAATATTAAATTAAAATTTTTTAAATCTTTTTTTACTAATCCAAAAATATTTTGTTTTATTAAAAAGTTATTTTTTTGTACGTCTAATAAATTTTGATTTTCTTTTAAATTTGAATATAAATTTTTTCGTGTTAAATTACTATTTTGATAATTTTTACAAATGTCTCCACCCTTTAATATTTTATCACAATATATCATATTTTTATTTATTATTAAATCAATTGTTTGATTACCATCTAAAATGTTTCTCATTCTAAAAATACCTTGAGAAAAATCTCTTAAAATAGTTTGGTTTGTTATAGTTACTAATCCATGTGCTAATGGATTCATTATATCCTTGGCATCTACCCCTGTAATATATCTATTACTAAAATAAAAGAATACATCATTAGAAGATTTATTAATAACATTTTTATTTTCAAATTTATTTAATGATAAATTATATATTTTAGTTTCATTATCAAAATATACTAAATATTTTTTATTACCCCTATTTTCTTGAAATTTTATTCTAAATTGATCATTTGTATAATTTATAAATACAGCACCAATATCAATTAATACACTGTATTCTGATAAACAATGAAATATATTTTCAATAATATTATTATCTTTATTCATAATTAAATTTTTTATTTTTTTATCATCTAAAATTAGATTTTGAATAGCTTGTTCTACGTTATTATACTGATTGATTTTACTATAATTAATTATTTCATTATTTTTATAATAAAATTTTTCTTCAACAGGTGGATTAATATAAGCAGTACCAGTAAACGATATAAAATTTTTAACATTTTTATTTAATAATAAATCATTAAATGATATATTTCTACAATTTTGATTATAATTATTATTATAATTTAATACTTCTTCTATATATTTTTCATAAAATTTATCACTTATTAAATTATTTGTATTTTTAATAAATTTATAATAATCATTAATATTTTGTTTAAATTGATAAATAGTAATAATATTAAGATCATCATTAAAAAAATTTTTTATTATATTAAAAATTTTTATTTGTTTAGTTTCTTCATCTTTTTTATCATATTTTGAAATTAATTTATCAATCATTTTTTTAATATCTATTTCTCTAATAACTGGTCTTTTTAATTTATAACAAAAATATGTAAGCACATAAGATAATATAACATCTGAAAATTCTGAACCAATTAATGGATCATCTCCTCCACCATATGGTATACCCTTAAATTTATATTTTACATCTAACTCTACTTGTGTAATATATTTTTCAGGTAATCCATAATCATAGTTAAATTGTTTTGTTAAAATAAAATTTAAAATATTTTTTTTAAAATAATCTATTAAATTATGATATTTAGTAGTATCTATAATAATATTTTTATCAAAAAAATCATTAATAAATGTTAAACATTCTTGATTTATTTCAGATATTATATAATTATGTTTATTATTATTATTTATTTTAACATGCGATTGAATATTTTCCCAAAACTGTTTATTTAGAAATATTTTATTGTATAATTGTTTAGTAATATCTAATATTATATTTATATTTTTTAAATTTACTTTATCTTCCGGAATATTAAGTTCACATGTTAATGGATTAGCCATTTGATCAACTTCATCATAAATCATATACATATTTTCTGTGTTTATAATTTTTTCTTTATCTAAAAACATTGCTTTGTAATCTGTATCACTAATTAAATATATTTTAATTAAAGAATTATATTTAAAACTATAAATCCTATCATTAGGATAAATCAGTAAATCAATATTTTCATGTAAAGGAAATAAATTTTTTAAAAATGTTTCAAAGGATTGTTTTATTAATTGTTCAGGCATAACAATATAAATTTCTCTATCTCGTAATTTATTTTGAATTAAATAATTGATTATTAATATGCAAATATATGGCGTAATTATACTTGATTTACCAGATCCCATTATTAATTCTTGTATTGGAAATAAATAGGTTTTATTTTCCTTAATTAAATATTCGAATAATTCAGTTGCTTTACAAATATTATTTTGTAAATTTTCCCTATTTAAATTTGGTATATTATTTTCTATTAAATCACAAAAATTTTTAATAGTTGTTTTTTTTTCATTAAAATTTATTTTTAATGATTTTATATCTTTTTTATTTATACTCTCTTCTATAAATGTTGTTTCTGCTTTTTCTTTTATTGTAATTTTTATTTTCATCACGGGATTATAATAGCCCTTAACCCACTCATCCGGATCAACATCGTCATCGTCATTTTCAAATGCACCACCTATTTTGGAGTCTTCCTCATCACATGGTGGACAATGTCCATCTTCATCTTTTGCATCCTGTGTCCACCAACAATATTCTATTTTATCATCATATACTTCACATTTAAAACAACTATATTCATTTTCATATTCAGATTCATTTTCTTCATTATCTGAAATAGTATTGTTACTATCAATATAAATTTGTTTGGCCCATTTATGGTTATATTCGATACTAATATTATTTATATAATTAGAAGTTGCATTTATATTTAAATAAATATCATACTTTTCTAATATTTTTTGGTAATAATTAAGATTATAATTATTATATTTTCTTAAATTTTCATTAAAATCCTTACTTATTTTTGTTGTTATTTCCGAAAAATAATCACTTTTAATATTAAAATTTTTTTCAGTATATAAATGTATATTTAATAATAATAAATTTATAATTGATGCATATGGTCCAGTCATGTTGCATAATAATAATTTTATAAAATGTTTATTTATTTTATTGTTTACTATTATTTCTGATAAACTTTTATATGTTATAAAAATTAACCAAGGACTACTATAATATAAACAATTTAGTAAAATTGCTAAAGCATCTTCAACTGTTTTTAATATATATTTATTTTCAAAATTGTCAATAATAGTGTAAAAATATTTTTTGTAATCATCGTCTAATTTATCTAAAATTTCATTTTTTCTATCTTCTTCATACATTTTTTCTTTTGGAGAAATTACGCAATATTCTTTATTTTGATAATATGAAATATCTTCATTTATTAATGAATAATTATAAAAACATAGTAGTTTTTTTTTTCCATCACTTATTAATTTAATAATACCTAAATTTAAAATTAATTCATCATTATTAAATTCAACAGCATATCTAATTGAATTTATAGTACAATAAATCTTATCATTGTCAATATCTAATTCAAAAAATAAATCATAATGATATAATTGAAGATAAAAATAATTTTTTTTTCCTTCTTCTTTTACATCATTATATAATAAATAACATTTATCATTCATTGAAATTAAATGTAAAAAATTTGAAAATAATATTTTGGTACTCATTAGAGTTTTAAATTCAGTATCATTTTCATTAATTATATAATACCTTGGATGCTTATCTTCTCCTAAATTTTTCGTCAACATCAATTTTTCTTTATTTTCTGCTATTGTTATAAATTTAATACTGTCATAATTTTGATCAATCAAACAATCTTCAGTATGTTCTTTTAATTTAGTAAAATTTAATACTGTATAAATATTATAACCTGCATTAATTATTTTATAAATTAATTTTAAACGCGTTGTATTACAATTATTTATATTAAAAACAATTTTAAGATCATAATACTCTACTAAATAAAAATTTACGATACCTTTACAATCTATACACATTCCATCAACTATTTTATAATTTAAATCCCTAAGATTAAAATATTTTTTTTCATTATTTGAAAAATAATATGTTCCTTTTTTAAGAGTAAAGTTTCGATTACTAATTATTATATTATTTCTAATTAAATATGCTTTTAAAATAGGTTTTAAAATAGGATCGTTTATATTATTACTAATAAATTCATTCACCCTATTTTCGTAACTTTTTATTATACTTTTTTCTATTAATTTATTATCTAATTCACATAAATAAAAATATAAAAAATAATAAGTAATATTAAATTTTTGTTTTAAATTACACTCTATTTTATTTTTAAATAATTCTATATAATTTATTACAGAATAATTAGATTTATAATTTTTTAATTTTAATTCTAAACTCCCTTCTGGATCCACTTTTGTATCCTTAAAATAAATATATTTATCTGAAAGATTACTATTATCATAATAATATCCATAATTCATAAATTTTAAATTTGAACCCTTTTTTTCTAATTTATTTGTAATATCAATATTTAAAAAATCTGAAAAAACATAAATTCCTTTATCTCTATAATCTTCATTTTCTTCATTATTTTTTAACTGCAATTCTTCTTTTTTTAATGTTTTATAATTCATCATAATATAAAAAAATCCATCTACACTAGCATTTTCAGGTGTAAAACAAATTCCACTATTTATATAGGCCTCGCTATGATAATTATCTCCAATATCTGGAAAATAATTTATATTTTCTAAAATTTCATTTACTATAACTTTAATTATTTCTTTATAATATCCATTTAAAATTGGTATAAATTGTAAAAAATAATATAAATATATTTTTTTATTTTTTTCCATTTTTTCTCTTTCTGAATAATATGGTTTCAACCAATTTTTATTTTGAAATAAAGTAAATATTATAGGTAAAATTAATAATTTATCTTTATCTATTTCTACTAATGAGTTGATAGGACCTGTTATTTTTTTCCATATTTCTTTTAATAAGTCCTCTGATAAAAAAATATTTTTCATTTTTAATTTATATAATTCAAATAATGTAAGAAAATAGGGTCTATTATACAATTTATTTATTTCATCAAAGTTTATTAATTTAAAAATAATTTCTTTTAATTTTTCTTGATTTGATTGATTTTCTGAAATTATTTTTTTAAATGCTATATCATTAAAATCATATAAATTCCAAAATATTGAACTGTATTCACCATCATCATAAATTTCTTTTCTTGTAATAGATGTAGATTTATCATGAATTATATTTTTAGATTTTATATTTTTTTTAAAATCTAATTCATTAATCTTTATTTTTTTAAAACTTTTATTACTTTCTCTTATGTATAAATATATACCTACATATGGGAATATATTATCTAATTTAATTATTTCTTCATATATCTGTTTTGTCATTAATTGTTTTGCATTATGATACCATTCATTATATTTTTTATTATAATCATCTACTTTATTTTTAAATAAAATATATATTATATAACCTATATGATTAGTAAAAGAACATGTGCCTAAAATTTGTGAATTTATTTTTAATTTAGTACAATCATTTTCACTTAAGTTATCAAAATTAACTTCATCTGTATCAAATAAGCTGTTAAATAATATAAAATAAAATCTATAATATGTGTTATAAGTTTCAAAAGTTTGTATACCTGATTCATAAAATTTTCTATATCTATCCAAAAAATTCTTTAATCTTTCCGTTGTTATATTATGAAAAATTATAATACCATTACACAAATTACCAAATACTCCTTGTAATTCAGCTCCTTCTCCTGCATTAATCATTCCTAAGTCATAACTATCATCACTATTTTTTTTATAAAAAATAAAAATTCCATGTTTATTCCAACCTACTAAAAAATAATCTTCATTTTTTTTTTCATTAAAATCTAAAATTATATTTGTTTTTTCACAAATACTTAAATATTCATTTAAATGACATTCTTTAATATTATCATTAAAACATTTTTCTTTAATTAAAAAATTTATTAATTCTTTAATTTCACGTATTGCTGTTATTACAGTATTACCACTATCATAATAACTTTCTTTAGTTATTACTTCATCAAATGCTAAAATATTTGCACAAAAACTATCCTTAAAATTCATTTAATTATATTATAATATATTATATTATATATATAATATAATATTATTATATGAATAAATACGAATTGTATAAAAAATTAAGTGAAAAACTTGCAGTATTAACAGATAAGGAAATATTAGAGTTAACAAATGTTCAATCAGAAATAAAAAAATGGGGTGATCATGGTGTAATAAAATTAGGAGGTAATAATTTATTTTTCAAAAAACTACCATTATCAGAAAAATTTGTGTTAAATCAATTTAATACAAAAAATTTATATAATATTCCAGTTAATTGCAATTATGGATTTGGAACTGCAGGTGTTAATCCTTGGAGAGAACTTATAACACATATAAAAACTTCTAATTGGGTTTTAACAAAAGAGATTGAAAATTTTCCATTATTATATTATTATAGAATAATTAAAGATAATAATCATAACTTTGAAACTGGTATGAATGAAAAATTACTTGAAAGATTTAATTTTAAAAATTATCATTTATATTTAGAAGAAAGAGCAAAATGTAATTATAAAATAGTTATGTTTTTAGAATATATACCAAATATGTTATACAATTATATAGAAAAAGATATAAATTATGTAAAATATTTTTTTAAAGAATCAACAAAAATATTAGATTTTTTACAAACAAATGGTATATTACATCTTGATACACACTGGGGTAATTATTTAGTTGATGAAAATGGTAAATTATATTTAACAGATTTTGGTATAGTTTTAGATAAAAATTTTAATTTAGATGAAAAAGAAAAATTATTTATGAAAAAAAATAAATTATTACCATATTATTATAGATTTGAAAGTTTATATGTTCAATTTACTTATTATATTGAAAAAAATAATATTATAAATAATATTATTGAATTATCTAACTATAAAAAATTAAATCGTATCGAACAATTTAATATTATTTTAAATTTAATAGATAAAATTAATAAAATTATTAAATATCCAAAATTTTGTATTGATATATTAAAATTAAATAAAAATAAAATTATAAGGCTTGTTAATTTAAGAGAAAAAATTAAAAATATTACAAATAAAACTATTTATTTATAATTAATATAAGATATTAATTATAAATAAATAGTTTTATTTAGTATAATATAATAAATAAAAATATTTATTATATATATATATATATGGATCCAAAAAAACCAGAAGAAACATATAAAAAAGCTATGAAATTAGTTTCTCGTGGAAGATGTAGGGCAGCTATAGTTTTATTAACAAATGCTGCCGCTAATGGTCACTTTCCTTCCAGAGCAGAACTAGCCAATTTATTAATTTGGGGAAGAATTGATGTAGAAAAAGATTCTAAAAAGGCTTATTGGTGGTTACATGGTCCTGGAGATATAGTAATAGATGATCCAGATTGTAAAGGTATGGCAGCATATTGCATGTATCATGATAATGGTACAAAATTTCCAAAAACGAATGCCGCCCTTGTGGAAATCACAGATAATCTTAAGCAAATATGGGATTTAATAGACCAAAGTTGTAAAGGTAATAGTAAATTTGGTTTTTTTATGATGGGTGAGTTACACAGAGAAGCTAGATTTGATTATTTTAGAAGAATATGTCATATAGAAGAAGATAAATGTGAAGCATTGAAATTTTATGGAAAAGCTTCTGAAATGGGCTGTGATCTAGCTTCATATGAGGCAGGAAAAATATATAGTTTTACACAAGGTTTTATCAATTTACCAAAAGCAATAAATTATTTGGAGATAGCTGCTTTTCAAGGAAATGTAAAGGCTATAGATTATCTAGCAAGTCGTCATTATGAGAATCATGAATTCATTAAATTTGCCGTAGCATGTCAATATTTATTACCATTAGTAAATTTACCTAAATGTAGAGAATTATATGAAGCTATGCTTATGGGTTGTGGAGTTCCACGCGAAGAACCACTACCAGCCGAAAAAATAACAAATTTTAAACAAAGTGATTATTTAATAATAGATATTAATAATGCTGCTAAAGGAGATAATGATCTACTACTTTCTAAATTTTTAAGAAAATTATATTCTGATAATCCAAGGTTAGGTGGAGTTGCAATTGGATGTTATCCTTCACCAGAAAATACGTTTGCTTCATTACTAGATGGTATTGCAGAATTAGAAAAAAAATTATATAATAGAGAAGGGGTTAAAGAGGGTCCAGGGCCAGACTTAACTATAGCTAATAGATTACGTGATCAAACTGCGAGTATTTTGCGAAATAGAGAAGAAGTATTAAAACAAAATGTAACTGACCTAATGGCTATAATGAATGGTACTGAAATAGAACGAGAAGCAGTTGCAAAACTAGTAACAGATAGACAAGCAAATTTATCAGAACATGAAAAAAAAATATATGTTTTTACAGCTGATGGTAATGATGAACTTGGATATGATTCTATTTATAATGCGGTAAATGATGCCGTAAAAGCTGGAATTCAGGTTATTAGTGTTGTTTCATGTGACCGTCAAGAAGCCAATAGAAAATATAGGAATATTCGTGAGCCTAATTATAAATTAATAACTTTAACTGAATTTATAAAGAGTATATATCCTCATCATAATTTTGGAGAAACAGTATTAAATTTACCTGAATATAATCCTTCGATTAGTCTTACAGAAGCAATGGATGTAATGGCTTTTGATGATAATATTAAAGGAAAAAGAAACTCAACTAATAGACAATTGTTATCAAAAGTTATATCTCATATGAGATGGAAAGATCATTTGAATGAATTGTTATTGGAAAATGGTATATGTAGTACAGACACTATTAGGCTTCAAAACTACGACCTAGAAGTATTACAAGATTGCTTTGTAAAAGATTTGGATAATGATATTCAAACAATAGCTGTTATTGAATACTTATTGCAACTAATAAAAACTCTGAATGGTGAACAAATAGATGATTATGTAGTAGATCAACCTATCCTAGCGTATAGTGCAAAACATCAATTATGGTTCCCTGCAAAAGTATTAAATGTTGAAAAAAGTGGAGAAAAAACTACATACTTAATTCAATTTAATGGATTAGAAGAAATATACGAATTTGAATCTAAAAATATTCTACCAATCAACAGAGAATCTAAATATGCAGCAGCATTAGGATTATTAGGCGCAGATGCTAAATCTGCAGCAGCATTAGAATCATCAGGCGCAGATGCTAAATCTGCAGCAGCATTAGAATCATCAGGCGCAGATGCGGATGATGTTCCTGATGTTCCATTACCCGTAGTAGGACCGGCACCAGCACCAGCATCAGCACCAGTAAAAGCAGCAAGAGGAGGACCGGCAGGTGCTGTAGTTAGCGAAACAGAAGGATATGATAAAACAGAACCAAAAGTACGAGCTCAAGCAGATGGACGTTTTAGTGGTAAAGTTACAATGCGTGGTAGTAATTATCTCCAAATACAATTAGATGGTGAAAAAACAAAAAGAAAATATAAAAATAAAGATATGGAAAAAATTAAAGTTTTTAAAAAGGAAGAAAAAGTTTTGGTATCTATAGGACAAAATGAAAAAGGAGAATTTATTATAACTAATTTGGAAAAAAATCCTGCTGGTGGTTCAATAGAAGATATTTATAAAAAAAAATATTTAAAATATAAAAATAAATATATTCAATTAAAATTACATTTTCAATAAATATAAATTTTTATAAAAATAATTTTTTAATCATTTTTATATTTACAAATAAAAAAATATTATAGTTTACTAATATCAAGTTTTGAAATCAATGATTGTGCAAATGATGAAATTTTTAAATTAGGAAGTTGTGCATCAATAGGAGCCCTTGTTTGAATGTTAATCCAGTTTACAAAATTCATCTCTCTTTGACTGTGTGGCCCTGGTGTTGAATTACACCTTGAAATTTCTTGATTTAGTGGAGTTCTTGAAATCCCCCGGAATACTCCAACTAAAACTGGGGTTTTACCCAACATGATAATTCGTACACGTCCTTTTGAATTTTTAAAAATATTATCAAAATTTGAGAATGGTACATTTATTTTAAATTCTTCACTCAATTCTCGCATGGCTGCAACGATGTAGCAACCATTGTCAGAAGGCTCCAATTTTCCAGCACACAAATTCATTTCTCCTTGGTATTGTCCACCGCGTTCATTTCCAAGTAGAATGACTGGTGTAGAACCATTGTACATTTCAAAAACAACAACACCAACGCCTCTTCCAGCCCCTCTTGAACGTAAATTTTTACAAGTCCGATGGTTACACATTGGTTGTAAATCCTATATATATAATATTAATAGGCCTAGTAAATAAATTAAATTTCAATTTTATTAAAGAATTATTATAGTAATATAATAGCTTTTATAGGTTTATGATCAGATATATCGTGATTTTGACGTAATGTTATCCATTCATGTATTTTTTCATTATTTGTTTTTGAAGGATTAGAAATTAATTTTTGTATTTCACCTAAATTATAAAATATATATTTACCATTTACTCTTGTTAAGATAGTAGGAACTAACCTATATTCCAAATCTGAACAAATAATAAAATAATCAATTATTGCACCAAATTTATTTTGTATTTGTTTATATTCACTAAATAAATCAATATTATCATCTAGTTTATGTTCACCATCAATTCTGGTATCAATACTTGTATAACCAGTTAATATCATTTTGCTATCAACATAATCTTGTTTAATTTTATCAATAGGTGTAATAATATCCTTACAATTTATAACATCAAGAAATGATTTTAAATTTGTTTTGGGTTTATTAAAATCACCACAAATATAATAGGGTATTTTTTTATCAATATAAGAATAAATTCTTTTACCAAAATCAATCAAATTACTTTCATTACTTTTATAATGTAAATGAACATTAATGTTTTGTATAATTTTATCTCTATTATTTTTTAATACAATTTTTGTATATAATGCATTTTTTTTTGCAGTTCCGTTATCTAATTCTATATCCACATTTTTAATAAATTCTAAATCATTACTAATAATTGTTACTCTATATTCATTTTTATAGCCAAGATATTCAATATCATTACGTATATATTTAATAGTATCAATATCAGTATTAAATCTAACATTTTCAATACCAAATAATTGAATAAAGGAATCTAATAAATCTTTATTAACTTCTTGTAAACTTACTATACATTGTTTTTTATTTATAAAATATTTAATAGTTTCTAAAATTGCGCATTTTCTAAATAATAAATATCTTTCAGAATCTAATTTTACTGCTAAATCTACTAATTCTTGTTGTAAAAATATTTTCCTATAAGTTATATTTAGTGTTAATTCTTCTGAATTTAATACATTAAAACTATAAATTCTTACAGGTACTTTATTACCACCTTTTAAAGAATTTGATAATTTAATGTACTTATTTTTATATTTTATATATTTTGCAAAATTAAAGTTCATTTTTATATAATTATGTTTTATAAAAGAATTATAAAATAGTTAAAAAAATTGATTAAATTAAAATTTATATTAAATATATAATCTATGAAAGATATAAATATAATTAAAAAACAATTTTTAATAAAATCTGATAAAATTTTATTTTTTATTTCAGGTTTAATTGAACCATCTAAAAATAGTACTTATTGGAATTTTAACGAAGATAAAGAATTAAGTTCATTTGTGAATAATAATGTTTATAATGAATTTATATATATATATATAAATAATATAACATGTGTATATTCACTAATTAATCAATTACATGATTATATTAAATCATATAATAATTTAAAAATAGATATTATTGCACATTCATTAGGAGGTTTAATAATAATTAATTTAACAAATTTATTACCAATTAATAAATTATTTTTATTAGAACCTACATATTATTATTCGATACCTTATTTAAAATATGAAAATTTAAATTGTATTATTGACTATCTTGAAAATAATACAATAAAAATAAATAATAATATTAATTATAAAATTTTATTAAATAATAATTATAAATCATATTTATTTGAAAAAAAAAATTGTATTATAGATAAATCATTGAAACATAATTTACATAATTCCAATATAAAGATATCAAATTATTTCTCTACTTTTTAGATATTTATATTTATATTTTTGTTTTTTTATTAAATAAAATAAATTATCATTAAAAAAATTTTCATCTCTATTTCTTCCTCCAACTAAAGTTTGTTTATATTTATCATATAATTCATTTATAAATAGCATATGTATTTTACTATATTCTAATAAATTATAATAAAATTCTTTATTATAACAAATAGAAACTTCACATGTATCATTAATAATAATATCTTTTAATAATTTACATGTATACTCAATTGATTGACGTTGTATTATAGGATCTTCTATATTTTTAAGATAAGGTGTTAAACCAGTGTAAATATAATCAATATTTAATTTTTCTAAAGTTAAATCCATTCTTCCAATTTTGGATTTATTATATTCATTTTCTTTCCATAATTTTTTTATAGGACAATAAGTAAATGCTTCTTTATTTGCCGATTTATCTTCAATATCTTTTCCAAATAATCTAAATAAATCATTATCTTTATTTTTTATTTGATTAATAATATCACATCTTTGCCAATTTTGTTTAACTAAATTATAAATATCTTTAAATAAAGGTAAATTATAATATTTATTACGTATATCACTATTCTTATCCTTAGTATATATATCCATTTCTGCTTTATAAACATTTTGATTAATATCGGCAAATATATTAGATGACATTGTATAATGTCCATAATCAAATATATATATTGGTTCTAAATCAATCTTTATATTTTTATTAAATTTTTCCCAAAATTCATCATCAATAACGACTTTTATATTATCAGTACCTTGAATATTTTTACTTAATAATTTGTATAAACCTGTTTGAAAAGTATTTATACCATATAAAGAATATTGACTTTGAATTAGTAAAGAACTTTCTTTATTTAATATATTTTTTTCGTTTATATATCTTTTATGAGGCTGTCTTATATATATACCTATTTTATTTCCATTTATATCAATTAATCCTGTATCTATTACACAATATGATTTAATTGTACTAACATTCAGATATTGTAATAATTTTGATTTTTGAGTAATATTATATATAATATTTTCAAATAAATATTCATGAATACAATCATGTAATGAAATAAATCCACTAGAATGACCTTTTTCAAATGTAGGTAATTTATTAATGTATCTAATTAAATATTCACCTACATTATTATCTATACTTTCATAAAAAGTATTTAATCCGACACCTTTTATATCAAAAGATAGTAAATCATTATTTTTATAATCATCATTAATTTTTTGTGTAAATTCATTATATAATAAAGTATATTTTTCTTTTAATTTTGATATTTTAGATATTAAAAGATCTACATGAGTAGTTTTCTTAGTATAATCATCTTTTGACTTATCACTACTTTTTTTTAAATGATGTAATAAATTATCATATGATATTTCATTTTTTTGTATTTCTTTTATAAGATCATTTAGTAAACTATTAGTTTTATTTTTTTCAACACAAACGATAGATCTACCATAATTTATAGGACGATAAATATTAAAATCTTGAAATGATTTTTTTATAATTTTTTTTTTTATAATTTCATAATTTTTTATTATTTTATTTTTAAGAGCATAATTTCTCTCTGTAATATACATACATGTTTCTAATATATATTTATCTATATCACTATTATTCATAGACTTAAAAAAATTAAAATCATTTCTTAACAATTCATAGTTAATTGCAACAATTTTTTCAATACCTGTACTATAATTATATATTTCTTCATTATTTTCAGTTAAAAGACTGTAAATATCAGTAAATATAGGTTTATTCATATAATTAGATAAATATAATTTTTTGTTTTTGATTTATATTATATTTTTTAATCACATGATTCTTATACCTAAATTTTATTATTTTATTATATTAATTTAGTTGAAGATGAAAAAATATATATTTGGATACGGATCATTAGTTAATAATAGATCTAGAAATACAACATTAAAAAGAAATTCTGAAAGTATTATAACAACGATACACAAAGACTTTGGTTATATACGAAAATGGAATTATTATGATAAAAATATAAATAAAATAGCGCTAGGTTTAGAAAAAAATATAAATGGTGATTATATAAATGGTATTATATTTAACGTAGAAGAAGATGAATTAGTAGAATTAGATCAAAGAGAAATAGGATATGAAAGAATAATTATTCCAAATAAATTTGTCAATTGTAATGAAATAATATTATCAGAAGAAATTATTATTTACACTTATATTCCAACCGAAAAATTTAAAATTAAAGAAATAAATAAAAATAAGGATAACAAGAAATATCTAAATATTTGTTGTGATGGATTTATTAAATACGGTGAAAGTTTTTTTAAACAATTTTATCAATATACATATGATTGGGATATTTATTATAAACATATATGAAATAAAAAAATTACCAAAAATATTAAGTAATAATATTACTCTGAGTTACAGATATACTCTTTTTTACTGATTGAGGAAATAAATTTTTAATATTGGTTGTAGAAGAATTAATACTTTTTATATTTAATGGTGGATAATTAAAATTTGTATCATTTATTGAACTTTTTCCAAAAATTTTAATTCCAGTATTATCTATTTTTGAAGTAATAGTATTTTTTTGTTTAATATTCTTATTTAATAATACAAAATTTTCATTTTTTTCACAAAAATAAAAAAAAATTAAAATTATAATTAATAAAAAAATTAATATATTCATATATAAATAAAAAAAGAAATAATAAATTATTTTTTATATTTTAAGGAAATATATTTTTTTTTATATTTT
>Ga0194129_10005188_pt1 | contig 16772 bp, 22 predicted proteins | sample TA2KigCa35mmetaG_FD_150862 | JGI IMG/M metagenome (GOLD analysis project Ga0194129, IMG submission 150862) | Freshwater microbial communities from Lake Tanganyika, Tanzania - TA2015038 Kigoma Deep Cast 35m | ecosystem: Environmental > Aquatic > Freshwater > Lake | place: Tanzania: Lake... | reverse complement strand
CAGGGGGCGCGGGGAGCACAGGGGTTGCCCCTGGCGCAGGAGCTGCTGGGGTTGCGGGTGGCACGGGGACCGCGGGGGCTGCCGCAGGCGCGGGGGCTGCTGGGGTTGCCGCTGGCGGGAGGGCTGCTGGGGCAGCGGGTCGGGCTTGCGGAGCCAGGGCATCGGCGGCGGGAGCGGCGTTGAGGGCGCGGAAGACGATGTCCCCCTGGTCCAGCCGGGGATCCCGGATCTTGCCGTATTGCGGGTTCTGGGAGGAGGTGTAGGTGGCCATCGCCTCTGGCAGATACTCGCCAAGCTCCGACCCTGTGATGTACCCATCGCGGTTGAGATCCGCGGCGCCATCGAGGCCGCGCACCAAAAGCGGTGTGAACAGGCTCTGAGCGGGGACCACTTCATTGGCGTCGCCAGCTGTGATGAATTGGCGGACGGGCAGGCTCAGCTTGCGCTCCAGGTAGCGGGGCGGTGGTGAGGCGGATCGGACCTTGAAGATGGAGCCAGAGAAACAACTGTCAAAAACAAAGAGGATGTGTTTCGCTTCCATCTGCTTGGACCAAGACATGATTTGCTCCATACTCAACGCTTCTTTGGCGAACTCCAGATCACCGTTGATGGAGCTGGCATCGGGGGCATCAATAGGCACCAAATAACCGAGATCGTTGTTGCGCGTCCACCCATGACCGGCGATATAGAATACAAGACGCGCATCCGGTCGGTAGCCATATTTCTCGATGAAGTCTTCCATTGCTTTTCGTAATCCTGCCGAGGTCGGGTTGGCAACCATCGTGACCTGGAAACCCTGCCGTTGCAACGCTGCTTGCACTTGGTCAGCTTCGCTTCGAATGTTATTGAGTTTTTTCCAGAAGGGATTGCGATAGTTGCCAGACCAGATCACCAACGCCTGGCTGGTGCCATAAGAAATGATCGGACTCCCTCCCGGATCGTTCACCTCGATCGGAGTGGCTCGGGCCTGGAGCGGCCAGACCATCAGGGAAGCCACCAGCGCCAACCAGGGCTGGATGCGCAGCGAAACGAGAGCCGCCTTGGCGCCCGTCGCTCTTGTTCGCCTCGGCGACCACTGTTGGGCGGTGGCCATGGCTGGTGGTGGCCACAAGTGTTGTCTGTCTGAGGTCATTTCAACAGGGGTTCCATCGCCTGGAGGAGCGCATCCTTTCCGGGCTTGCTCCTGGCATTGAGAGTCGTGATCCCGAGGGGGCCGTTATTGATGTGGATCGTCCCGTCAGGGAGGCTGGTTTGGTGGCTGATCAGCAGCTGACCAGTGGACCCGCGCTGGAGGACGATGCCGCCGTATCCCTCTTGTGTGTACGTCGTGAGCAGCGTCGCGGCCAGCCGTTCCAGGCTCACGGGCCCAGAGAGAAGAGCGATCAGGGCTGGCGAACGTCCATCGGTTTCCGTTGTGCTGTCAGCCGTGACCGTACCCATGAAATTCAATTGCCGCTGGATGGAGAGCGACTGTCGCGAGGGAGCGTGCCAAAGAATGTTGACCGTTGCCCCCGGAAGGATGAGCTGTTGGGCGTTGAGGGGTTGTCCCGGGGGACCAAGGACTGTGACGGTGGCTGCCAGCACCAGAGGAAGGCCGGGAAAGCATGCTCGCCTCACAGTCGGACCGGGATGAACTGTCGTGTCGAAATCATACTGTCCGCGATGAGCCCCACTGCACGTTCGGGGGTTGGAGTTTCCCTCAGCCCTGGGACAGGAGTGGTGCTCGCCGGCTCCGATGCGCCATGTTGCGATCACATTGCTCCATCCTCTTGATCAGCTTCCGGCTCCGAGAACACCTGATCATGCTCGCCGAGAATCATGCTCGCCGAAAATCATGCTCGCCGAAAATCATGCTCGCCGAAAAGGTCAGCGTCCCGATGTTGAGCGGATCCAGCACAGAAAATACGCATGGATCAAAGACCGCGCTTGCGGCAGCTTTTCATCCAGAAATCCTGACCATAGGCTCGCCTTTGTGAGGAATGTTGATTACAGACCAGCCGTTGATAAGGACCCACAAGCATCTTTAGAACAAGTTCATAGAATACACAGCATCACCAGGTCTTCAGAGCGCTCTCATGTTTGATCGTCAGTCAGCCCGAGGCTTCACGACAGCGGTGGAACGCTTGGCGTTTCGCGCCGGGATGCCTGTTCGCTTCATGCCGCAGCAGTCTTGGCGCTAAACAGCTCGTTGACGATGCTCAAGATCCACGCGCAACGAAACAAAACGTTGCCCGGCTTCGGTAATACCAATAGAATCAAAAAGGTTGGCCGCTTCAGCAGGTATGTCGGATATCGAAGAAACATCTATATATCCAATATCACGCAAGTGATACAACTCTCTTTCCAGGCCTGCTGTCTTTTGAAAGCGTCCAAATCGACCGGAAGCCAACTTTTTTTAAATTAATGTCACACGATCCAGGATAGAGACTGTGTCGCATGCTGGTCTTGCTGGAGACTTTCACACCAGAGTTGGCATAACGACTGCAAAGATATGGATCCAGTTTGGGTATGGGCAGCTCTCTTGAAAGGAAACGTCGACTCTTCAATCATGGGTGTCCATCGACGCTTGAGATGGCGAATGGGCTTTCATCGAACATCTCGCCATTTGAGGCAGTCTTTTCAGGCTCGAACAGGCTGTTCAGAACGTTGTTTGTCCGGGTGACACACAAGAGGCAGAGCCATCCTGGACAAGGCAATTCGAGCAACCATGTCATGGTCATGCAGGGTTTTGCAGGAAAGAGATGATTTTTTCCATGGCCTTTCCCTGACTCCTCGCCGACTGATGCGTCGGGCTGATCCCTCAGCTCCACCCCTCTGTCCTGACCACCCCACACGCCTGGCCCCAACGCCTCGCCCTCTCTAACCTGAGCCAACGCTGGAGAGAGGCTTTGGGGGCAGTCAACAGGCAAGACCACTTCAGCGAGCGCGAGAGGACCCATCAACCGCAGTCATGGCGTCGCTGGCTCACTCTGGCAGGCCACACACAAGCCTCAGGCGCCATGGTGCTGTTCACGAGCGCCATCGCGTTGAGCGGAACCGCCCTGGCGGCCACCGTCATCGCCGTCGACTCCGGCGACACCCTGCGCGTGCGCGAGGGGGGGCAGGTGAGCACGATCCGCCTGGCCTGCCTGGATGCGCCAGAGTTGGGCCAGGGGCTCATCGGCGCCCAGGCGAAAGCCACCCTTGCCCAACTTGCGCCTGTCGGCACCGCCGTGCGGGTGACGCCGCTCACACCGCACACACCGCTCCCGGAGACCAAGGCCGCCAACGGTGTCGTCACCGCCGAGGTCGCCACCTCCGCCAGCGTCGTCAATGTCGAGCTGGTGCGGGCGGGACAGGCCTTCACCACCCTCGATGCGCAACCGCGCTGCGATCCCCTCTCCTACGCGGAAGCGGAAAACAGCGCCCGTTTCCGCCGTATGGGGGTGTGGCAGGTGGAGGGGGGGAGCGAACGCCCCTGGCAATGGCGCGTTGCCGCCGCTGAGGCCAAGGCGCGCGCGGCGCGGCAACGGGCGGTGGAGGCGCAACAGGCTCGGGAGCGTCAGGCCCGGCCCCCCCGGGTCAATGCCGCGCCGCCAAACCCATCACTCCTGGCTGCGGGGCCGGTGACCAGCATGCCCGGCTTCCAGAAACAGTGTGTCGCCAGTGGACGGCAGCGGTATCTGGAGTTTTCGCAGGGGATTGCACCTCCGCCGGGCTCATTTGAGGCCGTGTGCGCGTGCATTAGCAAGCCCAAGCCCAATGAAACCGTTGAGGTTTTGACTGAACGCTGCACCAACCAGTACCTCCAGCGGTTCATGGGGAGGATGTAGCGCTGGCGGCGACCTGGAGGCGTCCCCAGTGGAGGGTCATCGGCACGGCTCCCTCCAGGCTGCATTTCACGGGACAGCCCTCCCCCTCCTTGCGCAACCGCTCGGCCGCCTCCGCGGGCAGGTCCGCAGGCAGCTCCAGCCACACCTCCAACAGCGCGATCTTGCGCACGCCACCGCTGGTCATCGTCTTCTCCACCCGCGCCGTCGTGCCCTCCAGGCTCCAGCCATGGCGCCCGGCGACGATGCCCATCACGGTGAGGACGCAGGTGGCGAGGGCCGTGGCGACCAGATCGGTGGGGGAGAAGCGCTCGCCTTTGCCCTGGTTGTCGATGGGGGCGTCCGTTTCCAGGAGGCTGCCGGAGGCGTCATGGCGGGAGGTGCAGCGCAGCTCGCCGCCGTAGACGCAGAACATGGTGGTCATCAACGCGCTCTGGACGGACGCCTTTCACTCAAGCAGGCCCCGCTCCTGGAGCCGTTCCCGCTGTTGTTTGGCGGTCACAAACCCATGGGCCGCCATGGCGCCGCTGATCGCCACCGGCGGCACGCCGATGCCGGGAAACACCCCGGCGCCGCACAACACCAACCCCTCCAAGGGCGTCTGCCCCCCGGGGAAGGGACCCCGATCCGCGGGCCAGGCCGGGCCGTAGCTGCCTTGATGCACCCGCAGGTAGTGGCGGTGGGTGAGGGGTGTGCCGTAGCGCTCGATCACCAGCCGGTCCCGCCAGTCGGGGATCAGGGGATCGAGGAGCTTGGAGAACACAGCGCAGCGCTCCGCTTTCAGGGCGCGATAGGCGGGGGTTCCCCGTTCCAGCCCCTTCCAGAGCTCCCAGGGTTCATTGGCGGGGGTGTAGCCATGCACAACGTGATGGCCGGCGGGCGCCAGGGTCGGGTCGAGGAGCGAGGGCATGGAGAGCACCGCCATGTTGCGCTCGGCGCCGATGCCGCGCTGCCAGTCGCCAACCCAGACGTGATGGATCGGCAGGTGGGCGAGGTCGTCGCCGCGCAGGGCAAGGTGGCAGTGCAAGAAGCTGGCGCAGGCGGGCGTCGCCCGCTGCCGCTCCCGCCAGCGGTTGGACACCGTGCCCTCCGGCAGCAGGCCCAGGGTGTCCCAGGGGCTGGCGTTGCTGATCACGCCCCGCCGCGCCCGCAGGGTTTCGCCGCTGGCCAGGCGCACGCCCCGCGCCCGCCGCTCCCCCACCAGGATCCGCTCCACGGACGCACGGGTGCGCAGCTGGCCGCCATGGCGCTCCAGCCCTCGCACCAGGGCGTCCACCACCGCTGGACTGCCGCCCAGCGGATAGTCGAGCCGCGCCTCCGGCAGAAACCACTCCCCGAAGAGGGTGGCCATCGCCGCCGCGCTGGTCTGCTCCATCCCCAATCCGGAGATCAGGAAGCAGAGCAGCTCCACCCAATGCAGGAGGAAGGGATCGCTGAGCCGCTGCCGCACCAGGGGGCCGAAGGCCCCTCCCAGTTGGGCCAGGCGGCCCGCCTGCCCTAGCAGGGCCATCCCGCGGGCCCCGAGCACGGCGGCGGTGCCCAGCCCCGGTCGCAAGGCGATCAACGGCAGGGCGCGAGCGGCCTGGCAGAGGGGCTGCAGGCTGTCCATGAAGGCCTGCCATTCCCGCGCGGCCTCCTCCCCCCGCAACTCCCGCAACACCACCAGGAACGGCTCCAGCCCCACCCCCACCCGCAGGTGGCCCTCCGGCAGCAGAAGCCCCCAGTCGTCGTAGGTGGCCACCGGCACCGACTCGCCGATCAACCGCAACACCTGCGCGAGCGGATTGGCGCTCGGCCACTGACTCAAACCACTCCAGAGGGAGGGGCCCGATTCGAAGTGGAAATCGCCCTGGCGGAAGCCATGGGCCGCGCCACCCGCCGTGGTGTGCGCCTCCAGCACCACCACCTCCAGGCCATGGCTGGCCGCCACCGCTCCGGCGCAGAGGCCCCCCAGGCCGCTGCCGATCACGATCAAATCCACTTCCACGGGGGCGTGGTCAGCGGTGGGGGAGGCGGGCGCCGAGGGGGAGGGCATGGGCGGTGGGGGTCAACCCTCCGTCAGGAGCGCATCCACCGCGTCGCGGTCGCAGGCGCCGGCGCGGACGGCGCAGAGCTGATCGAGGCTGGGGCGGCCCGTGAGGCGCAGCCGCCAGCGGGCCCAGAGCCCGTAGGCCGCTTCCGCCAGGGCGCCCACAAGGGGCCAGCGGGTGGGGGCATAGAGCCAGCCCCAGCCCACCAGCTCATAGGCGCGGCGGAAGGCCGCCAGGTCGCGCAACACCGTGCCATCCGCCTGCAGCCCATGGATCCGACCCATCGCCTGGGCGTAAGTGACGCCCTGATGGGCGGCCGGGTCGTAGGTGGATGGATCGATGTCCACAAAGGCCAGCCGCCGTGCCGTGCCGTGGCGGGCATGGTCGCGCCGCTCCAGGGTGTTCACTTCCCGGCGGCAGAGGGGGCAACCGCCGTCGTAGAGGAGGGTGAGCTCAGGCATTGGCGCAGGTTAGGGACTTCCTGGCTGGGATGGGGGGCGGCGGTTGCTGGGGAAGGCGGTGGCGGCAGCGCGGCCGCGCCGAGGGCGGGGAGAATCGCCTGGCCCTGGGCGTTGATCGTCAAAGGACGGTCGGCGGGGATCGCCGCCTGGACCTCGGCGGTGATTGTGCGCAACAGCGCCTCGTCCACCACCTCAGGGGGGCTGCTGAGCACGGAACGGATGGCTGATGGCCTGGGCCTGCTCCAGGTTGTCGGTATGGGACGACGGAGGAATCAGATGGCAGACCTCGGTCAACACCGGCCAGGTGGACACAAAAGCGCCCTGATGCCGCTGAAAGAACCCAGCGCAGGCTTGATGGTCCTGATCACTGCGTTCCAACCAGGCCACCAGTGGACTGGTGTCCAGCAAGGTGGCACCGCGAAACAGGACACGGCTCACGGCTGTGGCTCACTCTGTCGTTCCCGCTTGGGCTGATGGATTGCAGCTGCAACAAGGCAAGGCCAGCCTTGACCACCTCGCTCTGGCTGAGGCCGAGGGTCTGACAGAGGTTGTTGAGCCTGGCCTCGCTGCCGTCATCAAGGCGCACCGAAATGGTCCGCATGGCGCGCTCCCAAGCGTATGACGACCATGGTATGGCTCACCAGTGCCACTCTTCGTCGTCGAAGCGGGTGGCGCTGGGAGCATCCAGCAATCTCTACGGCGGCGCTACAGCCGTAGCTCGCCCGCGGCCTGGCCACAGCCCGGATCGTGAGCACGCCTGGGGCCGCCTGGAGGTCGACCTCATCGAACGCCGACGAAATCGAGCAATGGCAGATCGTGATCCTGGACTTCAAGACAGAGCTCGATCGCTTCCATCATGCGTTCACGAAGCTGATCAAGTGATCGAGCCTGTGTGTGGCAACCTGGCAGAGCAGGAACAGTGGCTACGAAGTAACCCTCGGCATCCTGCTCCACAATCACATCAAACTGGCGGCTCATGGGGGCATCTCCTGTTGATTCAATCTAGCGAGTGAACAATCCGAAGATTGGCAATGGCACCTGTCTGCCTGGAGATCAGCGACTTATGGACTCTTGAAAAGCGTAACGCAAGCCAGATCCCGATTCGAGGGGAGAGCGGCTCAAGTTTGAGTGCCTCGGCTTCCTTTGACAGCTGGATCGGTATCACGGTCTTGCCATCCTTTACAGCGATCGCCACCTCGCCAACGCACCAAGGTGAGCTGTCGTACTGCTCGCTGCACAGGCTAACCATCGCCCTGGCATCCCCCAGCTCTTGGAACAGCGACTGACGCCATTCATCACCTGCCTTAACCCCATGCCTGTGGTCTTTATCGCGAAAGTAGCCATATCCCACTGATTGAACCATCCCATCAGCCGGTCTGCCCAAGCGTCGCCCTCAGGGTCACGGCCGGTGTAGCTGAAAAAATCGCGCTCAAGGAACAAGCCCACGCCGATTACACGCAGTTTACCGGAGGCTGTTGGCACAGCTGAGGGATGATCTCCCTCGGGGATGCTGATTTCCCCAACGGCTTGAACGGCTTGGATAGATCGTGCGCAGCCAAGATCTATCCAGTGCTGGACAAGCATACAACTCTAGAGCCTCCGCTTACTGCAGAAAGGTCGGCCCGCTTTTCGCGGGTTGGTCCAACGCTGCCCCTGAGTGGCAGGCATGGAGCTGGGGTGGCGTAGCAGAGTACTGGTGGTGGCTTGACCACTCGAGGGGCGGGTTAGACTTTTGAAATCAATTTTACTAATAGTCTGGCAGCCTCGTCAAATCTTGAAGTGTCGCCCTCACGGCAATCAAAAAAGTTGCGGTATTTCATATACGTAGGCAGCGGTGCAGTATATAGATAAACCGGAAAAATGATATTTTGTTCTGTTTCGCGAGATCTAATCCAGGCAATGTTAAACTCTTCTATGCACACTTTTGACCCCAAATAATCTGGTGATAGCAATGCTATCACTTTCTTGCATCTATCAAGTGTCTCAAAGATCTCTGGCTGCCATGCAGATCCTATGTTCAAGGATTGGCGGTCTACAAAGATATTGAGGCTTGGGCTTACATCACGGAGAGATCGCTCAATCTGGCTACTTTCTGAAGAATTCTTGTGTGAATAGCTAATAAATACATCGTACTGGACGGGGATAACTTGAGAGTTCAGGTCGATGGCTCGGTAATTTTTCTTCTTCGTATCAAAAACACGTAAAGCATCATTGATACTGCCACTAGAATTTCTCGTGACGATCTTTATCCGAGTAAGTGGGAGACCAATTTCCAACCAATGTATTGCGGCGTCCAAGAGTGGTTCAAGCATCCCAGCTATTGAATAACCTTGGTCCCCAGCAGCAACAACAGGCATGGCAATTTTCTGTATATCTGGGCTTTCAGCTAATATTGGAGTCAAGGCACGAAAGATATCCCCAACTACTTCTGGTGGGCGGCGGCCTCTGGTTTGTGGCTCAAAGCACAAGATTCTTCTAAAGACTAAGCCATGATGCTCTGGGTTTAGCTCTTTGGAGAGCCAACATGACAATGATGCCCTCAGATCAATATCCTTATCTGTTGCCAGCTCGCCAACTGACAGGCCTTTCCGATACAAGGCCCCAATCAATGAAGATGACGTAGGGATGTAGTCATTAGGAAATGCAGATATAACAAGAAGATCAAATTCATCAGCCTGACCAACTTCAGTCAGATCACCTTCATAAAGCTCAATTCGCTTATCGCCATGCACTTGTATTTCAATGGAATCGAGGAATTTCATGATGAGATGATCAGGATCTATTAGCCATAAGCATTATAAGTCTAACTCCTTATTGGGAGGTTCCGAGAACCACACCCCGAGTCTCCCCCCTTTCCGTGAACCACGCTGTGGCATCGGACTGGATACCGGCAAAACGCTTGCGGTGCAGTGCTCCTTGTCAAATGCCACCCCAACTATAGGCGTGGTTTGCGGGTCCGATAACCACATGTTCGGCAAAATACACATCCCAGATCGGATGACCAAACCCGCCATAAGCACGTTTGAAGGCCAAGGAACGCAGGCTGACCAATCCGATCCTCCGAACGCTCGGGATCACCTGGCCGCGATGAGTTGTGGGTGTGAACAGGCGCTTGTGGTGGCGGATCAGGTGCATCTCGTTGTTCGGGGGAAGGATGCAGTAGCATAATGCGTGACAATTGCGTTCGTCGCCATGCATAAGTTCCTGTCATGCATGGCTTGTTCCACACATTCCACGCTATATTCGAGATAGCCAATGTCATCTGACTCAGATCTTCTGAAATGGGAGAAGAAGCCAATCCAGGGAGCGCGTCCGGCTTTCTCCAAGCATTTGACCATCTATTGCAAACGGTTTACAACACACTTGGCACTGTAGGTGCATGGATCTTTTTCATCATCTTTCCAATCATTGCTTTGGCGGTTTTTGTTTATTGGGTCAATCAGCGTGACGAAGCATGGAAGGTGGCCCTACGGGGAAAGGAGAAAGACATACAGCGCTTGGCAGACGACAACAGGACTCTGAGGGTTCAAGCACTGATTCATGGCGGTATGACGCCTGACATGGCAGAGCGAATTGTAATGAAAAATGTTCCCCCGGACGGCCCTAGCTCTCGCCGCCAGCTCGAAAATGAATTAGACTAAGGAGCCGCCGCGAAACAATGCTCACTTCCGCTCTCGTCTTCACAATCTGGTCAGCCAGTTTTACTATAATCTTTGGAATTGGTGCGATGATCGCCAGGGGGCAGGCAACTCATGCCAGATCATTAGTACGAGTCGACCGAATTAGGCGTAGCTTTGCAGATGCTCGCATTAAGTTATTTGGACTGGTAACCAGCGGCAAGTTAGATCCAGAATCAGCAACATTTCGGAATCTTTATTTCTTACATACTTCCGTCATGCGACGACAAGATATGTATGACGACATGTGGAAAGTCTTCGTCCGCGCTATCTTGCGGATCAGAGAGACTACCGGTGACCGACAAATTGAACTCGAATCCTCTGAATGGTCATACGAAGTCCGCGAAGTTGTAATCGAAACGGCTCAAGCCGTACAGCTAATGATATTAGAGCATTTTCATCCTCTTCGTAGGCTTGTAGATCTCGACTCGTGGTCCTCAAATCTCAAGGTTGCCAATCCTAACGGTTTTTCCATCGCAACTACAATTATGACATTCAAGCAAGGCATCTCAGGCGCAATATCTCGCTCTCCACATTCCAGTATTCCTGATTCACAGGTCAAAGAGGTTGAAGAGTTTCACACTCTTATACTTTCAGCTGCTTCCTAGCAAAGCCTGAAAAGTAATATCTCTCAAGTGTGCAGTTTTATCAATTTGCAAGATTGCAATGATTCTCGCAATGCCAATATGCTAATACAGGAGAGACTTTCCTCCGAATACTTTATGGACGGATCCTCGTATGAAGTGCTTTTGCACAGTTGTTGCCGCCTATCACATCGGCTGCAAGCTGGAGCCATAGCCAGATCCCTGTCGTGGCAATCCTTTTCATAATACCCTGCCAAGACCCTGCCGCCATATACGGATCCGCCTATAACCGTTCGCCAGGATACAAAAACCTGATCCCAGGCCATGAAGCCAGCCACTAGAGACTGGATAGAGAATTAGGATATCTTCTTTTCTGAGTAATACTCAAATGCGATACATCCTGGGCCCCGAAGTGTAAACAAGTGGCATGCTGCTTTGATTGTTATTGCTCGCGCAATTAATTGCCAACAGCGTATAGTGACAAGATTGCAACTTCGACGGAAATATAACACGAGCTCTTTGCGCCACAATCCTGATTGATTTGCTGATTGCAAAAGCAAGTCATGTTCGAGTCTTGTAGAGATATGATTACAACTGATAACCAAGACGCTGGCTGAGATCTTGGCCTGTCGATCCTTCAGGCAACCCCATCGACGGCTTCATGGATTCCCTCGCAGCTCAGCCACGCCGTGCTCCGCCAGCCATGGACGGATACCGCTCCATCACCGCCTGTTCCAACCGTCTGGCCTGGTTGCGACCCACCGGTCGACGGGCCTCCAGGCTCCGCGCCCAACGCTCCGCGTTGGCCCGGCTGTTGCTTTTCAACCTCCAGCAACACCACGGGTCGGGCCGCGAGGGCGAGCGCGCGGACCAGCTGGCTGAGGCTGGCGTGGATCCAGTCGTTGTGCCGACCGCGCCGCCATTCGCTGCAGGGTATGGCGGACACATTGAGTAGAGATGCCGATCGGTCATTCCCCCCTCAAAACTTCGCGTCAGCAGGAGAGTGGACCCAGCTGAAAGGAGGGACCATGGACGCCAGCCGCCCCCTTGCCCGTGAGGATTGCCTGGGACAAACCTGCATGAAATGGCAGGGAAACGGAGAGTTGAGCGCTGTGGATCGGGAGCTCATCCTGCAGCGCCTGCTGCGCTCGGATGGCTGCCCCTCCCCCTTCACGGACTGTTGGGTGGTTTCGGAACGCGTCGCCAGCTGAGACGGGCGGTCGTGCGCTCAACGGCGGCGGGTTGGCGCGGGTCCGCCGCCGGCCGCCCGACCACTCGATGACGCCCGCCCACCGCTCGATGCGGCCCGCCCGCCGCTCGACGCCCGCCCACCGCCGCCGCCGCGGGGGGTGCGGCCCCGGCCGCCGCTCAGGTCGAGGGGGGGCGCGGAGAGCACGGTGGGTTCAAAGCCCGGCACCTCCCGCCGCGGCAACCGCTCCCCCAGCAGCCGCTCGATCGCCCGCAACAGCTCGTGTTCCTCCGCCGCCACCAGCGACACCGCCTGGCCGACGCAGCCGGCCCGGCCGGTGCGGCCGATGCGGTGCACGTAATCCTCCGCCTGGTTGGGCAGGTCGAGGTTCACCACATGGGGCAACTGCTGGATGTCGATTCCGCGGGCGGCGATGTCGGTGGCGACCAACACCCGCAGCTCGCCGCTCTTGAAGCCCGATAAGGCGCGGGTGCGGGCGCCCTGGCTCTTGTTGCCATGGATCGCCGCCGCCTGCACGCCGTCGTGGCAGAGCTGCTCGGCGACACGATTGGCGCCGTGCTTGGTGCGGGAGAACACCAACACCTGTTGCCAGTCGTTGCTGCGGATCAGGTGGCTGAGCAGCGCTGGCTTGCGGGCCATGTCGCACGGATGGAGGATCGCCTCCACGCTGGGCGCCGCCTGATTCTCGGGCGTAGCCTGCAGCTGCACCGGCTGGTGCAGCAGGCCCGTGGCCAGGTGGCGGATGTCGGCGGAGAAGGTGGCGGAAAAGAGCAGGGTCTGACGCCGCTGGGGCAGCAGGGCAAGGATGCGGCGGATGTCGCGCAGGAAGCCCATGTCGAGCATCCGATCCGCCTCATCGAGCACCAGGATCTCCACCCGATCGAGCTTCATCGCCCCCTGTTGATGGAGATCGAGCAGCCGTCCCGGCGTGGCCACGAGCACGTCGGTGCCGCGCCGCAGGCGATCGATCTGGGGGTTGGGGCTGACGCCGCCGAACACCACATCCGAGCGCAGGTCGAGGAAGCGGCTGTAGGCGCGCACACTGTCGTTCACCTGGGCCGCCAGCTCCCGCGTGGGCGTGAGCACCAGGGCCCGCACCACCCCGCTGCGGGCATGGGCGCCGTGGAGCAGCCGTTCCAGCAACGGCAGGGTGAAGCCGGCGGTCTTGCCGGTGCCCGTCTGGGCCGCCGCCAGCACGTCCCACCCCGCCAAGACGGCGGGAATGCACTGCTCCTGAATCGGCGAGGGGCGGCTGTAACCGCAGGCCGCCACTGCCTTCAGCAACGGTTGCGTCAGACCCAGGGCAGCGAAGGGTGAGGTGGCTGGCGTCCCGACCGAGGTGGCGGTGGCTGAGGCGAAGACGGCAGCCGGGGCGGCGGCGGGATCGGAATCTGAAGCCGTTCGCGGGGACGGGGGGGCATCGCTGGCCCGGGCGCCAAGGGGGCGCGACCGCGTCGTGCGCGTGCGGCTGCTGGAGGGAGTGGACGGTGTGCTGATCGGAACACCTGGATCAGCATCCATCGTAACCCTGGGCGCCCCGTTTCAGCCGGCGGTTCCCGCCCCGTCCCGGGCCTCGGGGGGGCGTTCCCCGGGGGGATCGCCAGCGGAGGCGCGGGCGACGATCAGCTCGAAGGGAACCCGGCGCACACTCCGCCAGGGATCGCCCGTGACGAGCTCCAAGCGGGCCACACCCGGCGCGACCGCGAGGATCGCGACCGCGTTCGGCGGGCCTGCGGGGGTGAGCACCTGTTGGTGAAGGCCGACCACGCCGCGGGTGAATACCCCCAGAAGGGTCGCCACCGCCTCGCCCTCCCACTGCTGGGCGCCGCAGGCCTCCACCACCAGCAGATCTCCGGGGTGGACCTCCAGGCGAGGCGGCAACGTCTCCGGGGCTTCGATCGTGATCAGACGCGCCATGGGCTCCAGCGGCTCGGGATGGAGTTGGCCCCGCAGCCCTCAAACCAGGGCCAGATACTCCTCGCGCACGTCCTCCGATGGATCCCAGTCGTTCGGATCCACGCCGTTCGCCTCAGGGCCGAAGGAGCGACCCGCGCCGCCCGCCGCCTCGCTCTCCTCCAGCTCCACCACCCCATCGCTCACCAGGGCGGCAGCGGGGGCAACGCGGGGATAAATCCGGCCAATGAAATCGTAGTCCGTGGCATTGATGTCCGCTCCGCCCAGGATGGGGCGGCCATCCCGAGTGATCGATCCCGGCAGCTGATAACACATGATCGAGGTCTGATCGGCGGGCGTGCTCATCAGCGACCGTTCATCGAGGGAGGTGAGCACCTGGGAATCCACCATCGCCTTGTCCCAGCGCTGCGTGCGCCAGAAATAGTCATAGGCTTTTTGCGGATCGATGCGCGCCACCAGATCGCGCCGCATGTGTTCGTGGGGGCATCCCAGGGTGTGGCCGGTTTCGTGGCGGATGACGCGTTTGTATTCCGATTCCGGCGTGCTCATCGTGAACCCTTCCAGATTCATCGTTTGCCGCTGGCGCGGAATCAGCAGCACATCGGTTCCCAGGTAGGAGTAATAGCCGCCTGAGCCCCGGGAGATGCGAATCTCACCGGTTCCCGCAGTCCAGACGAAAGAGATGCTTCCCGTCCGGGTCCAGACGTTCATGTGGGCGAGGATCCGGTTGCGCAGATCCGTCGGCGTGCTCTCCATGAAGCTCACCGTCAGCCGTCGCGGCCTGGCACCCCAATACTTGGTGGTCAGCACAGCGATGCGGGCCGGCTCGAGCACCTGCCCCTCCAATCCCTCCTGCTGCGCAGCGAAGAGGCCGGCCATCACCGGCGCGTTGACGGGGTTGATCTGGCTCGCCGTTCGCGCTCCCCGCTCCAGCAGCCGGGCGGGCAGGGTTTTGGGGATGCAGGTGAGGGGCTCGGCGGCGCTGCCGTTGTCCTCGTGGTGATGGTTGTGCGATTGGCCGCAGACATGGACATGGTCATGCAAGGCGTCATCAACCGCTTTGGCGATGTGCTCCAGGGCTTCACGGAGCATGGCTTCCCTGCGTTTCATACAGAATCCCTTGGCTGATTTCAACCTATGCCGGTGGCCCCAAGTGGCCGCGAGAAGACATGGAAATTGACAACGGGTGTTTCCGCGTTGGAACCACACCGTCCAGCCTTCTTCAACGGCCTGTCAAGGGAGATCCGCGCACAAGAGCCCGTCAGTAGGGAAGCGTGAAGCCGGATTGCATGTGGCTGACATCCAGCATCACCCAGGTGAGCCAGACCAGCAGGGCGACCCCGCCGGACACCGCCGCGACCCCGGCGAGATTGCGCAGCACCACCTCCAGAAGGCTGACCTGTTTCATGAAGCGGGCTGGGGGAATCACCGCCAGTATGGCTCTCAGGTGAACCAGAGGAGAGGATGGAAGTTGGTGCGCGAGACCCCATGCCTGACCCGCGCGGGACTCCGTTCCCGGCTCTCCTTCCCTCGCCGCTGTGCGCTCCGCCGCTGTGGGGTTCGCCGCTGTGCGGCCTGCTGTTGGGCAGTCTGCTGTTGGGCAGTCTCCCTTTGAGCCTTGGCGAGGAAACGGAGGGCGTGCCTTTTTTCAATGACGCCGACCAGCTGACGCTGCCGGGCGAGAGCGTCGCCGAGCTGGAGGAAGCGATGCCGGAAACACGCTTGTTCCGAAGACGGTCCCCCGCCATCCGGGCACCCGAGCTCTCCGAGCTCACCCCCGGTTCCTGAGGGGCGAGCTGTGGGGGGTCCGCCGCGCCCGCTGGGGGCCGGGGGCGGCCTCCGGCCGCTTGAGCAGGTGGTGCACCGCCTGCACCGCCACCCCGAACAGGCCCGAAGAGGCGGTTTCCAAACTCTCGAGGGGGATCGGCGCCTCTGCGGGGCTAAGGGAGGCCAGTTGCCACCGCCCGTCCTCCACCACCAGCGGTCGCAAGAGGAAACGCCCCCCATGGGCCACCACGAGGAGATGGCCTGGCCGTGGCTCCACGGCCCGATCGATCACCAGCAGGTCCCCATCCCGCACGCCCCAGGCCGTGAGGCGATGCCCCCGCACGCGCATGAAGAAGGTGGTGAGGGGGCTGGGGATGAGGAGCGTGTTCAGATCGAGGCCATCGGGATGGGCCGCGCTGCGATAGGGGATGGGCTGGGCGAGGGGGAGGTCATCCAGGACGAGCGGACCCATGGACTGGCGCAAGAGAACAGATGTTCTACTCGATGTCAGCCACCGATCCGCCGCGCGGGGGGCCAGGCCGACACCCGCCCCCGATGTCGTTGTCACACTGGCCAGAGATCACAACGCCCAGATCGCAGGATTTGGCGGCACAGCGTTCGCTCAACCTGAGCGTTGTCGCGAGAACGGGATCTGGAGGTCCTTCTCGGTTGCAGCCGGTTTGGACAGACGGGCAGTGGAAAGAAGGTAAACTGTCGTGATCATTCCTCTTGGCGCGCGATGCAAAGGATGGCCTCCTGCAAGATCGAACAATTTCTGCAGGAGACCGATCAAGAGGATGGGCAGCGGGAGCTGTTTGGGTTGGCGAATCCCCACGTTTTGGGGGTCAATCTCGACGGTCGAGTTTGGGCGAAAGCCGGCTCGATGATTGCCCATCACGGTGAAGTGCGCTTCCGTCGCGAGGGCCTGCTCGAGCACGGTCTGGGCAGGTTGATGAAGCGCCTGATCAGCGGCGAGGGCACCGCCCTGATGCAAGCGGAGGGACGGGGTCGTGTCTATCTGGCGGACAGGGGAAAAAAGGTTTGCATTTTGCGGCTTGAGAATGAAATCATCAGCGTCAACGGCAACGATCTGCTCGCCCTGGAGGATAAACTTCAATGGGACATCAAGATGATGCGGCGGCTATCCGGCCTGCTGGCGGGCGGACTGTTCAACGTTCGTCTTTCCGGGCGCGAGTTGGTGGCGATCACAACCCACTTTGAACCTTTGACGTTGCGCGTCCGTCCAGGCCAGCCCGTGTTCACCGATCCGCGGGCCACGGTGGCCTGGTCCGGCGCTCTGGCTCCGGACGTTGTCGTCCG
>Ga0194129_10005182_pt1 | contig 16786 bp, 28 predicted proteins | sample TA2KigCa35mmetaG_FD_150862 | JGI IMG/M metagenome (GOLD analysis project Ga0194129, IMG submission 150862) | Freshwater microbial communities from Lake Tanganyika, Tanzania - TA2015038 Kigoma Deep Cast 35m | ecosystem: Environmental > Aquatic > Freshwater > Lake | place: Tanzania: Lake... | reverse complement strand
AAGTTTCCCAACCAAAAGAATGTTCCTGATATGTTCAATGAGGAAGATATGGTTGTTATAAGTCGTAAATTACATGGAACTAATGCTCGTTACGGTATAGTTAGAAAGAAAATATTATCTTTATGGGATCGAGTTAAATCTTTTTTTGGTGATAGATGGGCAGGTTTTGAATATGTCTATGGTTCTCACAATGTTGAAAAAGGTTCTGACTCACAAGGGTTTTACTCTACTGATGTTTGGGACGATGTTGCAAAAAAATATGATATACGTAAAAAACTATGGACTCACGTTAAAGATACTTACGAATACCTTGAAAGTGGTTTTATAGTGTATGGTGAAATATATGGTGCCGGAATACAAAAAAACTACGACTATGGTTTAACTGATATAAAATTTGCAGGTTTTGATGTTGAGGTTGATGGTAAATATGAAGGTTACCCAGCAGAAGCAGCCCACTTTGATGTCTTAGATTTACCACATGTTGAACTTTTACATTGGGGTCGTTGGAATAAAGAAAAACAAGATAGTTTTGTTTTCAATAACAATATAAAAGGAACTAAAGTACCACACGAAGGTGTTATAGTAAAACACGAAAGTGGTGACCGTAGAAAAGTATCAAAGGTTATAAACCCTGACTACTTAATATACGGAGAAAAAAATAATGTTGGTGACTCTCATTGATAAAGTCACCTTTTTTTTATTATCATTTGAAAAAAGAATAAATTATGAAAAATTTTAAAGTTAAAATACAAATTATTGGAGATGACAATAAAGTATTGATTTCGTCAATCCTAAATAATACTATAATAAAAACAATAAAAGAATTACACGGTGTTAATATCTTGGAAGACATTTATAATTCTCTATTGGAAGAATTAGAAAATAATAAAAACAAATAAATTATGATAAAACCAGCAAGAGACATCATTTATGGTGTGTGTGATAAAACAGGAGACTGTGATTCGTATTTTGGATTCTTTAAAAATGAAGATGATGCGAAAAAAGAAATTAAAATCCAAGTGGATAGGATGAAAGAAGATTTTGGTTATCAAGACATTATCCTGAAAGAAGATAGGGCGGTTATTATGAAAACGGAAAGAATTGAACAATTATTAATTATCATTCATAGTTATGTCCTTAGATAAAAAAGAAAAACCATTAGGATTAAAAATAACAGAATTAATTGTTTTTAATTTTGTTTGGTATTCAATATTCTCTTTAATCTATTTTGATTTAAATCCATTAAATTGGTGGTTATTTACAAGTATTTGGGGGAGAGTGATTTTGATTGTTTTAGAATATGGTATAATAATGTCATCGTTTAGTAATAATAGAAATAATGAAAAAAGTTGAAGTTTTTGTTAGATTCGCAAACGAAAGCGTTTACTACACTAGTATAAAAATAAACCCTGAAAAAATAGAGGCTCCTATGATTTTTCCTAAGGAAGTATTTTTTACAATTGATGGTGTAAGGGTTGCAGTTAAAAAAGAAGATTGGGAAAAATTGGAACAATGGAAAGAAACTGGAGAAAAGAATTAAAAGAAATATTAAAAAGAAATAATATGAGTGAAGAATATATTGCAGAAACATTAGAACATACTGATGATGAAACAATTGGTGACACTATTGTTGGTAAAATGGTTGAAGAAGGAAAAAAAGATTTGGATATCCCTTCTTGTTGGAGTAGTTTAAAAAATAATGAATACGCACCAGCATACCCAACCGTACCAAAAGTTCCTGCGGGGGTATATGAGATAGGTTGGAATAGTAATCTGTCAACTTATACCGTAAAGAAACAACCATTTAAGACAGATGAATTATACCGTTTACCGTCATATGAAATTACTGATATTTTAAAAGACATTGATAATTTTTGGAATAGGGCCGACAACTATAAAAAATATAATTACATCCACAAAAGAGGTATTTTGATGTATGGTGAACCAGGTTGCGGTAAATCAGGAATTATCCAACTTATATCACAACAACTAATTGAAAAAGATGGTATTGTGATTAATATAAAAAATGAAGAAGATGTTGAAATGTTCACATCATTTATTACTACATTTAGGAAAATTGAACCTGATAGACCACTTATTGTTTTATTAGAGGATATTGATTCACTTGCTGGTGAAGGTAGGCACCAAACGGCAAGGTTACTTAATATTCTTGATGGTGTAAAACAAATTGAAGGGGTTGTATATATTGCAACAACAAACTACCCCGAGAAGTTACAGGAAAGAATTACTAATCGACCTTCTCGTTTTGACAGAAGATATAAAGTAGAATTACCTAACGCAGATATCAGAAGGGCATATATAAAACATAAATTAAATGAAGAAGATTTAAAAGGTATTGATATTGAAGAATGGATTAAAAAAACTGAAGGAATGTCTTTGTCACATTTAAAAGAAGTTGTAATTTCGGTTATTGTCATGGGTAGAACATTCGAAGAAACGATAGAAAACCTCGAAGGATTAAAAAAGACACCAACGATTAAAGGTGGTGGTAAAGTAGGATTTGGAAACTAATATATAATGAGACATCACGCAAATTTTTATGTTAATAGATTAACAAGTGAATGGATTAAAAACGGAAAGATTATAATTGCTTGTGATCTTGACGATACCATTATACCTTACAATGAAGAAATTAAAGACAATTGTAAAAAAATGGTTAATTTAATTTTGGAATGTCAAGAACAAGGAATATACTTTTTGATTAATACAGCAAGAAGTTTAGACCGATTACAAAATGCAAAAGAACAAGTTGAGGCTTTAGGGATTGAAGTACACGGAGTTAATGAAATGCACCCAGAATGGGATAGACCTTATGGTGTTAATGGAAAGTTATATGCAAACATCTTCCTTGATGATAGAGGTGGTTTCTGGGAATCTTACTGGACATTATCAAATACATTAACTATTGTTAGACAAGAAAGAAAAAAGAATGGGAATAAGAATGAACAATAATCATAGAACAGACAAAGAGTTTGAAAGTTTTCTTGAAAAAATTGGAGGGCTTCAAAGAGCATATAGAGTTGATAAAGGACCAATTCTTAAAAGAAATCAATTTAATATTGGTAACGGTTGGTTGGGTATTGTTCAAAGATTGTTTGAAACATTAATTGCTCTTGGTTGGGATAAAAGTTTTGTTAATGTAAAAGAAAAGTTTGGAGTTATGAGTATATTTTTGGATAATCTACCTGAAAACGGATTTCATTTTGTAATTGAGGCAGAAAAAGAAACATTCAAAACTTGTGAAGTGTGTGGAGAACCTGGAGAACAACATAGAATCAATGGTTGGATTTATACTTTATGTGAAGAACATAGAGACGAAAAACTTTATGTTGAATACGAAGGTAAAACTTACCTTAAAAAATTAATGGAACCAATAAAGAATGGTGACATTTATTTTAACGCTCATACAAATACAATTGAAAAATGTGAAACTGATAACTTTTTTGATCCTTGGTCATTAAAGGTTACTGAAGTTATAAAAAATAATAATTAAATTTTTGTTATGGAAAAAGAAATTGAAAGATTAAACAAAATGAGAGAACGGATTATTGAAAAAGGAGATAAGTTAAAAAATAACTCAAAACCAAAACAAGATTTAGGTGATGATGGGTATAAACCAATGACATTTACAATTCACCCAAAAGAAAATAAAAAATTAAACGAATGGATGGGTAATATCTATGGTGTTTATGGCATGTATGGTAATTTTGAATATAAGTTTAAAGGTACTGGTGGTTTAGGATATGAAATTTGGGTTTATAGTGATTTAGCAAAAACCGAAATTTGTTTGACAGAAGATTTTGACTATTAAAAAAAAATTATAACAATATGCGTGTTTTGTTCCTCGATAACGACGGAGTTATATGCCTATCCAATAATTGGGGTGGACGATTAAAAAAATGGGCAAAGTATCGTAGTGAAAATCCCGATAGTAGTAAAGAAAAAAAAGATGCTCCCGTACAATATCGTTTTGATGATTTTGATAAAAAGGCAATTAAGATTCTTAATGAAATAATTGAAGAAACAGGATGTGAAATCGTTGTATCTTCAGATTGGAAATTACATGCAACATTAGAAGAACTTGGTGAATACTACGAATCTCAAGGAATCATCAAAAAACCAATTGCGTTAACACCAAACCTTAAAGACTGTACTGTTCATGGTAATTTATTTATATGGTTACCAAGATGGGAGTCGGAACAAATACGAACTATTGAAATAAAACAATACCTTCACGATCACCCTGAAGTAACACATTGGGTTTCTGTTGATGATTTTAATATGGGTAAAATTGGAGAACCGTGGAAAGATGAATGGGCAACTGATAATTTTGTTTTAACACCAAAATCTAATGAAGGTATTAAACAATTAGGAGTAAAAGAAAAAATATTAAATTATTTTAAATAATGTTGTTTTTTTTTTGATTGATATATTTATAATTAAATATATATATATATATTATGAGAAATAGATTAACAGAAAGAGATTTATCACGTATTGTTAGACGTGTAATTAATGAAGGTAAAAGTATTCAACCATTAACCTCAGTTCAAGGAGACTTGTTTGATACACAAGGTAGACCTGTAAAGTTAAAATTTGACACTGCGGGTAATATTATAAGTATTAATACCCAAACTGCCATTTATAAAAATTCGAAATCTTAACCATTATTATGAAAAGAATTATAAGACTTACAGAATCAGATCTTACAAGAATTGTAAGACGAGTTATTCAAGAACAAGGTATTGATGTTGATGCGCTTAGATCAGCATTGCCTGCAATGATGGAATATTTCCAATTTAATTTGGATTATTTCAAAAAAAATCCAAGAGGTACAATAGAAATGGAACCAAATAAACGTGTCCCTTCATTGTTAAAAATTAATGAAATTGAGGTAAAAAATTCATCTAACTTTAGTGATTATTGGAATGCTGATGGACAAGATTTCGGGAGAGCTTTTAGATCGGGAAATGGTATGTTTAATTATGAATGGGACGGTAGTCAATTAAATATTGTTGGTGGATCAGGCAATGAAAACAGTTGTAGACCTGATTACTGTTACTATAATCCCGAATAAAAAATTATTGTGGAAGCAATAACTTCCAATCTATTAACTCAATAATAATTTTAAAATAAAAAAATCCCCATCTCCAAACAGGTGGGGTTTTTTTATTTCATTATTTTTTTGTATCTTTGTTTTTATGAAAAACATAAAACAGCTTTTTCGTAGAAATCCTGGTCTTTTAGACAAACCTGAAGTTCAGGAACTTATTGATTATACACAAGAACTTGAAGGACTGGTTTTAGAAAGAAAAGTTGAAGATACTTATGATAAAGAACATATGTTAAAATCTATGTTGTCAGATATTTTGTCAAGTTGTAGGGAATACGAAGAAAATAAAATACTTGAAGACCGTTATCCTGAATTATATAAAAAAGTTGATGCTGATTCTTTAGTTCGTAATTTATTGGACTATATTATGTCTATGAATGCTAAAAACGATCTTAGGTTATGAAAAAAAGAGTTTATTTAATTGATATTGATGGAACCGTATGTGATGATATAAAAAATGAAGATAGTCATTTATATAAAGATGCAAAACCATACGAAGGTTCTAAGGAAGAAATAAATAAACTTTACAATGAAGGTAACAAAATTGTATTTTTTACTGCTAGAGAATATAAAGATAAAGGAGTAACACTTGCTTGGCTTTGGAAACACGGATTTAAATTTCACGATCTTATTACCGACAAACCAAGATGTATGGAAAACGAAGAATATGTGTGGATTGACAATAAACCCGTAAGAGGTATTACGTATAAAGGGGAATGGAAACCAATAGTTGAAACAAAAAATCAAGAGGTTGAAACGTTATTAAACTTCAAAAAGTAAAAAACATATTTATCTTATATGGCAATAAAAAACGCAATAAGAGATTATGTCAGGAATTTTTATGAAATAACTTATGATCCGAAACATAAACAAATTATGTTACATGATTCTAACGAAACTTATAGTAAAAGAAACTACATAGATATCGGTAGAGTTGGCAGAGTCAAAATAACTTTAGTTTGGGGTAAGATAGAAGAGATAACAGGATTACCTTATCACCATAAAGATTTTCAATCAGAATTGTCTAAACTTTTTTTTGATATTATAACAGAAAAAAAATCAAAAGATTTTTTTAATATTTTGTTGGAAGAAAATATTCCTGTTAATTTTTCATTTAATGAGTTAACTGAACAATTCCCAATATTAAATGAATAAGTATTTATAATTATGAAGATTTATTAAAACAACGAAACTAATATCCAAAAATACTTATAATTTATGAAACGAATTTTTTTATTTGAGTCTGACAAAGAAGATATTACAAACAAACATGAAGAAATTGATAGAAAACTTATGAATTTTCTATTAAGAAGGGCGGAAAAAAAAGAAAGGCAAATTGGTGACGACGAATATCCAATTAATGTTATAGAGATTTCATTCAGTGATTTACCGGGTTACGGATTTAATTCTTTTAGTAATAGAAAAGATATGGAAAGAAAAATCATTAATATGTTAGAAGAGAATGAAATTGCTGATTTAGGTGTTCACAACACTAATTATTTAGATAAAAATAGACAAAGAATAATTAAAACAATTAGACACTTTTTAAATTTTATAATGCCGAAAAGATAATCATGATAGAAGAAAATTTAAAAATAAAAAATACACTTAAAAAACTTTACGAAAACCAAGAGTTTGAGTCTTCATTTGGAGATGAGGTAACTAGTTGGGATGATACTGAAACAGTTTATGAGGAGTACGTTTTTAGGTATTTTATGGAAGTTGGTAAAGTTTTAGGTGAAGGTGATAGAACTGTTGCAACAATAAATGTTATAATAACTGACATACAAAGAGACGGTGATGACTATTACTATGATTGGGTTGAAAACAATTACAATGATCGTGAATGGTATATACAAACATTAGCAAGTGTAATCTATGAAGACAAGATAAAAGATTTTCCAATATCAATGTATCTTACTTTTTATGGTTATGACGAGTATGAGAATTTACCTTTAGAAGAAAAAAACTTATAATTAAATCAAAAAATATTATGGCACATCCAATATTACATGCAAAAAGTTCTGCCAAAAAGTTTGGCGGACAATGGGAAGATTACATGCATCTTCATGACTGGTTAGATGAAACTAAGGGATGGTATGGACATTCATTTCACAGAGCGTTTAGGCATCATTCAGAAGGGATATTTGAGATGGAACAAAGATTCGGATCACACTTTGTAAATAGTGAAGGGAAAACTGTTTATACAAGGTACGTTGGAGAACAACACGTTAAAGAAGATTGTGACGGTTATATTCCATCAGCAAAAGAATGGATACAAATCATTGAAAAAAAAGAACGTCCGATGTGGGCGATTAGAACACAAAAATTAGAGTTCGAAGATTAAAAGTATTTATTAATATGAATAAGTTAGAAACACTTTTAAAAAACGAATTTGAAAAAAATCCAAATCTAAAAAAAGAATTTAAAAAATACTGCTTATTACTTCAAGCATATTCTGACGACAGAGAATTTTCATATGATTCTGATTTTATAATAAGTGATGCCATATATTGGAAAAATAATATGAGTTTTAACGGGGGTGGACAAGCTATAGAAATGACACCAACAGTTGAAAATTTTATTAACAATGTATTACAAAAAATAATAAACATTGATTTATTATGGGATTATGTTGATGATGAAAGGGCTGATGATATAACAGAGCACGGATGGTTGTTTATATCTATATTTCCTAAAACCTATGAACTTGAAATTCATATGAGTTATGATGTTTACGTTAGTGAAGATAGAGAATATGAGGAATCTATTTCTGATTTATTACAAGAATATAAACCTTCATCTGAGGTACAACCTGAAATAGATGGTTGGTATAAAAAAGGTGCAATATTTCTTGCAACTTACGAAGGTGGTGGTGATAGTGGTTATCTTGATGATGATATAACAAGTAATATTGGTGAAAATCAAATAAACGGTGTTGTTGAAGATTTATGTTATAAAATGATTAACATATATGAAAGGGGTTATGAATTAGATGAAGGGGGAAAAGGACAAATTGAACTTGATTTTACAACAGATACTATAAGTATGTTCCACACAGAATATTCAAGAGGTGAAATATATGAAAGTTTGGCAAAATTAAACTTTAATAACTAATATTTATAATTAAAAATACAAATGGACTATACTAATTTACCTGATAATGTTTTAAAATTAATTTTAAAAGAAATGGTAATCAGACAAGAAAATCAAGATTGTGATTTCGACTTCGAACCATTTAATAGTGAGTGTGAGAACGAACTTATTAGTATTTGTGGGTATTTCGGTATTGAATTAAAAAACTTTACTGATAGATCTTTTTTTATACAACTATGGAATGAAAATCCAAATTTTGAAACAGAAAGTATATTCAGACCAACTTTAGAAAAATACGAAGTTATAGAATCGGAAGACATTAATGAATATAAAACTAACTATTTTAAAACTCAGATTGAAAGTTATTGTCCTGTTGATTCGAGTATGTTATACCAATTAAATGAAAACGATGAATATCATTATTGGGAAGGTAGTTTTTTTGATTCTGATGTTCACAATAGTGAAGTTACTAGTAGTGAAATACATAGAATTGATAAAATAAATTAAAAAAATGAAAAACATAAAATTAACAGAAGAACAAAAAAAAGTATTTGAAAAGTATAATTTATACTTAACTGCTGTTTTAGGTGATTCAGGAGTTGGGTGGAATTCTTACATATATTATGATGATGGGATGGATAATTTAGACGGACCAACAATAAGAGGAAATCGTGGATGGGAAAGAAGAGATGAATTAATGCCTGAAAATCCGGGTTATGATATTTTATGTGAAATTGCTGATGAAATTGTTAGAAGTAATGAAGAACGTTTTTATGATTATTTAGATGATGATTATGCTAGAACGGCTAATGTTGATTTATATTATAATCCAGAAACAAAAACATTTAAATTAGGTTTAGTAGTATATGTTAGAAAGGAAGATTATTCAGAAAAAACAAAAACTTTTAGTGAATTAGTTGATGAACAAGAACCTTGGTACGCTGCTAACCAAAATAGACTTTATAAAAAATTAAAAGACGATTCTTTTGTTCAAAAATTAATTGATGAACATGGTGGGGAAACTAATTTTGAATTCCCATATAATGGATTTGGAGATAGTGGACAAATTGATAGTAATTTATCATATAATGATGATTTATTAGGGGTTGCTTATGAATTGATAGATTTATATTACGGTGGTTGGGAAAACAATGAAGGTGGTGACGGAACAGTATTAATTGATTTAGAATCAAAAGTTGCTTCAATTTATCACACAAACTTTTATGAAGATGAAGTAGAAGAAGAAATAGAAGAGTTTCAAATAGTATAATGCAAAAATTACAAGAAAATATAAATAGAATAAAACAATTGATGCTTGTTGAAAAAGACGAGCAACTTTCTTTATTTACTGGTGAAGAAAAACCAATCAATCTAAACTCAGAAGAATTTACAAAAAAATACAAAGAGAAAGTATATTTTATTTTGAGAGATTTATATAAATCAAATTGGGATAGTGATAAAAGTCGAGGACCTGGTGGAGGTGGAGGTGTTATTGGTGTTCATACTGTTTTTGATTTATTAAATAAAAAAGGATTAACTGATTATGATCCTGAAGGTGGTGATTGGTCTATACTAAATTACTTTGACACCAACCCACAAGTTAGAAAAACCATCGTTGGACTTTATGAAAAAGAAACAGGAAACATAATGGACAACACAAAAATAATGGAAGATTTTATAAAATGGATGTCAAGAAATAGAAATATAATTTTTAAAGACGGACCAATACTTGACGATTTAATTAAAAAAAATGCTGAATCACTATATCAAGGAGAACTTAATGAAAGAAAGGCTTACGATTTTTTATCAAAAGCATTAGAAAAATTAAAAGGTTGGAAATTAAAAGGAAGATCAGTTCCTGGTTCTAAAAACGATAGAAGTGGTGTTGACTTTTTATGGTTAATAAAAACAATGTTGAAGGTAAATTTCAAGTAAAACCTTTAGACAGTTTTGAAAAAATTAGAAATGGTTATAAAATAAAAAGTTATAACATAAAAAGTTTAGACGAAAAACCCGTAGACTATTTTGTATTTGCATCACATGAAAAACCAGAGGTTTACGTGTTTAAAAAAATTGACGGTAAATACACGGTACTCGATGATAAAACAATTCAATTTGAATACGACCCAATACAGTTTTAGTTATGAGTGTAGATGTTGTAAGAGATTTAATAAATAAATTTAACGAGGGTTTATATCATGACGAAATAGAGCCGTATTTCAATGATATAATAACTTTTTTTAATTACGTAAAAAAATATAATTTATTAGATGAAATAATCTTAGGGGAAATACCATCAAGAGAGTTTGACGATGAATTGTGGGATTTTTTACTTGAAAGTGGAGTCTTTTTAAATACCGATTATGATCATCTTCCCGAACAGTTTAAAAACCATTACCTATTATACCAATTAGAAAACAATTATGAGTGGGCGATGGAATACATCACCAAAAATCTATTAAGTGACGTAAATATTAGACAAGATGGATTTTATCTTCATTTAAGAGATAGAGAAGAATTAGAAATTCTTTTTTGTGGTTCACAAAGAGATGAAAGTGCAAAATATGTTGCAAAACTTATTTTAAGTGAAGATGGTTTAGGGCACGACTGGTATTTTGATAATAGTGTAACTGCACATCAAGTTGTAGATGAATTAAACGACGCTAATTATGTAAGTTTGAAAGATATTATATTTAAACAAATTGGTAACGTTGAACTACGTTTAGATTATTATGGTTCTGATTTTTTTGTAAGTCTTTCTGAAGAGCAAGGAACCGAAGATTATTTTATATTAAGAGCAGAAGATTTGGACGGACTACTTAGTGATAAGGACGCATTTAACGAGCTTTGTGATGGTGATTTAGAAGAACTTGGTTCTAATTTAAGAAGTTTATATTGGAATGGTGAAAATATTGCTTACGAAGATGAAATATATGATTTAGTTTATGGAGGTTTAGATGAATACTTTGAAGGAAGAATCGATGAGGTACCAAGAGAAGTCACGAAGACTGACGGCACTAAAGTTACTAGATATGACAGCTACATTAAAATTAGAAATTTTAAAAATTTAGTTGAAACATTTTTAGAAAATTGGAAAGGAAGTGCATATAGTGATTCTTTTTTAGAATATTATGGTAGTTTAACTGAATTGATGGTTGCTATGATTAATAACGATGATATTGAATGTATTAATTTTAGAGTTCCTGAATATCCTGATTGGACTAAAACAAAAAACAACATAAACGAAATGTTTAATGATTACATATAATGAAGGTAATTATAACACAAAAACAACTTGAACAGATACGAGAAAACGCATCTAAAAAATTTAGTTGCGATAAGTGTGAACATTCATGGAAAATAGAAAAAGAAGATAAACACCCATATCTATGTCATTTGTGTGGTTATGATTCGGCAAAAGAAAAACATAATTATGATGAGCTTGAAAACTTTTGGAAGAACTATAAAAAAGAAGAGGAAGTAACCGAAAAGTGGAGTGAAAAATATAAAAAAAGTATTAACTGTAATAACCCAAAAGGATTTTCTCAAAGAGCACATTGTCAAGGAAGAAAAAAAAGATTAAAAGAATCTTCAGAAAATGATGAACTATTAGAGTATGGGTATGATATTAAAGGTATAAAAATTGCACTTAAAGTTATGTCAGACATTTCTAAAACATATGGTGAAAAAATACCTTTAGATTTTAGTTTGAATGAATACTTTTTGAATAAAAAACATTTCCATCTTTCCAAACCAATTTTACAATTATACATTGATGTTAATACAAAAGATGGGGAAGAATATAAACTCACGCAATTAAATAGACACGAAATTTCTGTGGAACTACTTCATGTACTTAAAATGGTAGGATTATATAGTGATGAAAAAATGACACCATATTATAACTTTCATTTTAATAAAAGAAGTTTAGAATAATTGTTTGATTAATTAAAATATCTTTTCTATATTTGTACTATTATAAATCATTTAAAAATAAACAATAAAAATTATGGCAACAAAATCAGGAAACAAAGGTCGTTACATTTGCAAAGTTGGTTATTTGGATATCTACGCTAAAGATACCATGAAACCTAAAAAAGAGAGTAAATATAATTTCACTAAAGGTGATGTAAAATCTACGGTTTATAACATTTTACACGCAAAAAAACTGTCTTTAGGTAATTTAAAAACTAAAGATGAGGCGGTTGCCAAAGCGATAGAATTGATGGGTGACAAGGCTGCACTTTACGGGTTAGTTTAAACCCATCTATTATATACCTAAAGTCAGGATTAACTCCTGACTTTTTTGTTTTATAGGGTATTTATTATTATGGAATTTAAAAAAAGGGATTTGATTATATCCGAAAATAAAAGTGAAGAAGGTATTGTTAAAAAAGTATTATCTAAACTTAAAGGTGTTAGAGATAGGGCACAATCAGAAATAAAAGAAACAAGAGCCTTAGTTAGAATATTAACTCACGCAGTAAAATCATACGTAAAAGATAGAGAGTTTGATTTAAACGATGAGGATAGAAAATTTATCAAAGGTCAATCAACGGACGTTATTAAAAACATATTATTGACTGTGGTTGCAGTTATACCACTACCAATTCCTTTAACACCTTTTCTTATTATCTTTGGAAAAAAAATAGGATTGGACTTAGTACCAAAAGAACATGTAATACCAGATAAAGCTAAAAGTAATAAAGAAAAATTAGAGGAGAACACACAAAAAATATTGGAAGACGAAAAATTAAATTTAATTGAAAAACTTTGTTTACAAGCAAATAAAAGAAAATTAAAGTCAGATGTTTTTTGTAAGTTATTAGAAGGTTATAATAAATCTAACGACTTTGTGAAAGAAAAAATATTAACATCATTACAAAAAATATTCAATTTTTTTATTCTAGATGGTAAAGGAATTAATAGAGGAGTATTTCCTAAGTTGGTTAGAATATCATTAGATTCAAACGATTTTACTCATTATCTATATATTATATCTGAGTACTTAACGGATCCTAAATATACTGATGATGAAATAAGAACAAAACTTATGAGATATAAAGGAAGAGAATTTGCCCCTTTACATTTAGATGACATGGCAACTCATATTGCGTCGAAAGAGTATTCTCAATACGAAGAAAAACTAACTAAAAATGAGTTTGGATTATCAAGAACTTTTTTATCTTTAGATTATAGGTGTGAAGAATCTATAGACAAAAAAATAATTGAACTGTTAAAGATAATAAAAAAATTACCAGAAGACCAAAAGTACCAACAGTTTGAAAGTTTTATTGAAAAATTTATAGGTTGCTTAAAACAACAATTAGACAATCCGAAGTATACAATAAAGGCAGATGCTATAAATAATTTAGAAGAACCAATAAAGTATGAAGGTGAAATTATGCTCAAAAAAGGTGATTACTTAGAAATTAAAAAAATGGATTTCGAAGTTGATAGTTATCTTTCTGAGTTCTTCTCAATTTTCAAAGAAAGTAAAATAAAGTATTTAAGAAAGACACATCTTATAATTTATAATTATTTTGTTGACAGGATCTTTCAATGGATTAACGAAAACGGGCAAAGTTATTTGAATACCGTTAAAAATAATTTAGCGGGTATTATATTTGACAATAGTACCTTTGTCCCAATCGATCAGATTGATTTTTATTGGTCTAATAAAGGTCAACGAGGATGTAATGAAAAAAGATTATCAATTAGGTTTAGAATAAAACCTGAACTGCAATCTGTGGTATCTTACATTTATGAACCAGGTAAGGGCGAAAATAGTTTGACTCAAAAAATAATAAGAGAACTACCTAGCGATATCAGAGAAAAAAAAATATGTAAAGATCAATTACCACCTGATTTTGTTATCGGAGAAAATAAAAAAAAACAAAAAATGAATATAATTATCAGTGAAAAACAATATCAATATTTAAAAAAAACTTTCAAAATATTGAAAGAATCAAGTCTTGGGTTACAAGTTTTGAATGACAAAGGAGAACCCGAAAATTATAATTGGTTGGAGTCGGCGGAGGGCGTATTATATGATTACCCTGAATATTATAACGCATATAAAGATAATTTTTTATGGCCAATACCAGCAGTTAAATTGCAAGATGTAGAAAAATTACAAAAAACATTTTCTAATAGTAAAAAAGGTATTTGTTATAATGGACATCCCAAATGTTACAAAAAGACACTTGTTTATGGGAAAACAAAAAATAAATATGATACTCAATTTAAAGAGTATAACTTTGTTTGGGATAAAAATACCAATACAGGTAAATTTGTTGACAGTGGGGTAATAATGCTACCTGGTTTTGATGTTATAGGGTATAGAGATAAGGGTAACAAAGTCTCTAATTCAATAAAAATAATAACAAGTAAGTTAAAGGAAAAGGGAGTCACAGACCCTAAAGTTGTTGCTGCAATAATTGCTATTTGTTCTAAAGAAAGTGGATTTGAATTACAAGGAGAAAATACACATACGGGAACGCTATCACAGCTAAGAGATTGGTTTCCACCATTAAGAGTTATGACAGATCAACAGATTGAAAAATTAAGAATGAACCAAAAAGATTTTTATAATAAAGTTTATGGGCCATCATCAGATACTGGTAAAAATCTTGGTAATATTTTTAAAAATGATGGATATGACTTTAGAGGTAGAGGTTGGAATGGAATAACTGGCAGGTCACTTTACAGAATTGTAGGATTTGAAAAATATCCTGAAGACCTAAATAACCCCAAACACGCAACCACCGCTCTGATTAATTACTACGATAAAGTATCTAATATCCTATACAAAACTTACCCCGATGAAACACCAATGTCAACAATAGTCATGGATTTTATAAGGGCAACAGGAGGGTTTTCACCTACAGCAATGACTCCATTTATAATAGGAAATTTTGATAGGGCTTATACATTTTTGAAAAATAATTTAGTCAAAGATGGTAAAATTGAATTACCTGGTTATTCACCAGTGAACGTAACTATTTAATAAAATGAAAATTATAATAACAGAAATTCAGTATAATCAATTACTAAACGAAATTACAAACCCTTGCCCATCAGGAACTAAAATAAGTGATTTAATAACATTAGATGATGTTAAAAATGGAAAAATATTAACAAAAGGGTATTGCAATAATAATTCTAACTCGGCTATTGTAAAAATACAAAAAATGTTGAAAAACAAAAATCTTTTGGACCAATACAGTCCAGAGGGGTATTATGGTGATAAGACAAAACAAGCAATCATTGATTTATTCAAACCAACGGTAGTTTCAGGAGAAAAGATAGGACCAAAAACAGTTTTGGAACTTGAAAAAGAAAAGGAAGTAAAAAAAGAAACAAAAAAAACAGATAAAGTTGAACCTGACAAAGCAATAGAATTATTTAATAAATTAAGTGACGATGATAAAGTTTTAGTTTGTACACTTTTAGGAGAGGCCGGTGGTGAATCAGATGCTATAAAAGGTATGCAGGCAGTTGCAAACGTTTTAAAAAATAGAGCAGAAAGTAATCACCTAAGTAAAGGAAAAACCGCGGTTGATCAAGCACTCGCAAACAAACAATTTTCAATGTGGAATTCTTATAATAGTGGAAAATTGAAAAAACAAGACGTATATAATAAGTATAAAAAACACGACCAAATGCAAGTGGCTATTGATATAGTAAACTCTATGAACTCAATTGAAGATATAACAAAAGGTGCTAACTTTTATTACGCCAATTATGTGAGTCCGTCATGGTCAAAGAGTACTGATACGACTAATTGGGTTAAAACGGTTGAAATAGGTAATCATATTTTTGGTAATGTTGTACCAAAACCTAAAAAGAAAAAGAACTAATGAAACTAATATTAACAGAAGCACAATACAGACAACTAACTGAGGAAAACCTTAGAGAGTTTTTATATTCATTTTGGAACAATCAAAAAAAACAAGGAGAAGATCCATCTTTAGATGATATTATATTTCAAGTCACAGACATTAGAAAAAATAGTAGAGAAGATCATCAATCAATAAGACCAATATGGTATAGATATAATGGTGGTTATGAAAAGTTATTAAAAAAAATAAATGAAGAATTTTTAAATAAAGAATTTCATTTGGAAGGTAGAGAAAATCTTAAAATGGACTTTAAGATAGATAATATTGAATCTTATGGTATTGATGTTTATGGAGGGTCTGTTGATATAACTTGTCAAATATTTGATGGGACTGTTGATGGATATGCACTTAATCCAGAAACTGAAGAAATGGAAATGGTTCCTAATATGTATATAGGAGATCAATTAGCAGAATTAGAATATGACTCATCAGATTTTGAAGATTTTTTGAAAAATGAAATTTTTAGTTTTTTAGAACCTAAATTTGAAAAGTATGGAGTACCCATTCATGTTGAATCAATATTGTAATGAAAATAATAATAACAGAGAGTCAGTATAAAATGTTATTGGAATCAAATTTTGAATCCATGCAAAGTCTTATTGATATGGCTTTTGAAGACTTGAAGGAAGATTGTGAAAATTATGATCTTAAT
>Ga0194129_10005177_pt1 | contig 16805 bp, 8 predicted proteins | sample TA2KigCa35mmetaG_FD_150862 | JGI IMG/M metagenome (GOLD analysis project Ga0194129, IMG submission 150862) | Freshwater microbial communities from Lake Tanganyika, Tanzania - TA2015038 Kigoma Deep Cast 35m | ecosystem: Environmental > Aquatic > Freshwater > Lake | place: Tanzania: Lake... | reverse complement strand
CGGTCCAGTTAACAAACTGCAGCGTACCCACCGTCGGCGCCACCCGATCCAACACATAACCCACCGTGTTGGAGATCGTCTGATTGCCCGCCGTATCCGTCACCACCGCACGGAAGGCATACGCCCCATCGGAGGCACTGCTCAGATTCATCGCCCCATCGGTCGTGGTCAGATCCGTCCAGCTCGTGGCCGCGCCAACCTGCTGCTGCCACTTCACCGTGGACCCATTGGCATCCCCAAAGGGCACCGCCAACGAGAACTCCGCATCCGAGCTCACCCGATCCCCAGTGCTGCCCGTGTCGGTCCATGCACCCAACTGAAGCGTACCCACCGTCGGCGCCACCCGATCCAACACATAACCCACCGTCGGCGTGTACGCGCTTGCGCCGCCAACACCTTGGGTGACTAGAGCCCTAAAGCTGTAGCTACCATTACCGCTTAAGCTTTGCGAAGCAACAACAGTCGTCCAACTCCCATCGCTCGAACCAACAGGAATAAACTTCCGCTCAAACACCACCGTGTCAGAGCTGTCCGCGCCTGAGTGAATGAGCGTGAAATCGCCATCGTTTGACAGTCGATCAGTGCTGCTTGAGCCACTATCTTGAAAGTCCGTACCAAACGAGAGCACCCCATAAGCAGCAGCGGGGTCATAGCCCACACTCAAAACATTGCCGTAGGCGGTATTTCCCGCGACATCGGTAATCAGCACTCGATAGGAGATCGACGCTTGGGTAGCGCCTGACTGACTTGCACCGATAGTGACCCAAGTTGAGCCGCCATCAAGCGAGCGCTCATAGGCAAATGCCGCAGACGATTCAGCGCCCGTGACCGTCAAACTGTATGCCGAGTCGTCTGAGATGAAGTCGCCCGCAATGCCCTTATCGTTGTAATCTGCAAGCCCCAAGGTGCCCGTGACAACCGCCCGATCAATCTGCACGCTAATCACGTTCGATAGCGCAGATACCGCCCCAATCGCAACCGAGGCGCGATATTGAAAACTTCCATCAAGGCTCTCGGTACGATTGCGATCAATGCTTGCCCAACTTGCACCGCCATCAACCGATCGCTGATAGGTCACCGTCGCGCCAGGTTGGCTACCTGAAAGCTCCAGCACAAAACTGTTATCCGAGCTGATTCGATCGCTACTGCTGGTCCCCGAATCGGTGAAACCCGACAAGCTCAGCGTCCCAGGCGTGACAGTGACAATTGGCGGTTCAACTGCTGCAACCGTATCAGCGCCCGCAGCGCCAAGGCTTGTGTCTGCACCACCTGAACCACTGACGGTTTCCGGGGGTTTTGTCCCTGTTCCAGACTGCGCAATGAGCGCAGCGTCGTTTGTCGAGTTTGGATCAAGCGCCTTTACCTCAGCAGCGGCAACCAGTGCCGTAATCGCACTTGCCGAAAGTTCAGTCGCAATGTTTGCAACGCGACCAGCCTGCACGGCAGACTGAAGCTGATCGGCAATCGAAGTTTGTGCAGCGATCTGTACTTGAGTGACTTGAGCAAGCGCCTTAGCGGGGTCAACGCCGGGCGTGGACGCAATCTTCTCGATACTTGCAGCAGTTTGTGCAATCACAGTCGATGCTGCTTGCGCCACTGAGGCAGACTTACTCGCCACAGCGCTTGCCGCATCACTTGCCAGGCCCGTTACGACCGCCGCTGCCGAGCGGGTGATCAAATCTCCGACAATGGCCGGGTCACTGAGCTTGAGCGGCGCACTCATCGATCCCTGACTTGCTGCGCTCTCGAGCTTTGCAGCCAATGCCCCCATGACCGCACCCGAGGCTTGAGCCGTCGAAAGTTTTCCTTCGCCGCCTGCCGCACCAGAAATCGCCGAGCCTGCAGCAACCGCCACACTGATAACCTGTGCTGCCGCCGCCGCAACCTGAAGTGCCGCATCCCGATTGCCCGTTGATGAAAGGCTTGCCGCGATCGGGTCAAAATCGGAAAGTCCCCCACCAAGCTTGCTCAAATCAATGCCTAGTGCACTTGCAACAAGCGTCTCTGCAGCACTCACAGACCTACCACTGTCGACCAGCGCCGCCACAACCGTTGTTAGCGGGTTTACGACTGCCGACCCGGGCGGTGCACGCAAAATCCCTTCAAAGCTCTTGCCCGAAGACACATCGGTACCACCCACAACCACGATGGGTGCGATTTGCCCAGATAAATTAAATTCACCAGACGGACCCGTCTTGACCATCGGTTCGCCAGCGGTTAACAGACCATCAAGATTTAAATCGACAAAGGCAATAGCGTCCTTTAAGTAACCATCGATTGCGCGCCCCGGCCCCGAGATCTCGGCAAGCGCCTTTGACACATCGGCTGTACTCGAGAGCTTCGCGAGATAAGCAATGGCACCATCTTTGGTGATCTCGTTTTCGTTGACCAACCCAACAAGGCTTCGACTCGCGGCGAACGCAGCATCTGCCTGGCTAAGGCTTGCAGGCGTGAGCTTTGTTGCCAAGACTTCATTGACCGCAAGACCAAGTTCGGTTCTATTTTGTAAGCGGACTGATGAATCGCGTAGCGCGGCATCAGATCCTGTGTATTGATCTAAAACCCTTACCAGCGCTGCAGCAAGAAGGCCGCGGTCCGTGATATTTACCGCTCTGACGACTTCGATTTCAAAAGTACTCGGCGATCGGCCGAGTACCGAAGTGAGTAGGAAAACCTCAAAAGCTGCGCCACCTTGGGTACCAAAGCGTTCGCGCCCAGCCGTCGTACTCAATAACTGGTTTGCTAAGTCAGCCTCACTCGCACCGTTCATGCGCGAGTCGACGGCCTGGGTCAGCGTTTTTGCATCGGGGGCCCACCCTAAGATGCCCACGCAGAGCGAGGTCACAAGCGCGGCAGCTTCGTGTCGCTGGTAAGTGCTTTCGCCCGCCTTAAGGTCAGCGCGCCAGCGTTTTTGAATCTGATTAACGAAGGCATCTGGGCCAACATAGCTATCAATCAAACCAACAAGGGCCTTACTTAAGTCGCTAAAATCCTTGGGGCCATTAGCCTCAACCAGCGCAACTTGGGCAGCCGTTGCCTCAAAGCCCAATACATGGCGCGCAAAGCGCCTTGTAATTTCTGCGCTCGACAATGCGCTTGCCCCTAAGGATTTGCTTACCGCTTCGGAGGCAAAAAATGCCTTTGACAGACTTGCTTCAGAAGGCGCTTGACCAGCTTCCTCAAGAACGGACTCAAGTTCCCGCGCTGTCAACTGCCGGCCCAAAAAGGCACCCGACAGTGTTGCGATTGTGGTATGCGAAGCAGCCATAGCAATCTTCCAAAAAGGTATGCTTAACCCCTAAGGGAAAAGCGATACAAAACCACTTAACTCATCGGTGAACTAGTCATAAATAGGCAAAACTTCAAAGTATTAATATTTAGATCAAACAGAAGCCAAGGACGTGGAAAGAATAATTTGTCTGTAAAGGTAGACCGTTTACGTTCTTTTTACAAGCAATCTGGTCCATCCACCCGACACTCTGTCCAGCACAAAACTCAAGCGCAAGATCTTGCATAAAAAGTCAGCTAAAGCCAGCTTTCAGTCAACAGTTTTAAGAAAATAAGTGCCGTCACACCATCGTCACGATCGGCTGTTTGGAACTAAATAGCGCAGCGCGCGATGCCAACTTTTCGAGGTTTATCCGCAACTTACTTGCAGCTCTTCACGAGGCGGTCGCTAGCCTGTGCGACAATTGCATCTCTATGGCTAAACCATCTCCTTTTCCTAGAGTCGATCAGGAATACGGCGAAATCCTGACCGCTCTGCTCAGGTATCGTTCAGTGTTTTGGATCGTCGCTGGCTTCTCAGGCGTGATTAACATGCTGATGCTTGCTCCGTCGATCTACATGATGCAAATGTACGATCGGGTGCTCAATAGCCGAAGCGAGACAACCCTGATTGTGATCAGCCTGGTTGTGCTGGGCATTTACATCATCATGTCGATGCTTGAGCATTTGCGCACCCAGATTTTAGTAAGACTGGGCAATCAAATCGACGGCCAGCTTTCGGATCGAATTTTTACCGCAGTCTTTGAACGTAACTTGCGCGCCCGAATCAACACGGGCGGCGCAGCGATGAATGATCTCAATGCCGTGCGCCAGTTCGTGACGGGCAATGGCCTGTTCGCCTTTTTTGATGTTCCCTGGACGCCTATTTACATTATCGTCATCTGGCTCTTTAGCCCGGTTCTCGGCATGCTTGCGCTCGCACTTGCCGCGGTCAACTTATTTTTGGGTTGGCTCAATGAACGCATCACCAAGCAATCGCTGCTTGAAGCAAATATCGCAAATCGGCGCGCTAATGATTTTGTCTCGGTCAATTTGCGCAACGCTGAAGTGATCGACGCGATGGGGATGCTTCCCGCTTTACGAAGCCGTTGGCGTGAAATGCAAGAGGTACTTTTGCTCAAGCAATCCATTGCATCTGATCGCGCAGGCCATATTCAAGCCTACATAAAGTTCTTGCGCCTTTTTATGCAGTCTTCGGTACTTGGCCTAGGTGCTTATTTGGTGATTAACAACGAAGCCTCCCCCGGGATCATGATTGCTGCATCGATCTTGGCAACACGCGCCTTATCGCCACTCGATATGGCGATTGCAAGTTGGAAGCAGTTTTCGACCGCAAGAATCTCCTACGAACGTCTTGAAGCTTTGCTGAAGGCATTTCCCCCACGCGGTTCAGGTATGTCATTGCCTGCCCCGCAGGGCTTTGTGTCGGTGGAGTCGCTCGTTGGTGCCCCGCCCGGTGCGAGCGTTGCCGTCTTAAAGGGTGTCAGTTTTTCATCGCGGCCTGGCGAGGTACTCGTGGTGATTGGGCCAACAGGCTCGGGAAAAAGCACGCTTGCCCGAATGCTTGTCGGCGTCTGGCGTGCGCAGGGCGGGAAAGTGCGTATCGATAATGCGGACGTGAGTCTTTGGAACAAAGATGAACTCGGCCCATCGATAGGCTACTTACCCCAAGACATCGAGCTGTTCGACGGCACCATCGCCGAAAACATCGCGCGATTTGGTGACATCAACCCAGAGCTTGTGATTGCCGCAGCCAAAAAGGCGGGCATGCACGAAATGATCTTGCAATTTGCTCAGGGCTACGACACCCCTGTTGGCGAAAACGGTAACGCGGTTTCAGGCGGCCAGCGCCAACGCATTGCGCTTGCTAGGGCACTTTACGGAAACCCCGCTATTCTGATTCTTGACGAACCAAACTCCAACCTCGACGAGGCAGGTGAAGAGGCACTGGTTCAATCCATTCATCAAGCTAAAACGGAAGGCAAGACGATTATTCTCGCCACCCATCGCCCAAGCATTATTAGCGTTGCTGACAATTTACTGGTCATGCGTGACGGTAAGGCTTTCGCGCATGGGCCGCGTGACAAAGTGCTCGCTGCGATGGCCGAGGCTAAGCGGCGCGCCCAACAAGCGGCCCAAGCTGCGGAGCCCGCAAAAGTAGCCCCTCCTGAAGCAGCTCAGGCGCCGCGTCAAGAACCACCTCAGGTTTCTGCCGCCTAGGTCAGGATCTTCGCTAGCTTATGAAAAAACCTGCCACCGATCTTCAAACCATCGACACCATCGCTCGTCGTGTCGACAGCGAAAATGCCGAATATGTCGAAACACAGACTGCACCTCGGGATTTGCGCGGGCCCATCCGCTTTGGCATCGGCTTGCTGATTTTTGGGTTGGGCGGGTTTTTCCTTTGGGCTGCAACAGCGCCACTTGACGAAGGCGTACCCGTGCCTGGCACGCTTGTTGTGGAATCAAAACGAAAAACAGTTCAGAACCTCTCTGGCGGTACGGTCAACGAAATTTTGGTCAAAGAAGGCCAGGTGGTGAAGCAAAACGATATCGTTATGCGCCTCGACCCTCTGCCGATTCGCGCACAGCGTGAAGCAGCCGATGTCGCTTACATCAGCGCAAGAGCCAATGAATCCCGACTTCTCGCCGAGCAAACCGGTGCAAACGCAATCAGTTTTCATCCCGATTTGATGCGTCGTGCCCAAGACCCCTCGGTCGCAAACCTGATGTCGACACAGCGCCAGTTTTTCGAGGCACGTCGCGGAGCCTTGCAGGCAGAAATGTCAGCGATCAAGGAAAACATCGCAGGTCTTGAGGCCCAGGTACGTGGGCTTGAATTAGTGCAACGTGAGCGCGAAGAGCAGGCTCGAAGCCTTGAGCTTGAGATCAACAATCTTGCACCCATGGTCGCCGAGGGTTTATACGCCAAGAACAGACATCAAGAGATGCAGCGTCAGCTTGGCTCACTTCGTTCATCGGTGGCCGATGGCATCTCGAGCATGGCGCGGTTACGCTCTCAAATTGCCGAAATCAAGTTACGCATGGCCCAACGCCAACAGGAATATCGCAAAGAGGTCGAGGGACAGCTCACCCAAGTCGCTCAGGAAGCACGAGCCCAAGGCGAACGTCTGGCAGCGGCTGAACAAGAGTTACTCCGCACTGAAGTCCGCGCACCGGTCACAGGCAAGGTGTACGGCATGTTTACCAGCACCCCCGGTGCCGTGGTCAGCGGTGGCACCAAGTTGATGGAAATTGTCCCGCAAGGCGATCGCCTGCTCGTTGAAGCCGAAATTCCGCTTCAACATGTCCAAAATGTCCGTGTCGGTCTGAATGCTGACGTACGGTTTACGGCGGTCTCTCGAAAGGGCTCCCCGGTTGTTGAGGGCAAAGTCATCAGCCTATCGGCAGACCAGGTCGAGTCAAATAACCCGATGATGCGTGGCATGAAAGTGTTTAGCAGCCGTATTGAGATTTCGGCTGAAGAGGCTCAAAAACTCGCTGAGTACGAGCTCTTACCCGGGATGCAAGTTGACACGATTATCAAAACGGGTGAGCGGACCTATCTCACTTACCTGTATAAGCCAATGCAAGATCGCTTGGCACGGGGTCTGAAAGAGAAATGAGATCAGGCCTAACTTGCCTTGCGGGCTCGTTGAAGGTACTTGCCTTGACCTGTGTCGGTGCCGCGCTCGCCCTACCGTCCATAGCCGTCGCGCAAAGCGCAAGCACGGCATCGCTTGCACGTGATTTCCAGGCCGCTCTGAGTTTCGACGCCGATTGGCGGCGAGCACAGGCGATCCGAGACGGCGCCATCGAAGCCGAAGAACAAGGCCTTGCCGGCCTTTTCCCTCAGGTTCAGGCCACAGCCCAACGCTCGACCAACTCGACACGCTCGGAGCTTTCACGGGCAGGCTTAGCGCCAGTCATTCAAGACATAAGTGGCTACCCCGCTTACCAATATGTGGTCCAAGCACGGCAGCCACTTTTGAGAATGCGCAGCTGGTATGGCTTCTTCCAGGGCAGGACTCAAGCCGCCGCCGCTCAAGCTAATTTACTAGCATCCCGGCAGGACCTGGCACTTCGCTTAATCGCCGTGCTTGCAGATTGGAGCCTGGCTTCTGCCCTCATGGAGGCGGCGCAGCTACAACTTGACGCGGCGCAAGGCGATGCTCAGTTGGCTCGCAAGCGGCTTGCAGCCGGTGATGGAACCAGAGTCGATCTCGAAACCGCGATGGCAAGACAAGCACAAGCGCTGGCAGCTCTCGCTGATGCGAGAGCTGGCCAGGACAATAATCGCATGCTGTGGCAAACCATCACAGGCTTGCAAGATCGCCAGCAACCGCTGCTAAAGAGTCAGCTTGTCGATGAATTACCGATGCCTCATCAAAGCCAACAGGCATGGCTTGATGCCGCATTGAAAGCCGACGGTCAGATCCGTGCCCTTGAGCTTGGCATCGAGGCGGCCCAGTTTGAGCTCAAAAAAGCACAATCGGATCACTATCCCACGGTCGATTTGCTAGCCCAGAAATCGATCCAGAATTCATCTAATGATTTCACCATCGGTAACCGCTACGAAACGACTTATTTAGGGCTACAGCTGTCAGTGCCCATCTACAGTGGTGGAGCCACGCAGTCAGTCGTAAGACAGTCGCAAGCGAATCTGCGCCGGGCGCAAGAAGAGCTTGCTGCTACGAAAAATCGAATTACTGTAGCCCTCGATCGTGATTGGCGCAGTCTGCAAACGGCCAAAGCGGAAGCTCAGGCAGCACGTCAAGGCTTTCAAGCAGCTACCGTTGTGCTTCGCGCATCTGAGCTTGGTCAGCGCGCTGGTGTATCGATACTCAACGAGCGGCTGATTGCGCTTGCTCAGCAGTCCGCATCGATCCGCGACTTAGCTCGAGCCAATAACCGCGCACTGGCTGCTTGGGCTCGCCTGATGGCCTCGGTGGGTAGACTTAACGAGGAGTCGCTTCAAATTGCAGATCAATGGCTTGCCGAATGGCAGCCAACCAATGCTGCGCAAAAGCACTAGCATTCATCAAAGGGCTCAACCTCAGGCGATTGCGCATTTGATTTCTTAATTCAATTCTTTTTTCTGTATCGTTGGCAAGTTTACATACTTGATCAATATAATCTGCGTCATTGTCAACGGCCATTTGCTCCAGACCGATCGCATTTAAGATGCTTAATCCCTGACGCGAGGCTGGTAACTCAGCAAAGCGACTTACAAGGGGTACACCCATCCAAAGCGCATCAAAACTAGTCATTGCGCCGTTAAATGGATAAGTATCAAGCGCAATATCCATCGTGGCATACGACTGCATCAGATCCGAATATGAACACTCGCCTAAAAGGCGCACCCTTTTTGGGTCGATCCCGACGCTGGCAAGGCGCGCTCGCCAAGACGACTTCACGCCCTCGTCGGAAAAGCTTCGCCACCGAAGACTCAAGGCCGCCTTTGGTAATCGCTCCAAAACCTTGGCCCATAGCACTAATGTCGACTCGCTTATCTTTGCCAAATTGTTATAGCAACAAAGCTCAATCGCCTCGCCCTCGCCGCGACTTAAAACCGCGACATCACGATCGAGAAGGCCTGGCGTCTCTTCTGGCGCTTCAAACAAAAACCGCGCGGTGGGTAGATAGATAAGACTTTCGCGAAACCGATACGCAAGTGAACTTGGGACATGCTGTGTATCACTGATCACTGCATCGACAAACGATAAACCCGTTGTATCGGTAAAACCGAGCCAAGATACTTGCACCGCTACAAGCCGGCTCGCAAAAAGTGCCAAGCGATGCCCTTTAGTATGACCTGATAGGTCGACTAAGACGTCTAGATCGTCGTCTTGAACAATCCTTGCCGCTTCGCTCAGGCTTAAGCCGTAGATATCGCGCAAGGCAAGACACTGGGCCAGTGAAGCTGTTAACGCGTCTTTGTAGGAACCGTTATGATATCCATAAAGTAGAGGCTTCTGCTCATCAGACAAGCTTGAAAGCGCTTTGGCAAGTGGGTGAAAGAGGCGCCCTACCGTATGACAGTTAAAGTCCGAGGAGACGAAACCGATCCTCAAGGGTTTAGCACCTTCTCGCCGTAAAGGTCTTGGTCGATTAGGCCATAGGCAACCCATCGCCCAAAGCTCTTGAGCTATTTCGTCGTGCGTTAGGCTATCGTCGTACTGCCTGGCGAGAAGCCAATTACTTACCCTACGAGGGTCATCGCGAGCCGCTTCAATAAGTCCACGGAATTCCTTAAGACTTTGCTTAAGGCACCCCTCTTCAAGCTTTCTGACCGCCTCGGACGCATCGTTCATCGACCACGTCGATAGGCCGGTATGAGCGCGCCGAGCAACCAATACACTGCAGGCAATATAACCGCTGCCAAAACAAGTGCTGCGGCGGGCGCAGCTACGATGAGCCATGCCTCGATGTCGGGTCGGTTGAGATATGACCAGACATGAACACTCGCATACGCTCCAAAAACGATAAGCGATGCAAGCCCAAAGCGTGTTGAGACCGCAGCGAGCAGCTTGGCAAGACTTGTACGCTTGCTAAGGCTGATTGTTTTAGCACCATCAACCAATGCATCTCGAAGGGTTAGCTCTAAGGCTTCCTGCCCATAACCTTCTGCCATCATCATCGACAAAAGCTCGGCGCCGACTTCCTCCTCCTCAGTCCACATGGCGGGCAGCAGATTATTGCGCACAAAGGCGCGCAAGGCATCATGCTCAGTACTCGATGCGGCAAGCAAGTGCTCACGCAGCGAAGTTGCCTCCAAGGCCTCCCGATAAGGCTTCGAGGCTGCAAGGTCTAATGCGATGATTCGTCTTAAGAGCATAAACTGGAGTTTATCAGCGTAAGAAGCTGTCTGACGATCCTTCCATCGTGAATCAACCTCAACCTGCTTTGGTATCGACCTGCATGAATCCATTAGCAAGCAAAGCAAGCACGCAGTACCAGAAGACCTCTTTCACAGCCGATGGTTCCAATGATCCTTTGCGGCCCAGTCTTGTCGAGGCAGACAAAGATGGTTTGCAATTAACCGGCACGGTTGTTGCGGGTGATCCCGATTATTTTTATATTCCGATTCCCGCTGGGCAAACCCTTCAAGGAATAAGCCTCGAACACTACGCCTCAACCGACTTGATTGCCTTTTACGCGATTCAAGTGGGAAGGCAGTTTACAGCAGGGACTGACACCTCAAGAATGTTGATCTGGGATCACTTGGGGCCAAAGGATCTGGGCAAGAATCTTTTGGCACAAGTATCAACAAGCTCAATCGATGACATTGTCCTTTGGGTGCAGCAAACCGGTTCTGCAACAACTGATTATCGTTTTCAGATCTGGTTTGATTTAGCCCAAGGGAAAGACATTATCGGCAGAGATATCTCAGAAACCTTAACGGGTACCGATGCGCCTGAGCGTATATTCGGAAATGGCGGCGATGACACAATCATCGGCGGTTTAAGAGCAGACAGCATTGACGGTGGTGCTGGGATTGATACCGCCGTTTATAACGGAACCCGTGATAGTTATCAGATCAAGAGCGATTGGAACGGTTTAATCTCTGTATCATACTCGGGCCCATTGATTGCAATCTATCCCCCGCCCCCCACCGAAGGCATCGATCAACTGTCCCATATTGAACGAATTCAGTTTAAAGACCGAGCCCTGGCCTTCGATGCACAAGGGGCTGCTGGTAAAGCTGCCTCGCTTTTATTGACCTTGTTTGGGCCCAATGCGCTAAAGATGTCAGATCTGTCTGGGATCGCTCTTTCGCTAGTCGACCAAGGCTACAGCAGCCAGCAAATCGCCAAAGCGGCTCTTCCACTGGTCTTCTCAAGCCCGCCAAACGGGGAGACGCTCGTAAAATATGTTTGGAAGAACCTCACAGGCGATGAGCCAAGCGCCGACTCCATAAAGCATATCGCTGCTGCCATCGACGCAGGCCCAACGGCTGGTGGCGTTGCTGCCGAGGACTTGATTGCCGCAGCAGCAAGTCTTGACTGGACTTCCATGCAACTTGATTACATCGGTCTTTGGCAATCCGGCTGGGAACTAATTCTGCCAGCCGGTTGAGCTCGCATGGCCTAGGCAAGTACCGGCAACGTTTTAGTCGCAAAGTTTGCAAGATTTGGAAAGACAAGCGGTAGCTGCGAGGCTGGTAAACCTAGCCAGTTCAAAAGGCTTCCCGCCAATTGGTCGCTAGAAAAATCTGGAACGAAACGCCCTCGCCGATCAAAATCGTCTACCCCACCCAAAACCAACTGCGGCAACTTGCCATAGACCTGACCGCCCTTCACAGGCCCACCCATAAGGAACCAATGATTACCCCAAGCGTGGTCGGTGCCTTCGCCTGCTGGTTCAAGCGTTCGACCAAATTCTGTCAAAACGAGGGTGATCACCTTATCGTGCATACCCGTTAACTTGAGCTCGGTATCCCATGCAACAAGCGCCGAGGCAAGCCATTGCAACTGAATATCCATCGCCCGGCCGTCGGCATCGCCCCGTTGTGTTACGTGGGTATCGAACCCACCCCAATCGGTGTAGAAAAACTGCCGCTGAATGCCCTCTGCCTGAAACACGGGCATCAACCTCGAGATAAAGCTCAAGTCACGACCTAGGCGATTAGCATCGGGAAACATCGTTCTTGCAGCAGGTGCTTTTTGATCGGCAAGCGTAAGTCGCACCGTATCGTTAAATGATGCCGATAACGAGCGGCTAAATTCATTCTCCACACGATTTTTCGATTGCAATTGGCCCATCGACTCGGTGATTTGTGTCCACCGATTGCTGGGATCGCCCAAGTCAGCCCGGCCCCACCAACGCGACCCCCCCGAATCAGCCAATGTCATCCTCGACCGAATGCCAGTCACCAAGGTATTGTCTCGTGCAAAACTAATCACAGGCAATGAGCCCTGCAAAGCGCTAGGAAGGAGTTCCATACCGCGCCCTCCCCAGCCGTTTAGTATGCTTGCCGGATCCCAGCCCTGAACAAAGTCGACCTGCTCCTTGTGGGACATCAAAAAGGGCGGAACAGCAACTTCATTGTCGCGCCACTGTTTCGCTGTGAGCGGCTTAATCATGGCGCCAATATTGGCCACCCAAGCAAGATGACCACGATCGTAAATGGCACGCAAAGGCTCAAGTGCTGGGTGCATCCCGACGCTACCATTGGCATAGCCTCGCGATAAGCCAACTAATTGATCACGTTTTAGAGCGATATTAGGACGGGCACGATAATAATCCTGATACCCGGCATCGGTGGGCACGAGCATGTCGTTACCATCCCAGCCACCGTGGGCAAAAATAACGACAACCGCGCGATAGTCCTTGGCGTTTACGATTGCCGGGAGCGACAAACCCATGCCGGCTGCAAAGCTTCCACCGATAGCCCATGGCGTAACAGCGCCTAGGTGTTCTAAGAATTGTCGACGATTTTGATTCATAGGACTTCGCATGGCAAGACCTCTAGCGAATAACGCCATAGCCGGGGGTTGTTAAAAGGAAGGTAAGAACAACAGCAGCCTTTTCACCTGCTGGCCAATTCTGGGCATTGACTTCATTAATGAGGCTAAAGGCAGCATCCCGAATCAGCGGAGACATGCCTCCTTTGAAAAACCGCTCACCAACGAGCGTGACAAATTTATCGGGCGATTGCTTCCAGGCAAGCTCTAAGGTCTCAAAATCACAGCCTGCCTTCTTAAACTGATCACCAGGCAAGATCTTTCGCTTGCTATCGCCCGCATAAACGGATGAAAGACCACCGAAACGTTCTCGAAACTCTTTTGAGTCGAGAAGTTTTTGCTCGGGTGCCAACACGTTTGACACGGGCGCACGATGGTCGGGCGAGAAAAAGCTAAAGACCGAAGGCGCATCAAATGGCCGTTGATTACGCACGCCATAGGGATCCCAATCGTTATATGGATAGGTCAAAACCTTCTTGCACCCCAAGGCACGCATGGTGCCAATTGCCTGCTGCAAAGGCTCCTTGATCCGCCCCACGCGTCGCTCAAGCAGTGCTGCCTCGTCGCCCGCACGTGCCTCGGGATCAAGTAATATTGCCTTCACAACAGCCCCAAGGTCCCCGCGAACACCTTTGCCGTTGTTTTCCCAAACCGACACAACACGCTCGACATATTGCGGGCTTGGATCACTAGAAACCAAGGATTGAATCAGACGTACGATAACAAAGGGGCCTGTATTAGGATGATTCGTTATAATTTTCGCAACACTTGCCGCATCTTGTTCTGCAGTTTGACCTGCCGGTATCGATTGTCCTAAAAATGTCTTTGGCCCATCGTCATGAACGCCTTGCCAGCGAACAATCATGGGCTTTTCAAAACCCGCCCAATTAGAGTGACTGGCGTTTGGTAGGCGATTCGGCTTTAAGACCACATGACTGTTATCAAACTCCCAACCGGTGAGCGCGCGGGTAATATTGGTTACATCGGACTGTGCATAGGTCTCAATTGGAGAGCCATTGGCCGTACGGGTGATTGAACCGTCGCGGTTAAGGCGAAACACACCGACTGAAAAAAGCTGCATTAACTCGCGGCCAAAATTCTCATTAAGAAAGCAACCATTGCAAGCCCCTGCTTTGCGATTCTCGCTGTTATCAAGAAAGTTACCCATCGAGGGGCTCTTGATCACCGCCAATATCAAGGCTTCATAGTTACCCAAGGCGTGGGTTTGTAAGGTATTGAACCACTCGACCATGCCAAAAGGAAAAACCTTTCGCTGTGATACGACAATGTAGTTTGATAAAGCATGGGTCACGCGTAAGCGCAATTGGTCGGGGGCAGCCACATAAGCGTTGGCGGTTGCGAAAATGTTAAAATTACCATGACGATTTCCCTCATCCCCCATCAAGAGATTGGTGTCGTCAATATTGTTGATCTCTTTGCCATCAATGATGGTTTTAGGGGTCAATAGCTGACGATCGATCCAAGCTGCATAACCAAGGCGTTTCACATCAGCAATCGCAGCCTCATTAGGACCCCATGAAGCTTGTTCAAGAAAGCGCGCTGCCGCATAGGTTCGCATGTCTGAGGGAGTGCCCGCAGTGAGATTCACCTGACCTGAGGCGGGTAGAAAACTTGCTTTTTCAGGCGCAGAGACTTGCTCGCTACAGGCCGCAAGCAATCCACCGATGAGCACCGCAGCAAGAAGGACTGGAAACTTCGTTAAGCGCATAAGAAACTCCAAAACAGCAAAAATATCGCCACGCAATCAAAGGCCATCATCGATCAAGGAACCATGCCGATGAAAGGCCAAAACCTATCAAGGGCCGAAACCTAGACCACTTGCGCTCAATCCCTTGAGGTTAATGAGCTCATCGATGACAGGGAAATCAGCAACCAGGGCAACCACGGCAGACTGCGGTGCGAGACCGAAAATCGGAAGTAATTGTTGGTACTCAAGCTCTGTAGGGACCCTGCCAAGCACATTGGTAAAAAGCATTCGAAGCACGGTCGCATCGGAGCGGTCACCCCACATACTCAAATAGTCAGCCGATGCAAGTAAACGTTCGGCTACCACAGCATCTGACAAACCTTGGTCATAGGCTTTGAGCGCGACGTTGACGATCGCTGGCTTTTGCAGTGCAGATCCGCCAAACACCGTGGCAACCATTCGGGCAGCCTCACCGGCTGCGCCATCAAGATCATAGGCAATCGAACGATCAGTAAACACAAGTCGCTCGACGTCCCGCAACGAGTCGGCACCACTTTCCCCGTCTACAGACGCAACGATTCGCCGACCACTGAAGGCTGAAACATAAATCTCATAGTCTGATTTCGGGCCTAAGTACTGAGCCGTATCCAAACCACCTCCACCGTCTATTTGATCGTTTCCGTCACGGCCCACAAACCATTCCGCTCGATCGGTTCCAATGAAAATATCATCAAAATCAGATCCGATCAGTTTTTCAATCTCGGTTTCATAGCCGATTGCCCAATTAAAGAGTGCGTAGAAATCATCGGCATTACGCCCTGCCGACAACAAGCTTCCGCCATGCAAATCAACATAAACACCGGTGCTGGCCTTTGATGCATCAATAACATCGTAACCAGAGCTATCTAAGATCGTTGTCATCGCGTTGCTACGACCTGCACCGATCAAATACTGGGTGTCGCCTTGGCCGGCTTTTGATGGCCCATAAAGATACTGAAGCGCAAGAACATCAAACATTGAAAAGTTTGCCGGGAACTGATTGGCCGAGAAAAACTTCTCCGACATCACGGTATACCGCGTGTCATCAAATTCAGGCGAGATCACCGCTCTACCTGTCACGCTACCCGCGATTGATGGATGTGTCAGACCCAGCGCATGGCCAAGTTCATGCAGCACCACCCAAAAGCCCTCCTTACCCGGTGATAAGAGCTGTAGCGTTTCAGCATCAAGCCAAATATCACCCGCAATGGGACCAAGACGCTCATCGGGCAAATAAGCGTAGCCTTTGGTGTTTGCCTGCAAATTGGCGCCAAAACGAATTTGAGCGCTGTCGCTATCTGGAACTTCCCTAAAGGTCAGACCTGCTGCTGTTGAAGCGGCCTGCAGCGCCAACTTAATCATGTCCTTTTGTGCTGCATTAAAAGGCACAAATCCCGTGGGAGGAATGTATAAACCGTTCGCGCCCGCTTCGCCCCCCATTCCGTAGCTCGGTGGCTGCTCCATGAAGGAAAAACTCACCTCAGCACTGCTTCCAAGGGGCGATTTAGCACTTCCCCACCGAATCGATTCGCCTGCGATGAGTGCTTTCGGTGCTTGAGTGGACCATTGAATCAAATCACTGATCTTTAGGATGTCACTCTGATTTGACCCCTTATCGAGCCTCACTAACTCGACGTTTTTAAGGCGCACGCTACCCGATTGATTATTGCTGCCATCCCAGCTAATCCGAATCTCCTTTAGATCCTCTGAAGCCTTGATGGCATAGTTGCCTTTATTGGGTAAATACAGTGAGTAAGTATCAGTTCCCGCGCCACCATCGATCACATCATGACCACCGGTATCCCAGAAGTAATCGTCGGCAGTGGAACCCAACATCGTGTCGTCTGCACCGGTCAGCCCAACCCGCTTGACGTTGACCAGGCTATCGCGATCGCCCCACTCATCGATGGCATAACCCTCGAGCAAGTTGACATAAACCCCTCTTGTACCTCCATAGCCTTGCCGTTCACCGTAATACACGGTCGTTTGACTACCATCACCCTCGACTTCAATCGTGTCATTGCCCATACCGCCATAAACGGCGCCCTGAACCCAGACAACTTTATCGGTACCATCGCCAGCTCGATATTCAGCCCACGGCAAATTTGATTCAGCGGCAAACCATTGACGCTGACTTATCACATCGCTTTGAGAACCACCCCAAACGAATTTCCAAGTCGTATTATTACTAAATAATGGAACGGTTTGATCTTTGAATCGAATCTCAGCGATACCTTCAAGATAATCTTCAGAACCCGTTTTTAAGTACTTCACACTGACCCTTTGTGAGGTACCGTCAGCTA
>Ga0194129_10005175_pt1 | contig 16806 bp, 8 predicted proteins | sample TA2KigCa35mmetaG_FD_150862 | JGI IMG/M metagenome (GOLD analysis project Ga0194129, IMG submission 150862) | Freshwater microbial communities from Lake Tanganyika, Tanzania - TA2015038 Kigoma Deep Cast 35m | ecosystem: Environmental > Aquatic > Freshwater > Lake | place: Tanzania: Lake... | reverse complement strand
CCAGGAAAGCAAGGCAAGCAGCAGCCAAACGAAAAGCAGATGCAGCAGCAGCACAACGATCAAGATTGGGTGTGCAAAAAGTGGATGGTAGATGGGTTAATATGGGTGTAAGTGATCAAGCAGTTGGCAGTAATCCATGGTGGCGAGTTTGGGGTAAGAAGGAAGCAACAGCAGAAAGAAAAGCAAAGCAAGAAGCACTAGCAAAAAATCTTGCAGCGAGGTTAAATAAAGAACAAGGAATCAAACCTTACAAACCAAAACCAGCTCCACGAAAACCACCAGAAACTGGCGGGGGCACCAGACCACGAGCAGATTCATCTTCTAGTTCTTCTAGCACCGCAGTTGTAATGCCACCTGCTCAACCATCAGGAGCATCTGCTACTGCTGAAGGATCATTTGGATCTGCTATTCCATCAGCAAAAACCAGTGCTATGATATTTGCTGACTTTTTATATCCAGACTTAGTGTAAAACAATGGCGCAAAATTCCAGACAGTTTACAGTAGACTCTATAATTCTCACTTCAGTTGATAATAAAAGTTATGATATAACTTTAGTTGTATTAGAGTTTTCTATCTATGAAAGTATAAACAATCCTTATATATTAGGAGAGATTATTATAGAAGATACCACTGCAAATCTTCTTGCTAATTTACCTATACAGGGCAGAGAAACTATTGATTTTAATATCAAAACAGAAACTTTTTCTACAAAAGTATACAAGTATTCTTTGTCTGTCTCTGGTATAGATGTAAGAACTATTTCTGGCAGGCAGCAAGTTTATAAATTAAATCTTATGAGTTATACTGGAATGGTAAATGAGGGAATAAGAATTTCTGGTGTATTGAGTGGATCTAACGATAAAATTGTTGGGGATATCTTAAAAGATATATTAAAGACAAACAAAAAATACGATGGTGAGCTAGCACAGTTTGAACAGAAGTGGTTGCCAAGTTTAAAGAGACCGTTTGATTTCATTTATCAATTAGCACCTATTACAATTTCATCTGCAGCGACAGCATCTACTAAAGGCACATCAGAATCAAAGGAAAAAGCAACAGCTGATGGGAAAACTTCTTTGAATACAGAAAATCTTTCTAAGTTATCTGGCACAGCAGGTTATCTTTTCTTTGAAACGCATGACGCATATGTTTTTAAATCATTAGATAAGTTAGCATCTTCTGGTGATGGTAGTGATACTTATGGAGGTGACGGCACAAAATACACATACAAGTATGGTATAGTAAACACTGAAGGATCTGAAGCAGAGGCACCGCTAAAAATTTTAGAATATACTTTTGGAAATGAGATAGACATTCTGAAACAATTAAGACAAGGACTATATTCCACTGTTTGTATATTCTTTGATGTTAATACATGTGAGTATGAAGAAAATATTTACAAGGTGGAAGATACTTATGCTCAAATGTCTCACTTAGGATCCGCTACTAAAATCCCATCAGGTCAAAAGAAATTAGCTGGTTATGCAACTCGTGTCATGACTCAAATGATTAATCATGAATTGTTTCATGATGATCCAGAATCTGCTGCAACTGATAAGGCTACCTATAAAGATGTTTATAAGTATTCTATTGCTCAATCAAATGCAAGATATAAATTAGCTTCAAATCAACAACTAAATATTGTAGTCCCACCGAATCTTACCATAAGGGCTGGTGATAAATTGGAATTGCTGTTTCCTAATATGACTGATGATAACAACAGAAAAACTAATCCTTATGATGAAGAACACAGCGGTAACTATTTAATAAAAAATATAGGATATAACTTTATTATGCGAGGTGCTCAACCCATGACTGGCACAACAAATATTACTCTTATAAGAGATTCTTTTGGAAGAAAAAATACAGCAAGTAAAATAAAATAGCATGGAAAATATTAACAAACATATAGAGCACGATAAGAAAATTTTGGATGATCCTTTGATATCTTCTCAGGCTAGACGCCATGTAGAAGATGAGTTAGGCTCACTGGAGAGATATCATGCTAGACATCCAGAAGATGAGCATGATCCAACTTCATTAGAATTATTCTGTGACGATAATCCAGGCGCAGTAGAATGTAAGATTTATGATGATTGATCATGGCATTTGAAAGTTACGGTAACAGACCAACCAACTTTGTAGGTAAAGATGGTTTCCGCTGGTGGGTGGGGCAAGTAGAAAAAAAAGATGATAACGTAAAAAATTCTAATCGTTATAAAGTTAGAATTGTTGGTCATCATCTTGCTGACTGTGAGGGTCAGAGCACCGATGCATTGCCATGGGCAAATACCGTAGCACCAACTACTAGTCCATTTAGTGCCAGTAGTGGTGTTACTACTGGATTAGCCCACGGTGATTGGGTTATTGGATTCTATATGGATTCTGATATGGCACAACAACCATATATTCTTGGGAGTATTGGAGCAATTAGAAATGCTAGGTCAGAGGACTCTCCCGAAATCTCAAAATTCTTACAGGCAAATCAAGAAGGATGCAGAGCATTTAAAAACTTTGCGCCTGGTCCTACTGCGGGGTCACCTTATGTTGTAGTGCCATTAAATAAAGCAGAGCTGACAGCAGCAGCAGCAGGTCAAGTAGCAGCTGCCGCAGCTCCTCCTGGCACTGCAACTAATCCAGAGAAGGGTTTCGGTCAACCTCCAGCGGTAGCATATTTACAGTGTCCTGGTAGTGCAATGAATGAAGCTGCAATGAAATGCAGTATTATATCACAAGCAAACTGTCCTACTGGCAAGACAGCTTCAATGCTTGAGATAGTATTATCAGAAATGTTTAAAGCAATTTCTGAATCTGGAGGACAGGTTGGTAGTTATCTTACCAGTAAAGTAACTGGTTATGCACGCGATGCAGAATCATTTATCATGGGATATGTGAATAAGATAATGGCAATTATCTTCCAGGGTTACAGTTGGGTAAAAGGAAAATTATATAATTTAATACAACAAGGAGTGCAGTATTTAATTACTACACTATTAAGTTTAGTTTCTGATAAAGGTAAACCAAAAGATGCTAAACCACCATATGATCCAAAAAAACCAGAAAAAATTCTCGATAAGATTCAAAAATTTTTGGAGGATGAATTAAAAAAAATTGGATGTACAATTGAAAGTTTATATGATAAGATACTTAATTTTCTAACAGATTTTCTCTTTGGTTTAGTAGATAAATTTTGGTCTGAAGCTCTTTGTGGAATTGAAGCAATGGTCAATTCTTTAATGAGTGCATTGCAAAATTTTATTAATGATGCAATCAACGCAATATTAGAACCACTACTTAGTATTCTTGATTCAGTTGCTGGTCCAATTAATGATATCTTTAGCACGATATCAGATATCATGGATTTCTTGGGTATTAATTGCACAGGACTACCAGCAGAGTGTAAGAAACCCATTCAAGATTGTGGAGAGGGTCCAAAAACTAAGGCAAAAGGACTTGCAGATGATTTAGATAAATTACTTGCTGCCATTTCTGCAGATACAATGCCATCTCCAGCAATTGCTTCTTGTGATGATGCATTGAAACCAGTAACACCAGTAATAAATGTGGCAATTAGTGGCGGCACGCCTAAACCAACCCCCAAACCGAAACCTGATGATGGTGACGATGATGAAGACGCTGATGAAGACGATGATACTCCAACATTAAAGATTTTAATAGATCCTGTTAGTGCAGTAAAAAATGTTGGTGAATCTTACACATTCACTGTTGTGGCTGTAACATCAAATGGCAGTGCTATTAATTATCAATGGCAAAAATTAGATTCTACTTCACCCGTTGCTGAATCTAGTTGGAGTAATATTTCTGGGGCAAACTCAACATCTTTTACAATTAGTTCTATTGTATTAACAGATGATAGTGATTCCTATCGTTGTGTTTGTAGCTCAAGCACAACCACTCCATCTTCAGTAACGTCTTTAGATGCATTTATTTACGTAAATCCAGTTAGTACTCCTCCTGTTGGATTGCCCGTTAATTATTTCCAAACAGGATATGGTAATTTGAATTTTACTTCCTCTCCTAATATTTCTACTCTGCTTTCTGGTATCTTGAGTGCAAAGTATGATAATGGTGGCACCACTAGTCCTAGCACACCAGTAATTAATATAACTGGTACAGCAATAGCAATTTATACACCAGTAAACACTCTGCCAATAGGATCCTCTGGTATTGAATATTTTCTTTCTGCCTCTCCTCTTTTAGTAAATCCAGGTGATACTGTAACCCTGACATTAACCACAAAAAATGTTCCTAATGGCACTAGCGTGGATTATTATATTTTTGGACCTAATTTAAAACTCTCTGATGTATCAAATAATAGTTTACTTGGTAATTTTGTAGTGTCAAACAATACAGCAAAATCTCTGATTACCTTCAGTGATCCAGTCAGCTTCTCTCAAACAGAATTAATTTTTGCTGCTTTAAAAAATGGAGGTGCTGCTACTCAATTTGCAGTTAATGGTAGTCCACAAAAGAAAATACCTCCTATAGTAAATCTTCCTCAAACTCCACCTATAGCATGTCCACCCGTTGTGTCATCCACTGGACAAATTATTAGCATACCAATTTGTAATCCTGGCACACCTTATCTTGCACCTCCAGCAATTTATATTCAAGGCAATGGTATTGGTTATGGTGCTTCAGCTGTAGCAGATTTAGATGACGATGGATTTGTACGACAAATTAGAGTTGTTCGTCCTGGTAGAGGTTACCCACCAAATCCACCCGAAGATTTAGATTGTATTGTAACAGGATTTACAATTATCAAACCAGGATTTGGATATGATGTGCCGCCTGCTGTATTTGTTGATGATGATGATACAGTTGCAGAAGCAGTTATCACTAATGGTGTTGTCTCTGAAATAAAAATGATTGATAAATCAAAAACTTTTGCAGATAATCCACAAATTACAATTATTTCTACGTCCCGAGGTATTGGTGCAGTTGCTATAGCAAACATCACTTGCTTAGATAAGCAAGATGTAAGGCAACTTGCTGAAATTGTTGGACCAACACCAGTTGGTGAATATATTGATTGCCCGTAGGAGAAAATAAATGAGCGAGAAGTTATACGGAGATCCTAACGCAACGCCAACACCAATTGGAGATTCTATTTTTGCTAAACCAGGCGAAAACTATTGGAAAGACACTAAAGGACTTGCTCCTTTGGAGGCATGTCAAGTTAGTTTGATTCCGCCATCATCTAACGTTACTATAACCAAAAATGTTATATCTTTTACGGCAGAAAATCCGCAAGGTGACAGTAGTTTTGGGACAATAACTAGCACTGGATCTCATATTGCTGTTGATGAAAAGGGCACAGTAAAAATCAAAGCATCTAGTCCAGTTGCCGAAGACTTAACGTGTGGTAGAATTGAGGTTGAGTCTCAAACAAACACTAGATTAAATGTAGGCACATCCCTTACTATTAATGTTAATACTAGTGGCAAACATGATGAAAAAAATCCTGTTAGTAATTCTAGCACACAAACTGTAGATGACAAGAGATATCCTGCATTTTCTATTAATGTAAGTAACGGTGGATTAGATATCGAGTGTGCTGACGGCGACATACATTTTAGTGGTAAAAATATTGTATTTAATGCAGCAGAAACTTTAAGTTTAAATGCTACCAGAGCGGTAAATATTCTTTCTGGTTTTGATGCAACGGAAGTCTTTGCTAAAGCAGCTGCGGGATTATTTGGGTTTGAGTTACCTGCATCAGGTGGTGGCGAAGTCGTTATTAAAGCAGGCAAATTTGTTAATGATTGTAATGTGATTGAAACATCATCATCTAAGTCTAGCGAAAAAGTTGGTGGAGCAAAGATTCAGGAAACTGGATCTTCGATGGGCACAACCGCTCTCAGAAATGCTGGTGATTTAAATCTTAGCACTTCTGGTAATGTTTTCTTGGCAGCTGGGCAAAAAATGCGTATCGAAGCTCAAGGCATGGTTGCAAATACTACTGGACCTGCCGTACCTCCTATATGGGGTGCTTCTCAACTAGAAGCGTTAGCTATAGCAGTAAATAAAAAAAATACTCCATTAGATACTGCACTGTTAATTGAAGTAGACGGTGGAGATGCTCTAACAAAAGTTTCTGGTATTGGTGATTACGGTGTTGTTACAGAAACGGGATTAGTTGGACTTTTAGCTGGTGCTGGAAAGACAGCTAGTTATACTGGTAATCCAGGAGATGTTGTACTGAAATCATACCAAGGAAATCTGTTAGGCGATGCAAAAATGGAAGCATCAATAATTGGTCAAACTATTGCTGGAGCTGGTATTGGAATTCCAGGCAATACTCCAGATGTTGTTGCTGTATTTGCTCCTGGTTTTGGATATGACTCTAAAACTGGTGGTGCTACTATGAAGACCACAAAGGGTATAGCATCTGTACTTGGTAAACTGCAAGTTGGAATAGGTATTGGCGAAACACCTGGAGCATCTCAAAACTTCCTGGCATTTAATCCAGCTGGAATTATTTCTAACATTAATGGTCCTAGTACGATTGATATTAAAGGTGCTCTTACTACTAAAATTACTGGAGCAAATACATTTAAAGTAACTGGCGCAAACATTGCTGACGTGACTGGTTTAGTAGCAAGTAAATCACAAACTGGCGTTACAATTGAAAGTCCAGGAAACATCATTATCAAGTCATCGGGCACGATTGATATGACTGCGCCAGGAATCATTACCATCAGGGGTGGTACAATCAAACTAAATTAAAAAATCCAAAATTGACCTCTGGTTACCAAAAGGTCGCAAAAAAAATCTCGGCAAAAAATTGCTCAAAAAAGTCGAGTCACCCCTTGACAGACCCAGAATATCCTGCTATACTACATACATACACAGAGGAGACACTCCAAATGCTCAATTATGGTGATGACGGTCAAGTGCAAGAAATTGACTGTGATGACGTACAAGATACAATTGATACCATCCTTGAATATGTAGAAAATCGCTTTGAATCTCTTGATAAAGAGGGAAATCGTGATGCTGACATTTATGCACTTTGCCAAGAGTTTCATGAATGGGGTAGTGCAGAAGATGGTGACGAGATTGGATATCTTTTTCTTCCTCGCTTAGCAGAAAAATGATTTCTAACGAGCAGGTAATTAGCAAAATCACAACAGATTTATATAATAAAAAAATAATTCTTCATGGAGATGACGATACTACTGTTGTCTTAAAATGCTCTACTATTAATGAGTTTTGTGAGTTACTTGATAAGTGTAAAAAACTACTAAAGACAGATATTGTTATTTGTCGATAGTTTCTTGGGAGCATGGTGGAATCGGTAGACACACCAGACTTAAAATCTGTTGGGCATTGCCCGTGGGAGTTCAAGTCTCCCTGCTCCTATTTCTGGTAAATTAATATGATTAACATTTATGATAATTTTATTGAATCAGAAGAATGTATAGAGTTTTATAATTATTGTTTATCTTCCTCATATCACTATGGTGAAGTAGACGATTATGGGTTGCCACCAACAGGAATGGTTTCTGAGTTATCAATTGATAATTATTGGTATAAGTATTTTACTTTATGCATTAAAGAAAAGTGTAAAATAGATAATTTACCACATAGAGCATATATAAACTTATTTTTTCCACATGAAATACCATATTATCATATAGATGGTGATGGCATTACATTTCTTTATTACCCCAATCTTGAGTGGAAATTGAATAATGGAGGCGAAACCCAATTTTTTATTAATAATGAAATAAAAGGTATACCCCCTATTCCTAATAGAGCAATTATATTTGCAGGTAATATATTACACCGTGCCACCTCGTTTAGAGATACAGCTAGATTTACACTTGCAATTAAATATTCCAACTAAATATCATGTAGTGGGAATGTTATGAAATACACACTCTCTCAAGCATATTGCTTTTATATGGGTGAGGTTGTGCGTATGTATTTTATCCAAGGTCTTCCATATACATTTGATGAATTACCTCAAATTATACAAGATCATCCTGCTGTGCAAACAGAAGCATTAAATCATCGTGATTATGATGACGAAGATTTGTTTAAAACTTCTAATTATTTAATGATGGAAGAAATGCATCCGTTAATGTTTGATATAGAAGTAGAAAACCCAGAATTACTTCCACAAGATGACTAGTGCCTAATTAGCTCAGTGGTAGAGCACTCGCCTTGTAAGCGAGCGGTCGTCAGTTCAAGTCTGACATTAGGCTTCCGTGTGAAGGAAGACGCAGAAACCTGGAGACCCCTCCAGGTTTTTTTGTATAAATAACACAGAAGAAAGACCATAATTAGGGTAACTGAGGAACATGCCATTAACCAAATTAGATAATTTAATTTCCAGTAAAACTGGAAGATATCTATACGTTTCACCTGATGATTTTAATGCTTCTGATGCTTTAGACAATAGAGGCAATTCCCCAACCAGACCATTCCTCACAATTCAAAGAGCATTCTTAGAAGTTGCTAGATTTTCGTATGTTCCTGGAGCAGAAAATGATCGATTTGATCAATTTTCGATCATGTTGTTTCCAGGTAATCATTATATTGATAATCGTCCTGGTATTTTAAACGCAGATGAAATTGTTCCTTTTGCGTTTAATCAGGCAACTCAAGAATGGGAAGACAACTCTATTGTTGATCTAAGAAATCCTAACAATATTCTTTACAAGTTTAATGGTCCTAATGGCGGTGCCACGATTCCTAGAGGCACTTCTCTTATTGGTATGGACCTTCGTAGAACTCGTCTACATCCTCTATATGTGCCCGATCCTGCAGATAAAGATGTTGGGCGCACCACGATGTTTAATGTAACTGGTGGTTGCTATTTCTGGCAATTTACTATTCTTGATGGTGATACTGAGCCTAATTCGCCCTTATATGATTCTCAAGCAGGAATTGGTAAAGTATATTCACAACCAAATTCTACTGTAACTCAGGTACCATATTATTCACACCATAAAATTTGTAATTTTGAATTTGCTGATAGAAACGATCTAGGTCTACTTTATAGAAAAATTGCTAAGGCATTCTCATTATATCAACCAACAATTGATGATCCTGGAGAATTTACACAGAGACCTCAAGAGAATAGAATCGTTGGTCCTTTGCAAGATGCTATTCGTATTGATTCGATTGTAGTTAATAATGTTGTTGGCACTACAGCACTTGATGTTACTGTTAAAACTAAGACAAATCATGGTTTTTATGTAGGGCAAGCAGTTGCTATAAGTAATCTTCGTTCTACGTTACCAGCTGGTGCAGCAGCTCCAATTCCTCTTTCTAATGATCCTCTTACTGGTGTATTCTCTGTTAGAGGAATTAGCACTTTAGATGCAAAAGAATTTACATATAGAGTAGAAGGTAAAAATGCCGCTGCTGTGGGTTTGGGAGATAAAATTGCACAACCAATCACACCACCAGACCTAGATACAAACGCTATTGTGCAAGCAGAAATAGATTCAGTAGAATCTGCTTCGCCATATGTTTTTAACGTTTCTATTCGCTCTACGTGGGGTATCTGCGGTATTCACGCTGATGGTAGCAAGGCGACTGGTTTTAAATCAATGGTTATCGCTCAATATACGGGTGTTTCATTACAGAGAGATGACCGTGCGTTTATTCGTTATGATGAATTTAGTAATACATGGAATCAAGCACCTTTAACTGATGCATTTGCAACCACTCCTTATCATGCTAAGGGCGATGCATTTTGGAAGGATGATTGGAGAAACTTCCATGTCAAAGCATCTAATGATTCTTTTATCCAAAACGTTTCGATCTTTGCTGTAGGTTTTGCTGACCACTTCCTGATGGAAAGTGGTGGTGATATGTCAATCACCAACTCTAACTCTAACTTTGGTAATACCTCTCTACATGCTATTGGTTACAAAGGTTATGCGTTTACTCAGGATCAAGGTGGATATATTTCTCATATTATTCCACCTAAAAAAGTAACTACTACAACCAAAAAATTACAATATTATACTTTCAATCAATTTAAAACCAGATCGACAAATGCCCAAGAATTTGATGGTCCAGGAGGTACATCATCAATTACAACCAAACTTTATTTGGGTCATGATACTGCTACAGATCCACTTATTAAACCAGCTACAGTTGTCAATGGATTTAGAATTGGTGGCAAAGCAAACGATAAAATTTATGTAAAATTAGATCCTGCAGTTAATTTTACGGGATCAATTCGTAGTGCAGAAATTTCACCATCTGGATATAGAAAGTGGAATGTTGCAATGTCAACATTAAATCCAACTGTATCTACTGGAGTAGATAATAATGACCAAGATGCTGCTAATTTAATTGACCTTAATAGAGATTTTATTGCTGCAGAATCATATGGGTTTATCACTCGTAAATATCCATACTTATTAACGAAAGATATTAGTATCACTAAATGTAGACGCGATGTTGGATATATTTTGGAGGCAGTTGCAAATGATCTTCGTGTAGGTGGCAACGTTAACAGTCTGCAAGCAGGACAATCATATTATGTTGGTAATCAATTAGATTATATTGATGGTGAAAAAGAAGAAACTTTAGAAGGTTTTAATTATGCTCGAAGTCTTGCTGTTGCAGCAATGCGTAATTGGAATTTTTATATTAAACATTGCTCCACTTTTATTAATCAAGCAACAGTAACGGTGCCTAGTGGAATTACCACAATTGGTATTGTTGAAGGCATGAAGGTAACTGCTACAGTTATTGCAGGACAAACAAATCCAATTCCTGCGGGAAGTTATGTAAGAAAAATTATCAGCACTACTCAGTTTACACTTGGTAATACAAATGATACTGATGATGTCAATGCTACCGCTACCATTACAGCAACTGGTCCTGCGGCAGGCGGCGTCAGACTTAACTTTGAATTAACTCAGGGTAAGTTTGCTACTTCATCTGGTAGAAATTTAGATGCTGGTAATCTTATCAATCTTAACAAAGAGTTTATTGCACAAGAAGCACTTAATCTTGCTAAAGCACAATATCCAACAACTTCAGTGCCAAACGATGATAAATGTAAAAGAGATATTAAATATATTCTAGATGGAGTTGTACAAGATCTTGGCAACTTTGGTAATTCTGGTATTGTAACGGCAACAGAAAGATATATTGATGCTGCAGAGCGTTATTCTATTTCAAAGAATTTAATTCTTGCAAATAAAAGAGAAATTGTTGATAAAGCAGCTGCTAAACTTGCAATCGATTATCCTGATTTTTACTATGGTGGACCTGGATTTACAAATGGTGGCGATGCACAAACCAATGTGTATTCAAGATATAAAGATTCTTACCGCTTAATCCAGCAAAATAAGCAATATATTGTTAATGCAGCAGCAGCACAGATTGCGATCAGTTATCCAAATTTCTCCTATCCTGGAGGCGCTATTGCTGGTGAAGCAAAATGCAAAAGAGATATTGGCATGTTTATAGATGCAGTCTCTACTGATTTAACTACATTAGGAAATTCTTACTCTATTGATTTTATTCGTCAATATTTTATTGCAAATAAAGTAAACGGTAAAATTTTAACATTTACTAAAACTGCAGGCACAACTCTATCAACAAAAGCAAATAAAACCTATAGTGGTGTTGCAACTACAACTACATCCTCTGGATCTAATGCTACATTTACTGTAGCTAGAGGAGCTAGTGGTGCTATTTCAACAGTCACTATTTCAAATGGGGGTTATAGGTATGCTGTTGGAAATACCTTAACTATTCCTGGCGGATCTATTGGCGGCACAAATATTGTAGACGACGTAATTGTAACAGTATCTACAGTTGAGCAAGCATGGATTAATGCAGGACTTCAAAATGAAGAAGATCAATCCATTACTGGATTTACTGCTGCGATTGCCGAGATGAAGAAAGCAATCACAAACCAATTATTTACAAAAGATCTGACAATTACAGGTGATCCTAATCCAGGTGCTGTTGAATCTGGTGTTAGCGTATTTGGCACTTCAGGCAATACTACTAATAATACTGATACTCAATCTTGTGCTAACGTAAAACAAACTTTAGATACTCTCGGAAGTCTTATTTTTGCAAGAATTCGACAAGGCGATCTTGTAACGGCAACTCAACAAAATCCAGCACTACCAATTATCAATTATGGTAGTGCTCCTATATTCCAAGAAAAATGTAAGAGAGATATTGGAATTGTTGTTGATGCTATTGCAGAGGACTTAGCAATAGGTGCAAACTACAATATTATTACTGCAACTAAATCATATTTTGATAGCACTGGTAATACTTTAATTAATAATGGATTAGCAGGCGAGATTACTCAGTCAGTTACTGCATTTGAAGAAGCAAGAAATTTATGCTTCAAAGCAGTAACTAATCAATTAAATGTAAGAGATCTTGAAATTCCTGAGGGACCAGCAGAATTAGGTGTTCCAGGACCAAATATTCCAAATGATAATCCCAATGCTTATCTTGATGTAAGAAACGAAATCAATGCACTATTTGGAATTCTAATTACAAAACTACAAAATGGTAATTATCTATATCCAACACTTAAATATAATTCTGGAGTTCAATCACTTACTGGGGAATTAGACATTAGCGTATACGCATTTAAAAAAGCAAGAGATCTTGCTATTCTTGCAATGCGTAACTGGAGAACAGGTGATGGCACAACTACAGACCCACTATATGTAAAAACTCCTGGTAATACATTAAATTATCAAATTGATCCTACGATTGATACAACAACAGCTGGTGTTCCTGTCTGTGCTGATGTTGCTTATACTATTACAACAGAATTTGATATTCTTATTACATCTTTAAACAATACCGCACCACTACCACCAAAAACTTTTGGTAGTAGCGAATATGTTGAGAGACAAAGACCTCAGAGAGATAATACTATTAGTAATGATACTGCAACACCAGACAACAAATGTGCCAGCACTAAAGATGCTATTATTGAAAAAATGCGTGTGATTGACAGCATTATTCGTAATGGCGTTGATGCAGAACCACTGGTTTCTCAATTAGTAAATACATCCTCATTTGCACAAAGAGCAACATTATTCCGTGTTGCTGGTGCTAATCCACACAACTTAGAAACTGGCACTCCCGTTAGATTAGTTGCTGTTGCTAGAAGAGATTCTATTACTGGGAAACCAGTTAATGTTAATAAAGGATTAATAAGACTTCCTAGAGGATTTGACAGCAATAAAAAATATTATATAATTGCTCCTGGTAAAATTACCGCTCCTTACGATTATTCTCAAGGTGGTGTCACATCTCAATTTAATGATAATCAGGTATTCATGTTAGCAACCAGCACAGAAAATGCCGCTGCTGGTAATTACATTTATTCTTCTGAAACCGAGGGAATGAGTCCTGACATTCAAGTAGAAGTTCATCAATATCTGACGGATGTAAATTACGATTTGCATCGCTATACTTGTTCTCTTGCTTCATCTAGAGTATTCCAAACAACTACCAACCATATCTTTGACACGGGCATCACTGGCGCTCAAGTGCAGAAAGTTTATTTTTATCCATTAGAAGAAAATCTTGTCAATGGCAGACCAACTGGTGCTGCACTAAACACACTACCAGCTAAAACGAGTGGCAGCAGGTTGGAAATTAATCGTTATTATTTTGTTGGTCGCCCAGCAACTTATACTACAAATAATCAGTTTTCAATTTATTTGAATGAGCAGGATGCGATTACTCGTCAAAATGCTGTGCAGTTTAATTATCCATTTACTTTCTCTTTCCAAGTATTTGCTAATAGAAAGAGAAGTCCATTTGGATATGACCCAGTGCAATCTGGTTGGTTCTTAAGAACTCTTATTTCTACTAACGAAATCCTTGATAGATTAAATCTTGCTGACCCCAACCTTGGATCTTCCTATGCTAATAAACCAGAGAAAACTCCTGATTCTTTCTTATATAGAGCAGATGATGCTAGAGATAAATCGGATAAAGTTTATCGATTCCGTTATGTAATTCCAGAATATCGTGATGATGTAAGAGATCCTATTAATGGATTTGTGATGAAAATTCGCACAGATGAAACTAGAAAACTTATATCACAAAGAATTCTTTTAAAACCAGTTGCCCAAAATGATCCAAAAGACGCAACTTTCTTTGAGTCTGGTGTACAAAATCCTAAAAGATTAGGATTGCCCGCATCTTCTACGCAGGCAGCGATAGATTACGACCCATATAATCCCACAAACAAGAAAAGAATTTCTGGCACTAATACTGCTTCAAATATTTCTTTTACCATTCAATCTGCCAAAAAAGTTGGCGATTACATGGAATTGGTAGTTTTTGATCATGGATTGGATGTAGAATCATTAAAAGCAAAAAGATTTGCAACAATTAAAGTTGCTCAACCTCAAGGCGGAAATGGAGAATTCATTGTAAATGAAAAAGTTACATGGTATGGTGCTTACGCTGGATCTGCTACCGTGCATTCCTGGTTTGGCACAGTGCCAGTTGAAGGTGGCACACAAATATTCAATTATCTTATTCTTAAAGATGTTGAAGGAGAAATAGATTTTGATGAAAAAACACAAACGTTTATTAGACAGGAAATTGCAGGTCAAGCAGATGTAACAGCAGAATTAATTTCTAGACCAAATGATGGTAAAGAAGATAAAAAAGAATACTTATATGCTGTAGAAGCAGCAAATGTTTATACCGTAACTCCAGGTGATGTTATTACTGATGATGCTGCAAGACAATATAGAGTTGTTAGTGTCGAAGATGTTAAAGAATTAGAAAACTCTTATTATATTTACAAAATTGATGAAATTCAAAGAAGAATCCCAAGGCAACAAGAAGGAGTCTACTATCTAACTGCAATTCGTGGTGATATTTCTCCTTATCCAACTGGATCTGGTATTGGTCAAAACTTTAGAAAGTTTAAGTTTAGTCAACCAGTATCTAGATTATATCCGTTGGCATTTAAAAATGATCCATTACTATTCCAGTATGATGGATCTAATGATTTGGGGGGACTTCAAGATGCAACTATTTTAGATCCTCCAGCATCTGTATGCGCTGCTGATAACTATGTCCATGGGGCTGTTGTTATTAATGATGCAAAAAATTCACTAACTAAAGAAGCAATATTAGACTTTGTAAAAGATCCAGGATCTGGTAACTATACTTTTGCTAATTCTTCTAATAAAATTGAAGCTAAATCTGGAGCAGCTGCATCTGGAGCAGAAGAAAGATTAATCCCAATTGCTGGTGATTCTGTATATCCGCTAGAGCAAAGACTCTATGTTGAGCTTCGTAGACCATCGATTGCTCGTGCTGGTAACCATACGTTTGAATACCTTGGTTTCGGTCCTGGTAACTACTCTACTGGATTCCCTGTAAGGCAAACAGTTATTTTAACCGCAGATCAAGATTTTTACGCGCAATCTAAGAAGCAAGATGGTGGTATTGTATTCTATACTGGTATTAACTCTAATGGTGAATTGTATATTGGCAATAAGAAAATTAATGCCATTACAGGCGAGGAATCTTTTATTGATCCAATAATTCTAGAAGAAGATGAAGCAGATGGTGGTAATTTAGGCAGTTTGGTTACGGTATTTGAAGATCCTGTAACATTTGAAAATATTATTACTCTCAACGCTCCACCTAATCTAAGGAATTTCTTTAATTCTCCTGTAGAAATCAATGTAGATCCAGAGTTTAATGCGGTAATGACTCCTCCATCGTTGAGGATTGTCTCCCGTCCTGGTAATAGACAAGCACTTCTTCCTGGTGATGACGATCAATTGCTTGATACCACAAAAGCAGGTGATATTATAATTGATAAAAATAGAGTAAGAGCTGCTATTTTTGATATGAATACACGCGGTACTCAGCGTTATTCATTCCGCACAGCAATTACAAATAATACACCAAACCAAGATACTTCAGGAACAAGAGCTAGAATCAGTCCTACTCAAACAATACAGTTTGGATCTAGTGTGCCTCTTTCTGGTGATGTAATTTTTAAAGGATCTGAGGTTGGATTCTCTGGATCTCTTGGTTGGGTTTATGCTAATACATTTACTGCTTATAGATTAACTGCACCTCCAGGTCAGGAAGCTAGCATTGATATAACAGGAGTTCAATTTTATCCAAATTTAAATATAGTCAAACTTATTTTCCAAACAGGAAAAGTCAATTTTAGTAGCACAAACCCAGGATCTTCTTTAAATATAACCAGAAGTTCGCAAATTCGTATTACTGGTGCAATTGATAGATTATCAGTGTTGAATGGAGTGCATACTGTTTATGATAATATTACTGAAGGATATGAATATTCTGAATCAAATGGGTATGTTTATATATTAACTACTAGAGCATCAGAGGCTAATTTAACTGGTAGTCCTCCTTTCATTTCTTCTGTGGCGCCAATTGTCCAACCAACGATTGAAATAGCGAGATCTAATTCTCAGTGGAAAGAAGTTGGAGTTGTTGGGGCAGAAGCATTAAGAACTAAAACTAGTGCATATGGAGATTACAGACTAGGTATCAACACTGTATCTAGAACTAATTCTGCCGATTGGAATGTTGGATATGTAACAACTACAACCGATCCAAGGGCAAATCTAGATGTGGTTGGTAATGCATTTATTAGTGGAAGATTACAAACTAGTTTTAATGATCTAGCAACTTTCTCGAATACGAATAAAGCATTTATTGTCGGTGGAGATAGTAATAATCCTGATACTACTGCTACATTTAGAATTTCTACGCTACCACTACCTACACCAGGACCAACTGCAAAC
>Ga0194129_10005174_pt1 | contig 16807 bp, 9 predicted proteins | sample TA2KigCa35mmetaG_FD_150862 | JGI IMG/M metagenome (GOLD analysis project Ga0194129, IMG submission 150862) | Freshwater microbial communities from Lake Tanganyika, Tanzania - TA2015038 Kigoma Deep Cast 35m | ecosystem: Environmental > Aquatic > Freshwater > Lake | place: Tanzania: Lake... | reverse complement strand
AATCTTAGTAACCATATCATCTGAGAGGTCATTCAGTTGTTTTCTTGCGTTCAATGGAATTAATAGGGTCGTAGCCCCTTTTTCAACTGCTATCTCTGCCAGATTAACTGCATTATAGACTAGATCCAAAGAACCACCAAGATTTAATTGCCCAACGATAACTAAACCACCCTTGGTACTTTTTCCCAATATTGCACTACACATACTCATTAGAACTGCCATACCCATTCCATTACCACTCTTGGATGCATCAAATGCCCGTAGTTGTAATGAAAATTCTGTAGAACGTGGATCTCTATCACCCAATAGTTCTTTTGCTTTGCTATAAAGATTTTGCTCAGCGAATCTGACACTCTCTTGGAACTGTGGTGGTGCAGGTCTATTTAAAATCTTTACACCAGAACCAGGGTTCGTATTCACCTCAATCTTATAGAGTCCAGTTGTTTCACCTTGTCCTCCAGCATTTAAAGCCCATATTTGACCTGGTGGTAAGGGATCTTCACTAATTGTATTTTCACTATGGATTTCAGGGGTTGTAACAAAAGTTTCAACACCATCTTCACCGATTCGGTAACTAAAGTGGGTATTTCTAAATTCAGCTGATCCAACTCTTTTTTGTTGTTCTTTTACTCTTCTTCGATATTCTAAAGAAATCTTGATGGCCCATTCTAAAAGCTCATCAGAGATTTCAGCTTCAGGATTTGGTTGCATTAATTTTAAAAGGCCATTCAATGTTTTATTAACAGCAGTGGTATCACGACCGCTTAATGCACCACCATAATCAACTTTAGGAAGTACTGTAGAAGCTCGATTGATGTCTCTTAGTCGAGTCCAGCATTCTGCTAGAAAATCACTAACTAGGCCAAAGTGATCAGTAAAATAGGTCTTGTTCAATTTTGGAAAATCCCAACCAGGTACAAAAGCGTGAATACGATCCATAAACGCGGTATCGTCTCTCATCTCTTTCGGCATCGGCCCAAATAAATGACTCACTCTTTGTTGATGCTCGACATCGACATCGAAATTACCAACCATGGCTATCCCACCATCAGCTCTGATTGGTTCTTTTCCTCGGCTGAATTCCCCGCTTTCCATGTAACCCTTCATGATGTTCACACCATCTTTTTGGTCAAATGAAATCCCAGAAACCTCATCAAAACAAACCACATCATATTTGCAGACTAAACCTCGCTCACCGCTACCCATGTTCACAAACATTTTTGCAACGGTAGCCTTACCACCAGAAACCAAGTGCGAGTATGGTGAAATTTGCTGGTATAAATGAGACTTTCCTGTACCTCTTGGGCCTAATTCGACAATATTATAATTCCTTTCTACAAAAGGGATCATTCTAACGAATAGCACATTTTTTGCTTTTTCGCTCAAAGTAGTTGGTTCCATGCCAATTGAACGAATTAGAAAATCCTTCCATTCTTCAAGTGAAAAATTATCTCTTCCTTTAAAAAGAACCTCTAATACATTTCTTTGAGATAACTGAATGGGTCTAATGCTAACAACACCAAATGGCCTTCCTGCATTTTCTTGAGCGATTACCGCATCATATTCCAATTCAATTTCTGCATAAAATCCACCGGTCAACATTCTATCATTGGCGCTAACAGCTTCAGAAGAGATACGAACCTTGTTTAATTGCAGGCTTGGTAAATTCGCAACATACGTATCTGTTGATGTATCAAGTCTAGCGGTGATAATATCTATTATTTTGATAGACCCCTTTTCTCTAGCTTTAGATTTGAAATATTCTTCCTCTCCAGGCCGAACTGTTCTGTCCTGTAACTGTCTTTTTACAATTTCAAGCCCTTCTTGAATCTCTTGCTCATTTGTGGTTGAACAATAACGTCCCAATAGAAACTCGATTACATAGGTTGGTACAGGGTATGTTTTTCGAAAGTTTTCTAATAGGTCTTTACGAACAATAAACCCTTCAAATGCTTGTGCAGATATTTCGTCAATTTTATCTAGTTCCATAGTATTGATTTTAACCGCCAATGGTGGTTGGCTTTTTATTCAAAATTCTATCGTTCTCGTCCAATAAAACGATAGTTGCAGATTGATGCTCGAATTCGTCATCAATTAAAAGGGTAACCATGTTTCCAGTGATTTTTTTATGCTTACTAGAAACGTCTAGTACACTAGTTTGAGGGTCGTTATACTTTGTTCTTATATCAATTTTGTAGCCATCCGGTGCGCTATTAGTTTGAATAGAACATTTAAGATTTACCCATTTAACCTCTTTGATTTCAACTTCAACTTTCTTAGCGTTTGGGTTTTCAATTAAAACCTCAGGGACTAAACATTCATGAATTGAAATCCCACCGTGCGCATATTCTTCATTGATTTTGAAGAAATTAATTCCTGGCGCATAAGCAATAAAAATAGAAGGGTTCCATCTCCATGGTAGATGCAGAAGGTCAGTGCTTGCACCATCTTTGATTATTGCACATCTACCCCAACGTGTTTCTGCTAACCCTGCATTAAGTTGAGTTTTGGGTAAACCACCTGGTAATAAAAGCCAACCGTGATCCGTTACGATTTTTATTTTTTTAACGCCCTTTTCAAAAGCAACATCTATGGTTTCTTGGATTTGCTCAAACAATTCTTCAATTCGCTTAACCATGTCAGATTGTTCTTCATGCCCCTTGGTATCTATGTCACCGATTTCTTGCCAAGATTTAGCACTGGCATCAATATCATCTGAATTCAAAATCAACTTAAATCCATTAGCAGTTAATTGATCCCTAAAGGCAGCGGTTTGCAAATCCTTTCCATTCATCAATTGAGGTCTGAATTCATTTATTTCACTCGCTTTAGAAACTGAAATTGCTATTGGAGAGACATTTGGCTTGGCTGATGGTGTCAATGATGGTATAGCAGACCAACTTGATTTAAAATCAACCTTGTATTTTAATTTAAGTAGACGACTGGTGAACTCTTCGGCTAATTCATATCGAAATGCATCAACAAACAACACATAGGACTCTTCTTCCTCTTTAGTATCTTGTTCGGTGAAGATATTTGCATTTTCTGCAACCAAGGTTTGAAATTGATTTGTGATCAGTTCTAACCATGGTTGATAAATTAATTTAATAAGTGCTTTTACAGCTTTTTTATCCTTTTCGGTCTTTACCTCAGCTAAAGCTTTTCTCATGGATTGATCTGCATATAGCCCCTTCGAGATATAGTAATCTTTGAGTTCATCTATTGAAGATGAAGGAAAGGCAGTGGTACAAGTTTTAGCCATTTCGACCAAAAAATGTAGCGAATTCACGAGTGGTGATTTGCCTAGCTCATTCCATACCCATGATTTACGTTTACTATTGATTTCATTTAAAGATAATAGCTTTAAAGTAGCCTCTTTCGGGTGCAGGTTGGATGCTTTTATAAGGTCAGCTAGTAATTTTTCTTCGGCTAACTCATTTACCTGTGGCCAACTTTCTTCAGGAATTGCAAATACACCCAGGTCATCAGGTTTTGCAGAACGAAGAAACTCTTCTATCTCCGGGTATTTTTTCGGAGCGTTTACATATAACTGCCATACATGCCTCCAATTTCCCTTTTGCTCTCCAAGCTTTTTGGCGATGGCAATAATATCTCTGTGGTCGGGTGTAAATTCAAATTGATTCTGGCACAGATTTACAAATACTTCTCTTCGATCATTTTCCATCTGCTGTAAAAACACATCACCTTTGCACATCCATCTCAATATGTTGGGTGTCAGATCAGGAAATAAAAGATTATTTAAAAAATCGGCATCTAGCACCGACTTCCCTTGAAGTATATCCGCATCTTGAAGTATAGTTGGAAGTGATTTTTTAAGGGCTTCTTTTGTTGCAGTATCTTTTGATACCTTTAATCCAAGTCCATTAATTGGGTTTTCCACAAAAGCCATAATTGACCATTCACGTCCATTTTCCTGTAGAAATAGAACCCCAGTGTATTGGTATTCAATTAGTGGTTGTAGATTCAATCCTGCTTCTTCAACATTTCTAAAATCATTTTTTGAAATGCCAGGTAAATAAATAATAGGTATAATTCCTGCATCCCAATTTGCCTCTTGAAGCATTCTTGCAACCATGCATTTTATCCAAATTGGAGGCCCTTGTTTTTTGGAAGGCTCATAACCACCATAAATTAATAATTGTGGCAAATCATTTTGGAGAACATCTATTACCTCAGTCCATTGGTTTTCAGGGTCAAGCCATAGGATAACTTCGGGCCTTACCATAAGATTGCTATTATGGTTTTCAGCCTGTTTTAATGCTTGCCTAACTTTATGATAGATACTCTCTGACATGCTTATTTTTTATTATTGTCTCTAGCTATTCTTTTCTCTGCCAGAGTTAAATGTTTATCGTTGTCTCTTATTTCACCCCAAAAACTATTTGGTGGATTTTTACCTCGATCGACACCCCATTTGATATTGAACTTAGATCTAAGTACCCCTGCCTCTACAAATGGTCGAATATTCAAACGAACCCCATCATTAAGATCTGGTTCCCAGCCAATGGGTTGTTGGTCAATTGGTTTCCAACGAACAAAAATGTCATAGGGTGATTCACCTTCTAAAATGGCTTCTAGCTTTTCTTTTAGCTTCAATGCAGCACTTAACAAACCATCTGCACCACTTTCATCATTGCGCTTTTTAGCCTCACACATTCTAATCCAATCGCCCAAATAGGTGTAAATGAGCTTGGATAAATTTTCTTTATCTAGTTTATGGTAATTGACTAAAGCAGAAAAACCATCATTTCTACCATCCCAAATGTGCCAAATAAAAGGACGATTCTGGAATAACTTGCAGTGCTGAGTGAAAAACTCTTTTCGTAACCATTCTTCCAGATTGGTCGCAGATGAGCCTTCTTTTTGAAGTAATTCAGAAATTGAATTGTTGTTCCAAGAATCAGCAAAAACAGTTTGAAGGTAAGTCCTTAGTCTTTCGGCACCGGATTGCTCCGCATTTACAGATGGTATGCAGAAAATACCATCTTCATCACTTAAATGGTCAAAAGCTTTAACAGTAGCGATCAACTCTCTTGCTTCCTCAGCGAGTTCCATTTCAGTATCACTTTCTGCCGGCCATCTGTAACCTAATACCCTCACCAAAGAAACTTGTAAGGGATTTTCAGATTTATTTGGGTGACCATGGAATAACCATTGAGTTAGGTCATCGCTAAAAGGTTTCGGAAGACCATTGGGGAATTTTTCAGCCGCTACTTTTTGCCAATGTTCTAAATCAAAGGGTACTTTACCAACAGAAGCTGTTGAAATGGCTAGATTTTGGTCTATTTTCCTCAATTCTGTTGGGTACTCTGTCGAATTAATATAGGAAAATACCGCTTCTGAGCTGACATTTATTTTTGGAATTAAAACTGTTATTTCACTTGTAAAAGGTCTAGCAAAAAATGTAGAAACTTGAATTCTGCCAACATTTGTGAGGTAGTATCCAAATTTATTGAATGCTTTTTGTCCCTGAAATCTTGCAAAGTCACTGCCATTATTTTTCCAATTCAAAATATAATGACACCCATCTTTACTTGAAGGGAAAGGCCCACCGTATGATAGAGCCCAATTTTCCAAAAATGTATTTTCCCAAAAAAGAAACTTAAATTTATTATCGTCTCCTGTTTTAATACCTTGATAAGATTCAGCACACAATTGAAGTAGCCCTATTTCAGTGTTAATAATAGAATTATCAAGAATTATTTTCGAATCTGGATTATTCTGTTGTTTCTTCTGATTGAGATGAATAATTTTCTTGGATTTTATGGCATTTGCTTTCAAGGAAATACTAGTCTCTTCGGTTGTATCTATTCCGAAAAAAGTATCATCATTTGATGTCTTTTGAATTGAAATTGAGATCAAAATAGCTTTCACAACTTCTCCTGAAATTTGACTGAAAGCACCTGAGCCAAACTTTATCACGTAGTTCCATTTGTACTTTTTAAGTAAGTCCTCACGATGTTTTTTATAAGTTGCTTGAAACAACCAATTTTGAGGCATTACTGAGCATGCTGTACCTTGGCTTGAGGATAACATCCTTTCAAAAAACACATTTGCTAGATCGCCTTTTGAAGACGGAAAATTTTGGTTACAAAAAATTGATAAGGCGCCATTTTCTTGTTGCCTTCCTCTACCCAAATACGGTACATTAGTAATTTGTAATGTATATTTCTTCGAAAGTAGTAGCCCAGCTTTGGCTATACCAGCAGCCATAACACCTCTTTCTAGTTGTTCCATATCTATCTCATTTGCCAATGCTTTTATGAGAACCGGTTGGAGATCTTCAAAACTTGCTGTGAAAGCATCTGGTTTGATGGTGGAAGGATCGAGCAAACTACCCAATTCTGGTGCTAGTTGAAAATGATCAAATAAAACACGCATACCATTTTCTAAACGAAGTTTATCATCAGCCCTTTCAACTTTACCAACTAGTTTAACCCAATCTTCTACCTTACCCTTTGGAGCAACACCACTACAAGCCAAATTCATTTCTGGTAATTCTTTATAGTGACCACAAAATTTCCATGCTGTGAAGGCTAAATTAAATGCCGAAATCTGCGTACATCTGGGATCTAATTCAAGGCCATGTAGATTTTCTAAAATAACCTTATCCGTTGCTTGCTCTTTTGTTAATCCTTCTTCATGCATCCTTAAAGCTGCAAATACAGGGAAGAGTGAAGCGACGAAATGGCCCGAACCCATACAAGGATCTAATGAGGTAACTTCAGCCGTTTTATCAGGCCATCTTTCAAATTGTCCAGCTGCTGGAGAACCATCCTCATGTAATCTTAAGTATTCAAAATTAACAGGTGGTCTTATCCCAGGATTTCGGCTTACCCACCATGCGCCAAGGGTGTTATCAATTAAAAAATGAACCATAAAAGGCTCAGTGAACAATTGAGTTACCGCTGGAAGTTTTGCTCCATCAATTTTATCACCACTTGCATTTATAACCGCTTTGGCGTCGCTTTGCCAAAACTGATAAACCCAACCAAGCGAATCATCTGCTTTAAATATTTCATCCTCAATAGAATCAATTAGTACTTCAAGTTTAATTCGTTCATCTGTTGCATAGGTAATTTGCATCAAGGGATCATCTGTTCTAAAGATGGCTGGTAACATCTTTGATGCATAATTAGCGGCTGCATCCCATTTATCGAGATAGCCCTCTTCCTGAGCTAATTCTTCGCAATCCTCCATGGAAACAGCAACACCAGAATCTGTATGAATCAATAAATCATTTGCTTCCAAAAATTTAGCAAACAACATTTTGTGCCATGTTTCATAAGCTAACTCGTATGAGAGATTATAAATGCGTTGTGAACCGCTAGCTTGTAATTCATCACCCAACAATCTTGCTTTACTTCTTAGGCTGTTTCTAAGGGAACGCTGCTCAGCTGTCATGTGCGAAAATGGCTCATGATTATCCACAGCCATTGCTTTCAATGCATTTAATGCACCTACCTCTGATATTTTTCGAGCCTGCTTTACTGCTGTCTCAAGTGAATTTCGTTGCTGGGTTGTTAATACTGCCATTTTTATTTCAATATTATTGAACTAGAATTTTTCAATAATTCTTCTAATTCTGTTTTTAACTCAGCAACATATCTATCTATGTCTGCCTGAGTTGTGATAGTTGTTTTTGGAAGTGCGTATGTGACTGCTTTAGGTGCCAGTAGTAAAATCGCATCTTCCCTTGCTGCTTGATATTGTACGGGTAGGGCAGCAATTTTAGTTTCCCAATTGTATAATGAGGCTTTTTGGAGCACATTAAGCAAAGAAACTGAGTCCAATGGTTTTATTTCAACCTTGTTAAGCAATTGATTTTTCAATAAAATGCTATGCTTTTGTTCAGGTGTCAGTTTTCCAAAGTACTCATCAGCTTGAAGCACTTTCATTTTTTCATCATAAAGCTTGATGTACCTTTCTTTAAGTTGATTGAGTTGAGATTTTAATTTATCTGTAATCTCATCAAGCTTTGGCTGAATCAAATCTGGTTCTTGAAGTAATAGTCTATTATCCTTAATCGCTTGAATTTCCTGCTTTAAAGATTCAAATTCAGGTTGGGATGGTGCGTGTTCAGATAATTCACTTAATAAGTTCCAAAGAGGCATTCTTGATTCCACTCGTTGTTCCTTGGCAACCCAATCAGTATAGTTAGATTCTAGTATTGTTTGTTGTTCAAGAATGTCTATCAATCTTTCATTTCCCTGTTTATTTTCGATTTCCTTCAGGTAATCAATGTTTATGGATACAGGTTTTGGTGCATCCCCACTAATTGTTATAGCAAGTCTTTTCAACTTATCTAAAAAGTTGTTTGAGAAAGGAAATAAATCTTGATTTGAAGGACATGTGATACCAGCTTTTTGGAATAACCCTTTAATGGCTATTTTATCTCTAGCAGATAAAATATGAACCTCTTTTTTGAAGGTTGCATTGTTAATCTTTGCAACAATAAGCGAAGACTCGTCACAGGAAATGTGCTGGGTATTCTTTAGCATTATCAAGATGGTATCAATTGCATCTTGGCTCCAACCGTAAGGGGATTTCATGAAAGTATTTCTAATATCCTTACCCTGTTTGGTGCTATTGCCCATGAATTTCAGAATCTCAGCAGAAACAGGATGTGCAACCACATCCCCAGTATATCCAATAGAATTTAACGCATCAGGATTTGTTGTAAGAGCTTTGCTCAATGCCTGTCCCCAATTGGCGAAATCAGCTTTACTTTTAAATTCCGGGAATTGTCTGTCAGCGATACTTTTTAACGCCTCTTCAATGTTTTCACGGATGTTTCCTTTTTGGATTTGGTTACCACCAGCTAAAAGAACTAAAGACTCATTACAAATGCGCTCAATGATTTCTTCAATGGATATTTTTGCAAGCCCTCTGCGTGTTTCCATACTTTTTTTGGCTTGCTCTGCTTCGGGTGAAGATGGTAATCCCATTGCATCAAGTGTAAAACCAGCTGCTAAAAATTTAATTATTTCGAGTCGCAGTTCGGGATCTCTGAATTTTTTTACAAAGACATAAGCCAGTGGTGAGTCGCTTCCAGAGGCTCTAATTTCATCTATAACAGTACTTTCGTTCTCGTACCATCCATCACGAATCCATAAATTCAGTTTTTGCTCTGTACTCGGAGGTGTTGTCTTGTCCCAAAGCTCAAATTCTCGGTTCTGCCTTGATACACCCTGAATAACACTAATGGTATTAGTTTTAACTTTAAAATAATTGACTATTTTTTCCTTTCGTAATCCTTGAATTAGATCCTCACCTGATCCGGCTAATTTTTGGGCCTGTTGTGTATATTCTTGTTCCCATTCTTGTCCAACCTTTGTTTGAAGCTTAAACTCATCACCAACCGGCATTAAAACCTTTTCATCAGCAAGTTTTGCTGTAAGTTCCTTGACTTTGGTTCTAAACTTATCTGAAGCTTCATTTAGGTTATCCAACAATAATTCAGCAATGGTGTTTTCATCTGATTTTAAGCGCTTTCCAGAGGTGTCCTTTGGTAATTGATCAATAAGAAAAACCACGCTTAAAATACGCCCCTCTAAAGCACTATCACCACCTTGAGACTTTCTGCCTTCAATTAAATTATTGGTTTCATTTAACAAAAGTGCATTTTGAAGTAGTTGAGCTTGTTTTTGTTCAAAAATCAAGTCTCCAGGTACAATTTGACCTAAATCTCTATCTGCAACCTTTTTTAAACTTTCGTCTACAATTCTAAGCTGACTTCTAAGCTGGCCAGATGTCCCAGCTGTATCAATAACTTGAAGTATCTTCTTCCAGAATTTTCTAGTAGATGGGAGTATTGGATAATCTGCAACCAATGTTGCTTTATCTGAAGTAACATATCCAAAGTCTGTTCCGGATAAATTGCGTGAGATTTCACCCAAAGAAGTATCTAATTTTTGCTCAATTGAACTGATAGCCGATGGCTTTTTCTCTAGAACAGTTTTCCTGGTTACGGTTTCAACATCCGAATCAGATAATGAAACCTTAACAGTGAAACGATCTTGTAATCTTTGTAATAGACTAGTTTCAGAGAGTGCATTTTGCCCAGTTCCAATCAATAGAAACTTACCATCGAAATTGCTACAAATATCTTGAGCTAGGTTTTGAACGTCAATGCTCTTATCACCATCAGAACCGATGAATTGCTGAACCTCATCTAGAACAATCAATGTTAAAGGGATTTTGTCACCATAAAACATCGGTAGTATCTCTGTTTTGATGGTGTCGATCAATTGTTCTCTGTTTATGCTCTCAATCCGCTTGAAATTAACTTTGAAGTTTTCTTTTACTTTAGCTTCATTCTCTGCAAAGCCAGGTAATATATCTAAAATAGCTCCGGCGATGGTTGAAGAAACAAACAGGTTTTCGTATTCCTTTTTAAAATCTTTTCCCTGGGCCTCAACCATGGTTTTTAATTGATCATAGATCCCTTCTTGCTTAGCCCAGTAAATAAACTTAAAATGATGGTACTGTTGAGGTAATCCTAGTTGATTCAGGAACAATTGGAGGAACGAATATCGAATATCAGCTGAAGGAAAATCTTTTAATGTACCTGATACAGAAAGCCTTCCATTTATGTTCTGCTTCCTTTCTAATTCAGTGAAAAGATCATTTACATCTTGAGGAAGAGCTTTGATTTTTTTTGCTGTATCGCCGTTGGGGAATTTGAAATCTTCCCACAAATAACCAAGCATCTTAACTAGATGGGATTTACCACTACCAAAGAATCCACTAACCCAAACAGCTGGTTGCTTGGGTTCATCAACATGTTTTAAATATGTATCGAGTATTCGATAGATACCTTTTTGATATTCACCTTCACACACAAAAGTTTTAAGTTCATGTCTAATGATTTTTAGACCCTTATCATCTTTTGCTGTGTTAATTTCTACAACCCCATCATTGACTAGATTATTATCATCAGGATTAAGGGTAAATATTTGATTGTTCTTCATTGTATTGCTGTATTCCAAAATTTTAGTATTCACAAAACTAAGACTAGTAAATGAATTAAACAAGTTTTTTTAGTATTTTTTTCAGTTTTGGCTAATTATTTTGATAATAGCCATAAAAACTATAAAAAAGGAGTGCCTCGATTTATGCGGTTATTGGTCTAGCTAAATAATTCCATCCATCTCTGGCATCGAGTAGTCGGTATTGATTTTTGTCGTATTCGCCAGGGAAGAAAAGCAGCAACCTGCCTTTGAAGGAGCTTGCGCATCCTGAGAGTATATCCGATAAGCGACTAAATCCGAATAAAGCAGAAATGTCACGAACGGCTATAAGGGTATTGTCACATGTTCCCTGTTTTTCAAATTCTGCAATAAGGTAATCTATAACATATTGCTTGAACTCAGCCTCCAACTGGTCGAGTAAGTTCTCTGGATCCTGAAAGTACTCCTCTTTGTAGTCGTGTTGCGACATCCAATTTGGGAAGCACTCTTTAAGTGAAATGCTGATCCATCTTTTCTTAGCTTTGAGGGTGGTTGTTTCAAAATCGCCCATTCTAAGCTCCACTTTCCTTTGGTCGGCTGGTTCATACACCAAAAACCAAATTCTTTCCTGTCCAGAAAGAACAGTTGACCAGGGCTCATTCACCACGGTCTCATAAGCGCTTATTAATTGATCTACTTTAGATTGCATCCAGTCCTATTTTATTAATCAGTTTGTCGAATGATATTGAAGTAACATTACCAGCATACTGGTATTGCAAATAATCTCTTTTGGAGGCCTCTACTGTCAATTCACGCAGCTTGGAATCATTGAGGCACAAAGCTCTTACACAATTGCTGTGCATAATGAAATCCCCTCTATCACCTTCCAGAAATGATAAAAGCATGGCGAAAGCAACCACCTTATAGCTAATATCGGCCTGTGTTCTAATATTCTTCACCTTGCCTATTATAAACCCAGCTTGCTTCCAAGAACTAGTGATGTTCTGAGCAACAGACCGCAATGTGTTATCGGTGAAGCGTTTGGGGTGAAATTTTTCAATATTCCTCATCATTGCCTCAATAGCAAGCTTGTCTCCAGCCTTACAATTGGAAACCACAGATATGCTCTCTTGCAACAAATAATCGTTCTTCAACGCAAATACAAAAGAAATAAGAGCCCTCTCATCACGTTCACATTCCAACCAAAAGTGTTTAAATGCCTTAAAATCAGAGGTAGAATTATCAAATCCGTACAATTGAGATAAAAATACACTTGTCTTCTTTATGCCATCCTGAGATTTTTTACCAAAAACATTATTCCTCATAGACTCCTGGTAATTATCAAACTCAGTCGAAAAGTCCATCACCTTGGAGAGCTCCAGAAACATCATAGTTCGGGCAGTGTGTATAGTATTATTTTTTTTCTTTTTACTCACTTATGAAAATTTTTTTTAAAACATTTAAATCAATCAATCGATTATGCTAATATTAAGTTGTCTTTTGAAGAACTAGAAATAAACACCTTCAATCACAATTTTTCTTTCATCAATTCAATAAAATATTCTTGAATCTTCAACCTACTATTTTCTAACTCTTTAGACCTGTTTTGAATTTTTTCTGAGATTTTTACTAATTTTTCTTTTTCTTCAGATAGGACCTTTTCATCAAATAGGAAATCTTCTTTCGTTTCGTATTCAGCAAGATTCATGGAATAATTGGCTCTTTGAATATCATTTATGTTAACAACTTTAGTAATTATCTCTCCTTTATTGCAAATCTCAGTATTGCCTTTATAAAAAGATAGATATGTATTGGCAATATTGATAATTGATTCAGGCTTAAGTTCATTGTGATATTTTGACCTTTGCAACAATTTTTTGTTTGTTGCATCTATAAACACAATGTCATTTCTATCCCTATTTTTCTTCAATATCAATATAGCATGATCGCTTTTTGATTTTATTCTAATATTCTTTCCAAGGGTAATGATAGAATCTACAACGTTCATCCTCCCGATGAGATCCTCTCTCAAAAATCCGTCGATAGATCTATATAGCGTTGTTAAATTTACCATTATAACTGCTATTCCATTGTCTCGCATGCTATTTAGAATATGAAAGATGAATGCATAGTCACTACGGCTACCATGAATGAAATGTTGATTGAATCTATTAAATCTATCTTTTTCACAATTAAACTTTATATACTCTATTCCTTGATTGTCTTGTAGTAACCAGTTCTTTATCTGTGGCAAAGAAGCAACAATGCAATCATATTTAGCTACTGACTCATTGTTATTTAAAAAAAGTGGATTGGTTAGTGTATTCCCTATTTTTAAATCAAATTCTTCAATTCCATGTGTGCAAAAATTCATTGCAGCTACAGCAATTGAATCTGCACTTATGTCCTGTCCTGAAAGTTTACTTAGATATTCCGGATATATACTTGACTTAGCTAATTCTCCATAACCTATGCATGGCGAATAAAAATCATATTTCTTATTTTTTTGAAAAACACCTGATATTAATCTTGAGAAAAGCTCAGATATGCCTGATGGTGTGTATTCAGAGTCTTTGTGTATAAGTGATATTTCAGACAATACTAAGCTGAATAGACCGCCGTTATCTTTCAATTCTTTATCTTCGAGATCTATATATTTAATGAATATAATAAAGTCTATGAGGGTCTCTAATTTTCCCGTATCATCTTGATCTACATAATTTTGAAAAGAAAAAGAAGACAAGCTTTCTGTGGGCACACCTAGAATCTTCATTAATGTGGAAATTGATTTATCTAGTTCTAAAGCTATCGAGTCTTTCGATTGGAAATCATTAAATACTGTAGATAATATTTTTAGCTTTGAACTATGTTGCATTTTTTCCAATATTCGAAGACAGATAATGCGTAACATAAACTGTTTAACTTGTGCCTGTGACAGGCCATAATTTTCTAGTTTTATCGCAAATTCTTTTATCTCTTTTTCTAAAAGTTTCATGTATTCCTCAAAAAGGATTGGAACAATTTTATCTCAATTTCCTTATCAATTAAAGCTTCTATTTCTTTAGAGATTCGTTTTGCATTATTTCTTTCATTTATGATTTTAATCGCAGTTTGTTGTACTGTCAATGGTGGTATAACTATCTCTAGATTTTGGAGCGTGCTTATAGTGATGACACGTCCGGTGTTATTACCTAGAGCAGATCTCTGCAAAATCTTTTGATATCTTTCACTGTTAAGTAGTAGTTTCAAAAATTCTGGTAAAATAGAAAACTTTGAACCTTCGCCTAATCGAGATAGCCTCACTACAAGGAATAAGGTCGATGCAATAGGAATTATAAAATTTTCTTTGCTTTTTTCGTATGGCCCGACAATAGATGCAAAAAAGTTGTTGCCTTTACTTTGAACGATTACATCGCTGGAGTTTACACTGTGTTTTGCAAGAGTTGAAGAGATATTTGCTAAGTTCCCAATAATACACACTGTTGTATAGAAATCAAGAAAATCCTTTTCACTCAATTCTGAGTTATCAGATGCTTTATATACCCCATCTTTTGTAAAAGAAGATGATATCAAGTAGTCTATAGATATACCTGGCTGAAGTCTATCTATTAGTTTTTTGTTCATGGCATTGAAATTACATCCATAGGAGATGTTTGAAATTTGCCCGAGCTTCACTATATGGTGCTCATTCATTCTGTATATCCAGTGTTTTTCAAAGGAAATAATTTATATATTTGATTTATTCTATTGAAATCTTCAAATACTTAATTCTATAATCTATATTGATATTTGTAGAATAGCTTAAACTAAATTCAAATTAGGAATTTTCTAAGTAGTTCTATTGAATTTTTCTAACTATTAATACTTTCAGTTTATCTTTTTGAAATTCAACTGTAGTTGTCCAATTAGATTAACTTACTTCATTGACACCAATAAGTTTTTTTTCATCATTGGGTTATATAATATAGGCCAAAAGAATTCTTCTCCAATCCAGCCTTATTTCTAAATATGTAGGGATAAAGCTTTTTGTTTTTACAAGCATAAACTGAATGTGAATCTTCGATAAATGAATTTCTTAGTGTATATAAAAATTGAAAATTCTTGAATTTTTGCTTGTCGATTTTTTGTGCTGAACAGCAGCCCCACTTTTTAGGGCTGCTGAAACAGGAGTTGTTCCTCAAGTAATAGTTGTCATTTGACTCCTTCCGATTTTGACTGGCCAGAAGGTCATTCCTTTCAATTCTGCTAATTCACGGTCTGCGTCGTTAAATACTACGTAGATGAATTCTCCAATCTCATCATGGGCTGAGGAGTTTGAGCATTCAAGCTCCACTTTGGGCTTTTCGATCTTCAGATTGGCTGTCGTCGAGTTGCCTAATGGTTCTTTATCCAGGCTTTCTACGGAAACAAACGACCATGTTCCACGTTCAAAGCTGATAACCTTATAAGCGAGTCCAGCTTTCCGTAACTCGCTCAAAGCTTTCGAAACAAAGAGTCTTCTCCTCATGTCGTATTGAAAGTCGCACGGCATATTGCTAGACCTCCTTGAGTGGAATGCCAAAACTTCGTCGATGATATCATTTATTGGAACATTCTTTTGACCATTAAACGACCGGACGATAATGGCTTTGGTAACCTCCTTGTGTAGGGGGGGGTTTCCTGCTTTTGCATAATATTTGTCGAGGTTAATCATTGCGATAACTCCTTTGAATGAGAAAAATTAAAACAATTCGATTTAAGGTTTGCAAGATTTTGGTTTGAATCGAGATACGTCATCAGGCGCTGATGTTGTATCCCTAGGATAGCAGCAAGCGACCTAGATTCAATGGATTGATCGAGATTCATAGATCCTCTTCTCTGTTGATGCGTAGCGACAGCGCCGGTCGTGCGACCGGAAACTGTAGCCGTAGGTTGAAGATTTGTTAAATGCTTCATGATAAACTCCATGACAACAAATGTTGTCGATATTGATATAAAACTGAAATTAGAAATTTAATTTCTAATTCAAAGTTAAGGTTTTTTCACATTAATTCCAAATAATAGAATTTATTTTTTTTTTCAGGCAGCTTTAAATGCTTCGTCAAGAGCTGACTCGAACTTTGCTATGAGTGTCTGAATGGTCTCTGGATTCGAGTTGAACCATTCGATTCCGAGCCCTTCGGAATTTATTCTATGGCGTTGCAAGCATCGATGGATATATAACTCTGCAGCCTTGCAGTTGCTAACTTTGAACTTCAAAACTCTTGGTTTGGCATACAGATATGTCGTAACTCCAGTTCGCATCCAGGGTTGAAGACTCCTTCCGATTTTGACTGGCCAGAAGGTCAATCCTTTCAATTCTGCTAATTCACGGTCTGCGTCGTTAAACACTACGTAGATGAATTCTCCAATCTCATCATGGGCTGAGGAGTTTGAGCATTCAAGCTCCACTTTGGGCTTTTCGATCTTCAGATTGGCTGTCGTCGAGTTGCCTAATGGTTCTTTATCCAGGCTTTCTACGGAAACAAACGACCATGTTCCACGTTCAAAGCTGATAACCTTATAAGCGAGTCCAGCTTTCCGTAACTCGCTCAAAGCTTTCGAAACAAAGAGTCTTCTCCTCATGTCGTATTGAAAGTCGCACGGCATATTGCTAGACCTCCTTGAGTGGAATGCCAAAACTTCGTCGATGATATCATTTATTGGAACATTCTTTTGACCATTAAACGACCGGACGATAATGGCTTTGGTAACCTCCTTGTGTAGGGGGGGGTTTCCTGCTTTTGCATAATATTTGTCGAGGTTAATCATTGCGATAACTCCTTTGAATGAGAAAAATTAAAACAATTCGATTT
>Ga0194129_10005168_pt1 | contig 16819 bp, 22 predicted proteins | sample TA2KigCa35mmetaG_FD_150862 | JGI IMG/M metagenome (GOLD analysis project Ga0194129, IMG submission 150862) | Freshwater microbial communities from Lake Tanganyika, Tanzania - TA2015038 Kigoma Deep Cast 35m | ecosystem: Environmental > Aquatic > Freshwater > Lake | place: Tanzania: Lake... | reverse complement strand
CGAGGCCGGTGATGTCGGTGTTAGGGATGGTCGCCGACGCCGTGAGGGCCGAGGTGCCTGCGCCCTTGACGTAGCCCGTGAGTGTGCTGGCCCCCGTGCCGCCGCGTGCGACGCCCAGTTGCCCTGCCCAACTTAGCGTCAGCGTTTGCGTGGCAATGCTGCCGGTGACGTTGGTATCGTTGGTGATGGCTTGCACGACATTGCTGTTCAGACGGGCGGCGGCGAGGGTGCCCGTCCATCCAAGGGTCAGCGTTTGCGCAGCGATACTGCCTGTGACGTTCGTGTCGTTCGTGATGGCCTGGACGACGTTACTGTTGAGGCGCGTGGAGTCAAGGGTGCCTGTCCAGCCCGCAGTGATGCTGGCCGCGTTGACGAGAGCCGTGGAGGCATTGCCCCCGAGGGTGAGGGTGACGTTCGTGTCGTCGGTCTTGGTGAGGGCGGCAGGCGCCGCATTGACCCACAGGGTGTTGCCCGCGTTGCGCTTGAGCAGGTCCCCCGCTGCCACGCCCGAGATAAGGACGTCGTGCAATTCGTCGAGTTCTTGGCCGTTGACGACGCTCACATACAGGATGCCCGAGGTGCCCGGCCCCTGCTTCGCACACAGACCCAAGAAGACACCGTGCGCGGGCTGGGTGGGTCGAGTGGACGTGAGTTCTCCGGCGGTCTCGGAGAGCCACACGAGGGCCCCTTCGGTCAGGTGGTTGGTGTTGAGATTGCGCAGGAGACCCGAGACGCACACGTAGCCCGTGTCGCTGTTCGCAATCGACTCGGCGGTGATGCCCAGCGTGGTGGCGGCGGTGGCTTCGGTCGAGGCATCGGCGAGGGCGACTTCGGGCCGGTCCCCGTGGGCGCCCAGAATGTAGACGGCCTTGCCAGCGGCAATGGCACTCCCGGTGCGATTGGAGACGCGGACGAGTTCCTGGGCCCCGAGGTGGTAGGTGATGTTAGCGTTGAGCCCCAAGGCCGCCGTGACATCCTGCGTGTCCCAGAAGAGCTTGGCGACCCCCGTGGCCTCGGCAGCGGCGGTGTCCAGGGTGAGGGCATCGACGGTGGGGCTGTCGGTCCAGCCCGCATCGTAGTTCGTGGCGCTATTCTTTTGGAGTAGGTTTCCGGTGGCGCCTCCCGAGGGAAGGCCCTGCCCCGTCAGCGAGTCATCAATGTAGGTCTTGATGAGGCCGAACAGGGCATTGCTGAGCCGGGTGACCCCATCCGTAATGGTGGGCCAGGTAGGCATCTATTACCCCTTGTTCTCGTTGTAAGTAAAGCTGGTCACGGAGACGTTGGCCCCTGCCGTAATCGCCGTAGAGTTCAGGATAAGGTCGGCGCTAGCGGTGCCCACGGACCCGTCAAAGACGACGGTCGTGCCATCGGCCTTGAGGGCGCGGAACCAGCTGGCAGTGCCCGTGGCGTCGGCGTTTGTATCGGGGCTGATGGCGTTGGCGACGGCCACGCCTGCCGTGGCGGCCCCAAAGGCGTTGGCAGCGTTCCAGCGCAGCTCGGCCAGCTGGGTCTGGGTTGTCACGGCGGTGTCGGCATTGGCCGGTTGCGCCCCATCGTAGAGGCGGAGGTAGCCGTTGTCGAGGAGGTCGCACACTGCATCAGCGGCGGCATTGACGGCGGCATTGGAACGCTTCGGATTGACGGCCATGGGTTACTCCTGGGGAAGGGCGCCCGGGGTGGGCGCCAGTTGCGGCACGAGCCCTTCGATGAGGCCCGTCTCGGGATTACGGTTAATGGTGTAGCCGACCGGCATCTTAATGCCCGCGTTGATGTTAATGGGCTGCGGGGGCGTGGGTGGGGGTGGCGGCGGTCCGGGGGGGGGCGGCGGGGGCGGCGGCTGCTGGAGGTCCAGCAGGGCCTGAAGCTGTTCGCGCAGACCGAATTCCCCCGCCATCTTGAGGGCATCGTCTGGGTTCATGTAGGAAAGGTGGATGATGGCGTGCCACGCGTAGGCGGTGCGCAGGTCCTCAGGTAAGTCCATCGCCTCGGGGGACTTGAAGAGGTCCGTGTGGGCTTCCCAGTGGACGCGGTGATCCTCCCAGGGCTGGGGCTTCTGGAGGGGCTGCTGGCGCGTCATCTGGATGTTTTCCAGCTGGGCCTGTTCCTGATCGCGCTGCTCGCGGTCAATCTCAAAGTCCGGGTAGCCCATGCGAATCATGTCGAGGAGACGGCGGCGGACATTCGGGTCGCTGCGGTCGCCGAAGAGGCCATCGGCAGCCATGCCCCGAATCATATCGACGCGGGCCGACCGGAGCATCGGCATCATCTGGTCGGGTTCGATTTTGATGTCGGCCTGGTCGTCAATGTTTGATTGGCTAAACTCATAGACCTCAGGCAGGTTGTTCCGGCCCGCAATGGAGATGAGGCGGGGCACCGTGTAGTAGAGTTTCATCAGGTGTCGGATTTTCAGGTAGGCTTCTTCGAGGCCCAAGGCATTGCGCTGGATGGCAGGCCCGTGGACCTGGTCGGCGGCTTCCTGGAGGAGGTTGGTCTGGAAGCCTGACGAGGCGCCCCCGGCCCCACCCAGCGAGGACGGGTAGATCATGGTGATGTCGTCCATCTCCTTGCGGATGGTATTGAGGACGTTCCACGCATCGCCGATGACACTACTGGGCTGGAGGAACTGGGGCATCGGGATGCCCGGCACGAAGTTGACGTTCAGGCGCTCACCCGCCTCGGAGGTGTAGGCGTCCTCGGCCAGGTTGAGCTGCTTGGCCACCACGAGCTTCGGGAAGAAGTGCATGGCCAGATTCTCGCCCATCTTGGAGCGGTATTCGTTGTATTCGGACTGGAGCCCCACCATGCGCTCAATAAAGGCATCAGGCCAGAACTGGCCGGGAGCCGCGTCATCGCAGTATTCGACGCACGGGTAGGGGTTGCGGTGGACGTGCTGGAAGTTGCCCGGGAGTTGTTCCTCGTGCTTGAGGAGTTTCTGGCCCGCGCAGATGACGTAGCGGCCTTGGGGGTAGGCGGCACAGGGCTTGGTGAAGCACTCAATCATGAGGGCGTAGCCGCGCCCGTCCTTGATGTCGTCGCCCATGGCGGTGACGGCGCGGGAGGCCATGCCCATCTGGCGCGTGCCCAGGTCGGCGATTTGGCGCTGGTAGAAAAAGAGGTCGGCGTCCGAGGATTCGGGCGCAATGGTGCCCTTCTCCAAACCGAAGCGCTCCTCGATATCCTGGGTCTGCATCATGCGGACGCGCATAATCTCGGGCTGGTCGGCCAGGAACTCAATGCCAGGGTCGGCGGGCAGGAACTCGAACGCGGAGCCGTAGTCGATTTCGATGTCGCCCATGATGGGTTCGCGCCGCCCATCCAGTTCGACGGGCGCATAGCCAATTTTGTCGTCGTCGTAGCGCAGCCACCAGAAGGCTTTGCCCGTGACGGGAATCCACTGCATGACCTGCATCCACTTCTTGCGCAGGTCGCCCTTGCGGGTCACGTATTCGAGGGCTTTCTGGGAGGCGCGGGCGTTAAAGACGTCTTCGCGGTCCGCCGTGGCGGGCACGACGAGGGGAGACGGCGGCGTCTTAGTGTACTTGGCGACGCGGGCCACGTATTTGGGCTTGATGTGGTTGATGCGGAACCGCTTGCGGTGTGCCGGTTCGCGCTTGATTTCGATGCGATTGAACTCGGCGTTCCAGCGGACATCGGGAAAGCCGCGCAGCGCCGAGGCGTTCAGATACCACTGGATTTCGTAGGGCCGCCGCATCTGGCGCCGCACGTCGTATTTGTGGTAGACCTCGGCGACAAGGGCGTCGGGGCTGAAGGTGCGCTCGCCCGTGGGCAGATTGGGCTCGTTGGCTGGATTCGGGGGGTTAGTGGCGTCCCCGTCAAAGGAGACGGGCGTGCCTGCGTCGATGGCCATTACATCAATCCTTTCAGGACGTCAGCCGGGTCCAGGTATTGGTCGAGGGGGTCCCACTGCTCCAGCTGCTTTTCGGCGGCCCGAAGGGCCCGCTCGTCGGCGCTGGAGGACGGCAGCGGTTGGGCGCTGGGGGTAAACATTTGCATCCACGTCTTCATAAGGTCGGTCGTGGCCATCTGCGCGGCGGTCATCTGTTCGAGCACCTTGGCCTGCTGGTGGACCATGAGGCGCACCAGGTCCATCAGCTCTGCGGCTTCGGCCACGGTGGGCGTTGTCTGGATGGGGACAGGCGCCGCAGGCACGGGGTGCTTGCGGGGGCGGCCCCGCTTCCGGGGTGTTACACCCAGGCTTCCGTTAGGTCGCTGTTCTTCCGTTTGATGCATGCCACACCTTCTTCAAAGAGGCTAGGGATTTTCTTGGGGCGTTCCATCGTGGGCATGTGGAGCAGGGCCACGCTGGCACCGAGAGCAATGACGGAGGCAACGTCGTCGTGACGGCCTTGGGGGGCGGCGATTTGAACGTTGCCCAGGGCGTTCATCTTTTTTTGGAGCTGGGTTAGCTGCTGATAGACGACGGGCAGGTCCAGCAGGCGCAGTTTGGCGGTGCGCATCAGGTGGAGGAGCGACCCATACATCTTGGCTTTCGATTTGCCCGTAAAGTCATTGCCGACGATGGCGAAGTTGTGCTGGAGCGCCAACTGTTGGAGGGCTTCCAACTGGTATTGGTCGCTATAGACAACTGAGATGCCCCAGGCTTTGGTCAGCTGGGCGATTTCGTCGATAATGGTGGCTGGGTCCAGGCGCTCGTTCCGTTTGCTGTCCGGGGTCCAGGTCTTGAGGACGTCGTGGACGACGGTGCCATCCGGGTCCATGTGGAAGATAGCGAAGGCAAAGGAGTCGTGGCGGAACGCCGGGTCCATCGCCGCGACGTAGAGGGGACGCAGGCCCTCGGCCTCGTTCTGGGCCCGGGTGCGGGCCTTGCCGTGGCCCTTAGTGGCCCGTTCTACGAGTTCGATGTTGAAGAAGCCGCTGATGGCCGACACGAAGCGGCACAGAGACTCGCGGATGAAGGCGTCAGGGTCCTGGTGCTTGAGCTTCTGGAGCTTCTTCTGGGTGATAACCGGGTTCTCCATGGCGGCGGTGGAGCTTTGGATGACGAGGGCGTCGGTGTATTCGAGGCGGTCTTCGGGGTCGAGGTGCCGCCCCCCAGTCCCGGCCTTCCAGTATTCGTAGAGGAGGCCCTCTTCGGTGTAAGGTGTTGAGATAATGAATTGCTTGGCCCGGGGGAACTGGGACTGGGCAAAGGAGACGGCGCGCTGGACTTCGTAGTCTGGGTTGGCCGCCTCGGCGGTCCGATACCAGAAGCCCACTTCGTCCATGACGACCAAGGGGACAGCAATGCCGCGCCCCGTTTTGATGGCCGGGGGCTCGGGGGTGACGACAATGCCGTTCTTAAAGTCGATGCGGTCCCGACTGGCGGTCAGGATTTGTTTGCGCAGCAGGGGCGCATCGTTGGCCAGCAGAGCAATGAAGATCATGTTGGCTTTGGCGGTGGCCAGGTCCTGGGCGATATAGGGCACCACGACATCTTGGCCCGGCTTGACATACGCAAGGTGCCCGCCAAAAAGGATTTCGTAAAGAGCGGCGAAGGCCGTGATGGCCGAGGACTTACCCGACCGGCGCCCCAAGATGCCCACGAGTTGGTCGTATTCCCGGGGCACGTAGGGCACGGGCTGGGTCGTGAGGGGGTAGCCCAGCTCGTCGTAGGTGACTTGGTCGTTGAAAATCGCCCAGATGTCCAGTTCGCGCCCGGCCAGGGGCAGGCCGTAAAAGGTTTTTAGGGCCACCTGCTGGGGCAGGGAGAGGTGCTTGGCCCACAGGGTGCCCATGAGTTGGGGGTCGGCAATGACCTCCGCAAAGGGCAGATAGGGCAGGACCTCGCTTGTGGCCTCGACCTTCTCGGCGACTTGGACTTTCTTGGGCGGCATCGGGACTTAGCGGCCCAGCTGGAGGCTGCCGTCAAGAACAGCTTCCCGGATAGTGTCGAGACAGCGCCGATTGGCTTCGGCCACGTCGTCGGCGGTGGCTTGGATGGTCTGGCCGTCCGGGCGCTCGTAGGTGGCGGTGAAGCTGCCGTCGTCGTGACGCTGGATGGTCAGGGGCAACTGGAAGTGCCCGTTCATGAAGGCGTCGGTGTAGCGGTCAAACATGCGTCGGCTCCGGCATCGGGGGTGGCACGGTCATCCAGGCCGTGTAGAGGTGGCCTGCCCGGGCGGCTTGGCGGCGCAGGCGTCTCGGCGCTTTCCGGGGGTCCGTCAGGCGCAGAATCTCCTGGCGCATCTGGGCCCGGCGCTGCTGCCGGGAGAGCGGGACGGGGGGGTGTGACGTCAATGCTGGTCTCCTCCAGGAGGGTTTGGGTGCGTTTGCTAAAAATGTAGGCCGACAGGTCGTCGGCATCTTGCTGATCGACCTTGGTAGTGACGGGGGCACGCTTGATCAGGTTGGCGCCCTTAAACAGTTCGAGCGCCACCTTGGCTTTGACGTTCAGGTTGTCGTCAATGAGGGCATCTACCAGAGCCTGATGGGCTAAGGGGAGCAGTTCGCGGTGGAGTTTGTCCTCAAAACTGATGAGAAGGTCGCCTTTGGCCGCCAAGGACATGGCCCGGCTTACAGTAGACGGCGCCACGTTAAACGATTTGGCAATTTCTTCGGTTGTTTTGCCTTGCATAATGCGTTGTTCAAGCATAGCAACCGCGCGGGCTTGTTTTTGCCGCAAATTTTTTAACGCCATAGTGCGTAGGGATGGGTGAGGGACTGCAACAGGAGACGGGCCGGTTGGAGGAGGAGGGAGGAGGCCAACCTCGCGTCCTGGAGCCCCTCACCCAGAGGAGTGCTGGCGTTAACCATGCTGCATTATACCATATTTTTGTAGAAATTCAAGAAAAATCCAAAAAATTGGGCATTACGCGGTGTATCAATTTGTGTGTCATTGTGGGGGCTACAGCTGGTTCGCATGAAACACCCGTAAGTGCTTGATTCTTAAAGACTTTTTGGCACTATTTTGGGGAGTGTGTCACCCCTCCTATATAAGTCGGGGATGAAACAGGCTTGTGATACGGGCGTTTCTACGCGATTGCTAGGGGGAGAGGCCCCTGACCCCCTTGGCAGTGGGCGTTTGTCGTTCCTAGCGCCTCGGAGGGGGTAAAAACGGGGGCTCTGCACGGAAGATTGTCGACGCAGATAGGTAGAGAGGCGGCGTTTTTCAGCCGCCCGCGCCTGCGCGTGGGACAGCAGGGTAAAAAGGGACAAAAATAAGGGGCCCGGGAAAATTTTGCGGAGTCTTTTTTTTCTACCTCCCCCACCCTGGGGTCAAGATGTGGAGGGGGGCGGGGGCGTCGGTGGCCTACACTCGTCCACGTGTCTGCATGTGCAGAGGCGTAGCTTGCCGACATCCACACACACGGGATGGGCGGTCAGTCCATATCAATCGATGTGGATACGTGAATACGGGAAGCACGGTGGAGCATAACACCGTGTTATGCCTCACCACCTTGTGCGAAAACTTGACGCTGCCGTGGGTATGAACTATGATCGTCTTGTCACTGGCACGGTGCCTGTGACAATTCGAAGAGGATCGTTATGGCTACAAGACAGAGAGCGAAAAAGGAAAAGGTGTTCAAGATCGACGCGCCGATGGCTGAAGCTCTGACTGCGCTCGTGCGTGAAGACCTTACAGCGCAGGGTAAAGGTGCAGCACTCGCGCAGCACGTGTTGCGGATGTTGGAGTCTACGACGTTATCGCTTGAAGCAGAACAGGTGAAACTGATCCGTGAACATGTGAATATGGAGATCGTCCGGCAGCGTCCAGCATGGGCGTCTCCGGCTGGCGACACTCCGGTGATCAAAGCTGATCGGAAACGACGTGCTGCTAAGGTTCGCACGACGGCGAACCGGATCATGTCGGCTCTCCGTGCGGCATTGGGAGATCTTGGGATCACAATGCCACAGCCGGAGCGCGTCGGTGGCCGGAAGGCGTCGACGGATAAGGGACGAGATGGTAGGACGCCCCGTTCTGAAGCAGCGAAGGCGGCCGATGCTGTTGTTGTTTCGGCTGGTGATGCTGGAGCAGCAATCAGTGCACTACGTCGCATGATTGAGGAAGCACTCAAGGCCGGCGACTATATCACAGTGATCGCCGCCGCAGAGCGCGCGATCAAGGTGCAAGACGTAGAGTAACAGACCCGCTCCCAATGCCCCGTGGCCAAGTGCCACGGGGCATTTTTTTTTGCCCTGAAACCGCCCCAGGTTTTGGGGCATTTTTTTTGCCGCCACTATCACTATCGACACGCCCACGCCCACGCCCACGCCCACGAACGTCGAGCATAACAAGCCGTTATGCCCACGCCCACAAACGGGCAGCCCCACGCCCACACACACACACAGGCGCAGGAGCATAACACTTGGTTATGCCCACACACACAGGCGCAGCCATTGTCATAAACTTGACACAGGCCCACGGGTGTGCTACTATAATGGTGTAAGTATTAAGACATTTCTTTGACAACTACATACCCCACGGCGCTGTGGGCACTGCGCGGAGCATAACATCGTGTTATGCCCAAGCGGTGCCGCCGCCGTCACGCCGACATCGTAGTAGCGGCGAAAGGTGAGGCTCACTGCCTTTGACAAGATCAGGGAAGGGGCGAGAATCCCCACACCGTTGGGTGTGGGCATCCACTCGTTAGCACCTGTAACCTTTCGTGAATGAACCGATGGCCCTCTTGCCTATAGCACGGCGAGGAGGCACCTGTGCGTGACAGCGGTTGGCGGCAGCGTTGTGTGGGGCACCACCATTCACGGGCGGAGCATAACAGTGTGTTATGCCCTGCCCGTGATTACCCTGTCTCTAGTTTTCCTATCAGAAAGGATCAACGTAATGCGCTCATTTATTTGGCCGATGTATCAGTCAGCGACACCAAAACCGTCACGCTTTGTGCGCGTCTACGCCACAGGCGCGTATCGGGCACGCACCCGCAAGGAACGCGCGGCCCACGACGCGCTGCACGCCCCGTCGCGGCTGTTCTATGCGCCGCCCACCGCTCGCCCTCGTCTCGTTACGTCCCTCGACACACAGAAGGCATAACCGCCGGTTATGCTCAAGGAGGTTCCCATGGCTATGCAATTGCACGATGCAACCCGCAAGGAATGGCTCAGTTCGCTTGAGCTGTACATCCTCGATCTCGGCCTCGAAGCCGACAAGGCCGTCGCCACGGAGGCCCAGCTTCGTCGCCGCGTCACGACCGCGCAGCGACAGCTGCGTCAACTCAGCGACACGCTCAAGCTGGATCCCAACGTGCCCATGCTGGAGGTCGTCGACACCCTCGCGGTGGTTCTCGCCCAGCTCGATCCTGTGGAGGACTAACCCATGGCCTTCTTCCTCAGCATCCTCATCATGGTCATCGGGGCTTGTCTGTTTGTGTTTGGGGCCGCTGCAGCCCTTGGGGGGTTCGTCTACTTCATGGGCGAACTCTGGGACACCTTGTGACCCGCCTGTGTGCCCAGTGCCACATTCCCATCCCACAGGCGCGTCTCGACGCGCTGCCGCAGACCCGCACGTGCGTGGCCTGTTCCACCGTGGCCCCACCGCTGGGGCACATGACGTGGGAGCATAAAACCGCCCCCACCTTCCAATTCACGACCCCCACGCAACAGGCGTGGTTCCACAAGCACCGCCGCCTCACGGCAGGGGCGCGGCTCCCCATGGTACCGAAAGCATAACAAGGGGTTATGCTCCACCGATTCGTAAGCGAGGTCACTGTGAAAACACTCTTTCTCAATCTGGAAACACGAGCCAAAGGCACCGCCCACGCCCCAGCCACGCTAGGGCAGTTGTCCCCAATTCACCTCACGGTGGATTGCACACAGTTGCCTAATCCGCACAAGCACTTTCCGAACAGCACTGGCTGTGACGATGCGGTGCAGACGTGGCTTATGCAGCAGCCCACCGTCATGCCATTGCTCAAGCGCACCGTGAATGACATTGCGGACAAGCTGACCGTGGAAGCGGAACGCGCCGATCCGCTCCCAGTCAACGTCGCGTTCACCTGTTTCGGTGGGCGTCACCGCTCGGTGGCTCTCGCCCACATGGTCAGTCTGCACCTGCTGGCCGAGTCGCAACTCTGGGTGCATCCTGTCGTTACCAAGCTCTATCTCACCTCACTCAAGGAGCCGTCCCGTGTATAGAACACAGAAAGCGCAAGGCGTCAGTGTGTTAGCCACCTATCCTCGATGGAAAGCACTCCCTGCCATCGTGGTCAGTACACCCACCCAAACCTTTACGGACATCGAGGCGCGTCGCATCGAGGCGTGGGCTGCACGGACGGCGCTGTTCGTGCGTCCTTGTCCCGTCAATCCTGCCCACGGATTCGTCGAAAGCCGTAAGCTCACGGGCACAACCATGGGCGAGATTCGCGAGGCACTCGACGCGGTGTGGCAGGAAACCCAAGCTGCTGACCCGGAAGGCGAGGTGCTCGTCACGCCTTTCGTGCCTGCTCGTCTCAACTTCATCTGGCGTCCGGGCGTGGTCACGGTAGGCCCTGGGCACGATGGGGCGACGTCAGGGCGCGACAGCGTCTCGATTCCGTGTCCCCTACCCACCATTGACCGCTTCCAAGAAGACTCCACCTTTCGGCGCATGCTGGAGATGGCACGCATCACCGACGAACCCTACGTCGAAGCCGTAGCTTTCGGCGAGGGCGTTGACCCCGTCTCGGGATGTGTGGTGGAGGACGAGACGATCATTGTGACGCAGCTCCGCAATGGCCCCGCCGGGTCGATTACGCCGGACTTCGTGCCGGAGACGATGACCGTCGCCGCCGTCATCCAGACCAACGGGGAAGACCTGTTGGCATGGAAGGCGCGAGTCGAGGGACTTGCCCCGAACACGGCGGTCTACCACCCCGGCGGCAACTGTAACGACCATTACTTCGTGCATTGCCGTGTCAACGGGGTGCCGATTCTCACCACGCGTCCTCCTGTCGTGGGAGAAACGCTGACCCCGACCGAAGGCACGCCCGACCCCTACGACGCGAAAGCCTGTCTGCGCGGGATCGTGACCGGCATGGTGGCCGATTTGTCTGAAAACGATCAGCGGAAGATGGCGGTCGGTGCTATTTCCCACCTCTTGCATAGCGCAGGGCACATCGGGGGGCGCGATGCCTACTGGTTGGGCATTGCCGCGATGCTGATGACGCGGCTCGGGTATGCGGCGGCTCTCGGGGAGTATCGGCACAGCTTCCGCTCGGGTGAGTGGCGGGGAATGTCCCGCGATCAGGTCTACGATGAGCTGTTCGAGGATTATCTGCTGCACCGCGATCAGGTCGAGCAGGCGTGGGCCAGTTTCTTCTATGGCAAGTGGTCGTCCAGCTATGGCGGCCCGGCGTGGGCGTGTTGCACCCATGAAACCATGAAGCTCGAACAGGCAATGCTCGCGTTGATCGCGACGCCGACGCCCGCGCATGTCGCGGCGCTTGTGACGCAGCTCAACGTGACGGTGAACCTCGCGCACAATAACGGCTGGTGGCTCAACAAGTTCGCGACTAAGCAGGTGTTCGACGCCAGTGCCATGGGGGAACCGGGTCACCTGTTGAAGACGAGCAGTTTCCTCTATCAGGCGCATCGCGCCAGCCACGACCACCGGACGACGTGGCTGGATTCCCTCCGACGGTTCCGACGGCTTGCCCCTCTTGTGCCGCACGTCGCCGTGCAGCAGCCGCTGCCGCAGGTCACGCCACCACTGACGCCCCTAGAACTTCTCGACGCGTTTCTGCCGCCCGAGGGAGTTGATTTGCGGCTGCGTGACCGCACCGACCCTGACGGAACACCCCAATTGCACATCCAGCTTGTGCCGTCGATCGCGCACTGGCAGAAAACGCGCACGGTGCCCGACTACATCGCCGAGCGGCTGCGGCGGAATTACTGGCGCATCGATCTGACCACCAAGACGTATGAGCATACGCCGTCGGCGTTCCGCGCGCTAGTATGCCTGCCGCCGCACCCCCTCGAATTCATCCAAGCGCAGATCAAGGAACAGGCCACCAAGAACGACGAGGGGGCGACGTCTTTTCTGAAGACCGTACCCAGCGCGAGTGGGAGTGGAATACCCTACTGGGCAATCCCTGCACGCCTCACACTGGAGGAAGACCAGCAACTGCGGGTGGACTTGACACTGACACCTGATCAGATGACGCTTTCGTTCTGGGTGCCGATGGCGAGGTTCCTGCTGTATGCCGAAGCCATCCTTGACGGGGCACAGGAAGTGCCGATGGCTTACACTGTCGCCGATATGGAGGTGGTGCGTCGGCGGTATGGGCTGCTGTTGACGGGCGACCTCATAATGCAGCAGCCCGAACACGAGACGCAGGAGGACGAGGAGGACGAGGAGGACGAGGATGACGAAGCGTAATCACCCGCACACCTACTACTGGAACGACGACGACGACACTATGGCATACACAGACTATTGGAAGAAAACCTCTACGACTCACTACACAAGCTGCACGCACGACGGGGCGACTCCCCTCTTCACGATCGATGGGCGGACCTTCCATGCCGTCAATGCCGCCGGAGCCAAAACGATACACGGTTGCGTGGCGCACATTGACTTGGCGGGGACGTTTACCAAGCACTACGGGAACGCGTTCGTTGACACGCAGGCCAGCACGTTGACAGGGATCGCGGCGCTCGCCGCCCTTGTCAATAAGACGCCGGGTGCCGCCCTGCTCCGACTGGATTGGCCTGATTTCGGGACACCCCCCGACACCGCTGGCGTGACGTTCTGGCGCACGCTTGTGCAGACACTGCCCCCCGGCAAGATCGCCGTGGGCTGCATCGGGAGCCACGGGCGCACGGGCACGTTCCTCGCCGCGCTCCGCATCGTGTGGTACCAAGAAAGCGCCCCGAACGCTATCAACTGGGTGCGGGCGCACCATTGCACCAAAGCAGTCGAATCAACCGCGCAGGAAATATACCTGTGGCGGTTGGCGACCACGATGGGCACCACCACGCAGCCCTATGACGAGGCGCTGGCGGCGCGCGTCAACGCTCTCGGCACCTCTCCCAAGGAGAAGACGGCGTCGCTCCCGCCCCCACCTACCCCTTTAATCACATTACCTACGTTGTCGCTCAGTGAAGTGATCTATCTCAAGGAGGATCAAACACCCTGTACCGTATCAGTGTCCGAGTGGATGCACCCTGATTATTTCAGCACACAGTTTCGTCGGCACACGCGCTCGGAGAGTCGCGTGCTCATTTACCGGTAAGGCATAACACGAGGTTACGCAAATGACAATTCCCACACTACCCGCATTTTTTTCGACCATTGCCAAGCTGAACGTCCTGCACACGCCCCTCCAACTGCGGATTACGTCATCACCCACGGTGCCAGCTGTCGACAAGCTGGCCAATGCCGCCAAGGCGGAGCTGGTCATGGACTTGGTGCTGCACGACGTCGTGCCTGCTGTGCAAGCAAGTCTGCTCACGACGCTCCACGCCTGTCTGCTCATGATCCAAGAGATGGGGATCAACGCGATTCGTCAGGCTCCCGAAAATGCCGCCCCGCTTGTCGAGCAGCTGCGCCGCTTGGCGACAATGCTCGAAACAGCCACCCCCGCAGACATTGCAGCGGCTGAAGAAGACCGTGCGCATGCGCGTGAACTGCTCAAGTTGTTGGCGCAGGACGCTAACACCTCGCAGCCCCCCACCGTGAACTAAGGAGACACTATGGCAACCCGTTATACGTTTAATACAGCAGACGAAACCGAACTGTCCCGCAGCGTGCTCGTCGAGCTGCGCCATCATGCAACCGACCCGGCCAAACGCACCATCTTTGTGCAGTTTGGCGACGACATCGACTCTGAGGAGATCGATGCCGTGATCGTTCACGATCACACCTCAGGCTTCATCTATGACGCTGAGATTAGCACGCAACACGCCATGACTGCAGACAGTGCGAAAGCCGCAAACATTATCTTGGAGTTCCTTGAGAAAAAGACCGCTACTCTCCCAAAGACTCCGCCACCCGCGTCCTCCCCGTTGCTGACGCAGTTACCCTCAACATCGTCACGACAGAAAATCTCGCAGGTGGCGGCCAGCGCCACACCCCCCACCACGCACCTTGAGGAGCTTCCCTAATGCAGCCCATGATTATCTCTCTGATCATCAAGTCGTCTGGACACCCCGCACTCTTCCCGTTACACGACTACTGGAAACAGGCGTGCATTGCGACGACCGACCCCCATGTGTTGCGGGTGGGGCGCGACCACTGGCCGCCGGTCACCGTGCAGGGTATAAAGTTTGATACACGGACCCGGGCGTTTGTCCGTGCGCTCAGCGAGGTGAAGGAAGGTGATATTGGCACGTTACGGCTGCCCACCTTCCAACGGAAGAAGCCGAAAGGGTACCAGTGGTCTCACGTGAAGCTCTTCTACTACCGCTTGTCTGATCCCGCCGGACAGCAGACGGATCGCGCAGGAATTCACTGGCCGATCACTCACCGCCTCTTGCCCACTGGGGCAACGCCCCTTGCGCCCACGGATAAGAGCTATGGCAAAATGCGTGCGTATGCCGTAGAATTAACCGCCACAGGAGACCCTTATGTAGCCATCACAACCCAGCCACGCGCTTCCCTCGTCACCGCCGTGCGTGAGGCCCGTGAATTTGTCCTGTGCCGCAATGAACTGCTCGATCAAGTGGCCGATACTCCACTGATCGACTACGTATAATGGAGATGCAAATGACGATGACTCTCGTAAGCTGCGATGGGTGCCATCGCAAATATGCGCCCGACGACCTGCAAGTGACTACCGACCCAGACTCGGGTGAGACGCTCCACCTCTGCCTGTCGTGCGATCCGCCCAGCCCACCCAAACGGGGGCGGCGCAAGAAGATGGACGGTGAAGCGACCCAGTCTACCCTTGGCCCGAGCCGCACCGTGACGCTTCGGCTACCGCTCAAGCTCCTCCATAAGATCGAGCGGCTTGCGCTGGGACTCTACCAGCCTGTACCCGTTGTCGTTCGCGCGGCGCTCGCCGAATATGTGGAGCGGCATCGCCCCAAGCGGGGGGCCGTCTCGGGCCTCAGCATTGTGTGGCCGACGACTGCCACCAGCGATGCCACTGTGTCAGACAGCGTGATACAGTCCGAATCTCCCGTAACTCCTACAACATAAAGGACTTTTCTCACCACACACACACCTGTTTCAGGGGGCCCTTAAGGGACCCCCGTGAAACAGGCCCCCATTTCCCTCGTTTCAGGACCCAACCCAATGCCAAACCATTGCTTCAATTGTGTCCGCGTCACCGGCACCCCGGACGACATCACCGCCGTCACCGCCCTGCTCGTTACCCCCGACGACACCATTACCTTCACCAAGATCGTGCCAGAACCCGAGGGGCTCGGGGACGGGTGGTATGACTGGCGCATCACCCACTGGGGTACCAAGTGGGACGCCTATGACTGCGATCTGACCGAGCGGGATGTGGACATGCTCGTCTTCTCTTGCTCGACCGCGTGGACCCCGCCGGAACCCATCGTGCTGGCCCTGCGCGACCGCTTTCCCAACCTCGCCATCTCGTGGTTCTTCAATGAACCCGGCACGGAACAGGCAGGCTACCTGTGATGCGCGTCCTCGTCGCGTGTGAATTCAGCGGACGCGTTCGTGACGCCTTCCAGGCCAAGGGCCATGACGCGCTGTCGTGCGACCTGCTCCCGACCGACGCGCCAGGACCGCATTATCAGGGCGACGTGCGCGATCTGCTTGTGCATGATCGCTGGGATTTGCTCATTGCCTTTCCCCCCTGCACCCACCTCGCGGTCTCGGGCGCACGCTACTTCGCCCGGAAGCAGGCCGAGCAGGCCGACGCACTGGCCTTCGTCCAGCTGTTGCTCGACGCCCCGGTGTCGCGCATCTGCGTGGAGAACCCGGTAGGCATCATCAGCACCCGGATTCGCAAGCCTACCCAGATTGTCCAGCCGTGGATGTTTGGGCACCCGGAGAGCAAAAGCACCTGCCTGTGGCTGACGAATCTGCCGCCGCTCATCCCCACGCAGGTGCTTGAGCCGCCCCGCCGCGTCAACGGACGGCCCCGCTGGGACAACCAGACCGACAGCGGCCAGAACACCCTGTCGCCCTCGCCGCTCCGCTGGAAGCAGCGGAGCCTAACCTATCAGGGCCTCGCCGACGCGATGGCCGACCAGTGGCACAATTAAGGAGACCCCGACCCATGACCAAGCCTATCGAACAGATGACGTCGTCCCGCCACCTTCACAGCGAACAGGAGATATCATGACGACCAAGACCTCTGCCCTGACGTTCAGTGACTTGACCCGGCTGTCCCATCACGGCTTTGAGTTGACGAGCGACCCCGGTGCGCGCATCAACCTTCCGCTCGTCTTTAACGGGAAGACCTCCACTGAATTTGACACCTACCGGTTCGAGTGCATCGCACCCGGCATCCCCGGCAGCGACCGCCTGTGGACTCTTGAGTTCGACCCCGAGGCACTCAATCCGTGGACGGCGTGGTGGAACGACCGCGACGAGAATGGTGCCAGCTATGCGAGCGACTACCACGACGGCTTCACCTCCATTGATGAGGCCATGGGCTATCTGCTCGTGGTGCCGTGGCATCCTCCGGCCTCGCGCATCGTCGATCTACTTCGTGAGGTCGATGGCCCCATCACCTGCACCCAAAGCGTTCTTACCCTGCCCGACGGGCAGCAGATTCCCCTACCCTCCGAAGCTGTCTCACCAATGGAGACTCTATGACTACCCCCTCAACGTCCTATCCCGCCGCATGGGCCCCCGTCTTCACCCACGACTGCGTGCTCGCCACGAACCTCGATGCCTTGCGCTTCGACCCCGAGACCGGCTGGCTGGACGAGGACAGCCCGTCGC
>Ga0194129_10005166_pt1 | contig 16821 bp, 14 predicted proteins | sample TA2KigCa35mmetaG_FD_150862 | JGI IMG/M metagenome (GOLD analysis project Ga0194129, IMG submission 150862) | Freshwater microbial communities from Lake Tanganyika, Tanzania - TA2015038 Kigoma Deep Cast 35m | ecosystem: Environmental > Aquatic > Freshwater > Lake | place: Tanzania: Lake... | reverse complement strand
CTACAAATATTGGTGCTGTAACGCTTCCGTGTCTTGCATTTCCCGATCCTTTTTGTGGTCCTAATTTTTTTCCAGATCCTGAAACAAATCTTCGTGTTAGTGTATGTCCAGTTTTTTTAGTAAATCTGCTAATTTGCCAATCTACTACAGTCTTAATAATATCTTTTCTTGGTTTTAGAGAAAAAACTTTATCTGAAACACTTATTTCTGATATCCTTTTTCCATCAATTCCTATTTCATTTATCTTCATAAAATTATTTCTTTTTTTCTGTTACTTGAGCTTGTTTTGTATCTTTTTTTACTTCAGAACTTTTTTCTTTTTTTGTAGTTTTTTCTTTTAATCCTTCCGCCAATTCATCTTTGAACAATTGTATTTTATCTTTCATTGTTCTTTTTGTTCTTTCTTTTACAGATTTATTAATTTCTACTATCTGGTTTTTTGATCCAGGAACCGAACCTTTTACGTAAAGTAAATTTTTTTCTAAATCAGTTTCAACAACCTCTAATCTTGCAATAGACCTGTATTTATCACCCATATGACCAGCCATTTTTTTTCCTTTAAAAACTCTTCCAGGATCTTGTCTCTGTCCAGTTGAACCATGCGATCTATGGGAAATTGATACACCTCTTGTAGCCCTCATACCTGCAAAATTATGTCTTTTCATGACTCCTGCAAAACCTCGACCAATGGTCTTAGACCGAATATCCACAAAATTTACATCTTTTAAAATTCCAAGGTTTACATCAGTTCCAGGCTTCAATTCACTATCCGTTGAAAGCCTAAATTCTTTTAATATTTTTTTTGGTTCTAAAGATCTTTTTACAAAAAAGCCTTTCATTGAATTTGTTAATTTTGAATTTTTAATATTTCCAAAACCAACAAGTATTGCGCTGTAACCTCTTTGATCTTTTTTGATAATATCAATTACTTTGCCAGGCTCTACATGAAGGACGGTAACGGGCACCGATTGTCCATTTTCAAAAAATCTTCTGGTCATGCCTAATTTTTTTCCTATTAATCCTAAAGTCATATTTAAATTTTAATCTCCACATCTACACCAGAAGCCAAATCTAATTTCATTAACGCCTCAACAGTCTGAGGGGTTGGATCTAAGATATCGATTAGCCTTTTATGTGTTCTTGTTTCAAATTGTTCTCTACTTTTTTTATCGATATGCGGCGAACGCAAAACTGTAAAAATTTCTTTTTTGGTTGGCAGAGGTATAGGACCTTTAACTTGAGCTCCTGTTCTTTTAGCAGTATTTACAATTTCGATTGTCGACTGATCTAGAACTTTATGATCATATGCTCTAAGTTTAATTCTTATATTTTGCTTTTCCATATCAAGCCATTTTCTTTGTTACTTCATCTTGAACATTTTGAGGAACGCGTTCGTAATGATCAAACTGCATTGTATATTGTGCTCTTCCTTGGGACATTGATCGAAGTGAATTGACATAACCAAACATATTGGCAAGTGGAACCATTGCGTTAATAACTGTTGCATTTCCTCTTTTGTCTGTTGAGCCAACTTGGCCACGTCTTGAGTTTAAGTCACCTATAACATCCCCCATATAATCTTCAGGAGTTACTACTTCTACTTTCATTATCGGTTCTAATAATTTTGGATTTGCTTTAAGACATAATTCTCTAAAGCAATATCTAGCTGCTAGTTCAAAAGCTAAAGGACTAGAGTCAACTTCATGATGTAATCCATCTAAAATCTGTACTTTATAATCTAAAAGCGGAAAACCAGCTAAAACTCCAGAGTCGGCTACGCTTAAAATACCTTTTTCAACTCCAGGAATAAACTCTCGAGGAATTGCTCCACCTTTAATTAAATTTTCTACAACCCTGCCTTGACCTTGGGTAAGAGGTTCGACTGCAAGCTTTACTTTAGCAAACTGACCAGCGCCTCCACTTTGTTTTTTATGCGTATATTCTAATGTTGCAGATCCAATAATTGTTTCTCTATATGCGACTTGAGGAGCTCCAATATTAGCCTCAACTTTAAATTCTCTTTTCATTCTATCTACTATTATCTCAAGATGTAATTCCCCCATTCCTTTAATAATAGTTTGGCCTGACTCATTATCGGTAGAAACTCTAAAAGAAGGATCTTCTTTTGCTAATCTATTGAGTGCCTCTCCCATTTTTTCTTGGTCATTTTTAGTTTTTGGTTCAACTGCAATTTCAATAACTGGATCTGGAAAATCCATTGGTTCAAGAACTATAGGATTATTTTTGTCACACAAAGTATGGCCGGTAATTGTATTTTTTAGACCCGCAAGTGCAACGATATCACCTGCAGATGCATTTTTAATATCTTCTCGGTTATTTGCATGCATTAAAAGCATTCTTCCAATTCTCTCTTCTCGACCTGTTGTAGAATTTAAAACTCCTATACCTGAATTTAATGTACCTGAATAAATTCTGATAAATGTAATTGAGCCTACAAAAGGGTCGTTTGCTATTTTAAATGCTAAAGATGAAAATGGTTCTTTATCATCACATTTTCTAACTGCTTTTTCATCACTCCCTGGTTTATTTCCTTCAATTTGACCAACATCTCTTGGACTTGGTAAAAAATCAACAACAGCATCTAGAATAAGTTGTACCCCTTTATTTTTAAAAGCAGCACCACAAATGACAGGCACAAAAGAAAAATTAATCGTTCCTTTTCTTATGCACTTCTTTAGTTCATCTTCGCTAGGATCTTTACCGTTGAGATAATTTTCCATGATCTTTTCATCCTGCTCAACAACTTTTTCTACTAATTCTTTTCTATATTTATCGGCCTGTTGCTTAAGATCTTGAGGAATTTCTACATAATCAAATTTCGCTCCAAGTGACTCGTCTTGCCAAATTACCCCTTTCATTTTGACCAAATCAACAACGCCTTTAAATGTATTTTCAATACCAATAGGTAATTGCATGACAACAGGATCTGCACCTAATCTTTCTTTAATCATATCCACGCACATGAAAAAGTTTGCTCCAGTCCTGTCTAATTTATTTACAAAGCAAACTCTTGGAACTTTATATTTGTCAGCTTGACGCCAAACAGTTTCTGATTGAGGCTCAACTCCTGCAACTCCATCAAATACAGCAACTGCACCATCTAACACTTTCAAAGACCGCTCAACTTCAATAGTAAAATCCACATGCCCTGGAGTGTCTATAATATTTATTCTATGATCTTTCCAAAAGCAGGTAGTTGCGGCTGAGGTAATTGTAATTCCTCTTTCTTGTTCTTGCTCCATCCAGTCCATCGTAGCAGCACCATCATGAACCTCTCCAATTTTATGAGCTTTACCTGTATAATATAAAATTCGCTCTGTTGTAGTCGTCTTTCCAGCATCAATGTGAGCTGCGATTCCTATATTTCGATATTTTTCAATTGGATATTTATCGTTCATACAATTACCATCTGAAATGAGCAAAAGCTTTGTTAGACTCTGCCATTTTATGTGTATCCTCTCTTTTTTTAATTGCTGAACCTTTATTAGATGCGGCATCCATTAATTCTTTTACAAGCTTATCGTGCATACTTTTGTCAGTTCTTTTTCTTGCAGCATCAATAATCCAACGTATAGATAAAGCTTGTGCTCGATCAGCTTTTACATCAACCGGAACCTGGTAAGTTGCTCCTCCAACTCTTCTAGATTTTACTTCAAGATTTGGTTTAACATTTTTTATTGCATCATTAAAAATTTTTATTGGATCATCTTTTGTTTTTACTTTTAATATATCGAGAGTTTTATAAAGAATTTTTTCTGCAACAGTTTTTTTCCCTTCATACATTAAAGAATTCATAAATTTTGTTATAACTTTAGACTTGTAAACTGGGTCTGGTGTTACATCCCTTTTTGTTTGTTTTCTTCTGCGAGACATATTTTATTTTGGTTTTTTAGCTCCGTACTTAGACCGTTGTTGTTTCATTTTAGTTACCCCTTGAGTATCTAAAACACCTCTCACAGTATGATATCTAACACCTGGTAAATCTTTTACTCTTCCTCCTCTTATAAGAACAACAGAGTGTTCTTGTAAATTATGACCTTCACCAGGAATATAGCTTGTAACTTCAAATCCGTTTGAAAGTCTAACTCTTGCAACTTTTCGAAGTGCCGAGTTTGGTTTTTTTGGTGTGGTAGTATAAACTCGTGTGCAAACACCTCTTTTCTGAGGGCATGACTCTAGTGCAGGAACTTTGTTCCTAACTTTTGGTTTTTCTCTTCCTCGTCTTACGAGTTGATTTATTGTTGGCATAAAATTTATTACTTTTAGGGAAGAAATAAGGAGGCCTTAGTTCGGTAGTTGTTTAAGACATCAAAAATCTTACTTGCTACCTTAAAAGTTGGCGCATAATACTTAAAAAGCTGTAAAGGTCAAATTTACAAACTAAAATTAAATAGAAATTCTCTTTGAAAAATAAGGACTATTTTGCTGGTGCTTCAGCCTTTTCAATTTCCTTAAGCTTAGTATTTTGAAGTTCTAAATCTCTTTCTTGGGCAACTTTTGAATACTTAAAGGTGCTATGACCTGTTCCTGCTGGAATTAATCTTCCAACAATTACATTTTCTTTAAGACCATGGAGTGTATCAATTTTTCCTCTAATAGCTGACTCTGTTAACACTCTTGTTGTTTCTTGAAATGATGCAGCTGAAATAAATGACTTGGTTTGAATAGATGCTTTTGTAATACCCAATAAAACTGGTTCAAGTTGAGCTTGTTTTTTTCCTTCACTCTTAAGTTTGCTGTTAAGATCTTCGGCATCCATTTTTTCTACAATTTCGCCTGCTAAAAATGGGGTGTCACCAGAGGATTTAATTTCAACTTTTTTAAGCATTTGCCTAACAATGACTTCTATATGCTTATCGTTAATTATAACCCCTTGTAATCTGTATACCTCTTGTACTTCATCGATGAAATAATTAGCAAGCGCCTCAACGCCAAGAATTCTAAGAATGTCATGTGGTGCTGGGCTGCCATCAAGTAAGTATTCACCTTTTTTAATTTCTTCGCCTGGATTAAAATTAACCTGCTTTCCTTTTGGAATTAAATAAGATGACTCTTCACCATTTTTAGATTTGATAGATATCTTTAATTTTCCTCTAACTTCTTTTCCAAATTCTATTTTCCCATCATTTTCAGCAATTATTGCTCCATCTTTGGGCTTTCTTGCTTCAAATAATTCTGCGACCCTTGGAAGACCTCCAGTTATATCTTTTGTCTTTGAAGTTGCTTTAGGTAGTCTTGCGAGCACATCTCCTGCACTAATTTTATCACCATCCTCGACTGAAAGAATAGTCTCTGGAACAAGATAATATCTTGCCTCATTATCATCAGCTTTCTTTACAACCTTACCTTTGCTATCTCTAAGAGTAATTCTAGGTTTTAAATCAATATTTTTAGATTGAGATCTCCAGTCTAAAACCACCTTTGTGGATATTCCAGTAGCCTCGTCAACTATATCTGTAATTGAAGCGCCTTCAATTAGATCAACAAAATTAGCAATACCTTCTGTTTCGGCAATTACAGGTAAAGTATAAGGGTCCCACTCACAAAGTTTTTGATTTTTTTTTATTTCTTGATCATGCTTAGCAAATAATTTTGCTCCATAAGGAATTTTGTAAATTGCAACGTTTGATCCGTTTTTTTCGATTGTAATTTCTGTATTTCGTCCCATAACAATTAGCTGTTTACTTGAGTCTTGAATTTGATTTTTGTTAGATATTTTTAAAACTCCATCTGATGGAGATGTAATTGAGGAGTCTTGTTTAATTTGCGCAGTACCTCCAACGTGAAAGGTTCTCATGGTAAGCTGAGTACCGGGCTCACCAATAGATTGAGCTGCTATCATGCCAACACACTCTCCTATTGATACCAATCTTCCTCGGGCAAGGTCTCTTCCATAGCAGGTAACGCAAATTCCATCTTTAGCTTCACATGTTATTGGTGAATAGACATCGATAGATTTTACTCCCGCAGAATCCATTAACTCACATTCTTTTTCTTCAATTAACTGCTTGGCTTTAACGATTATATCACCAGTATTTGGAGCTTTAACATCTTTTGCGGCAACCCTTCCAAGTGCTCTTTCTGTTAAACTTACTATGATATTTCCTCCCTCAATAATCTCGTGAATATTAATGTATTTCTTAGTTCCACAAAATTTTGTTTTAACAATAACATCTTGAGCAACGTCACATAATCTTCTAGTTAAATATCCTGAATTAGCAGTTTTTAATGCAGTATCTGCAAGTCCTTTTCTTGCACCGTGGGTTGATGTAAAATATTCGAGAACAGTTAATCCTTCCTTAAAGTTTGATATAATTGGCGTTTCAATAATTTCACCTGATGGTTTGGCCATCAAGCCTCTCATACCTGCCAATTGTTTCATTTGAGCTGCAGAACCTCTGGCACCAGAGTCGGCCATCATGAAAATAGAATTGGTCTTAATAGACCCATCTTTATCTGTTTTAGGAGTTGAAATAATTTTCATCATTTCACCTGCAATTCGATCGGTACACTTAGCCCATTGATCAACAACTTTATTATATTTCTCTCCTTTTGTAATAAGACCCTCAGAATATTGGTTTTCATACTCTTCAACCATTTTTTTTGTATCTGATACTATTTGATCTTTTGTCTCTGGTATTACTAAATCATCTTTACCAAAGGAAATTCCTGCCTTAAAAGCATTTTCAAAACCTAAAGACATAAGTTTGTCGCAGAAAATTACAGTTTCTTTTTGACCACAATATCTAAATATAACATCGATTAATTCTGAAATTTGTTTTTTGGTTAAAAGTTTGTTTACAAGATCAAAAGTAATTTTATGATGCTTAGGTAAAATATTAGCTAATAAAAATCTTCCAACACTACTTTGGTAACTTTTGAAAATTTTATTTCCTTTTTCGTCTGCAGTTTCAAATCTGGATACAATTTTTGAGTGAATATTAATTATTTTACTTTCTAAACCTTGCTTAATTTCATCTATGTCGGCAAAATAACCTAAAGATTTCTCGTCAACTGCACCAAAAAATTGTGACAGATAATATAAACCAAGAACCATATCTTGCGATGGAACAATAATTGGTTTTCCATTTGATGGGCTAAGAATATTATTTGTAGACATCATTAGCACTCTTGCCTCAAGTTGAGCCTCTAGACTAAGTGGAACATGAACAGCCATTTGATCGCCATCAAAATCAGCATTGAAAGCGGCACAGACAAGTGGGTGTAATAAAATTGCTTTTCCTTCAATCAAGATTGGTTCGAATGCTTGAATTCCAAGACGGTGTAGTGTTGGAGCTCTATTTAAAAGAACTGGATGTTCTCTAACTACTTCCTCTAATATATCCCAAACCTCAGATCTTTCTTTTTCAACTATTTTTTTTGCTTGTTTAATAGTTGTTGCAAGTCCGAGTTTATCTAATTTTGCATAAATAAATGGTTTAAATAGTTCTAATGCCATTTTTTTTGGAAGACCGCACTGATGTAACTTTAATTCAGGTCCGGCAACTATTACTGATCTTCCGGAATAATCAACACGTTTACCGAGAAGGTTCTGTCTAAATCTTCCTTGCTTACCTTTAAGCATATCAGCCAAAGATTTAAGCGGTCTTTTTCCTGTTCCGGTAATAACCCTTCCTCTTCTACCGTTATCAAATAATGCATCAACAGCTTCTTGAAGCATACGTTTTTCATTTCTTACTATTATGTCTGGAGCTCTTAACTCCATTAATCTTTTTAGCCTATTATTTCGATTGATAACTCTTCTATAAAGATCATTTAAATCCGAGGTCGCAAATCTTCCTCCATCAAGCGGAACTAGAGGTCTTAACTCTGGCGGAATAACCGGCACTACTGTTAAAATCATCCACTCAGGTTTATTTCCAGAATGAATAAAATTTTCAATTAACTTAAGTCTTTTTATTGTTTTTTCTTCCGCTACCTTAGATGTTGTGGTCTTAAGAATTTCTCTTAATTTGTCTCTATCCTCTTCAAGATTAATGCTTGATAATACATCTCTTATAGCTTCTGCACCTATTCCTACTGTAAATTGATCCTCGCCATATTTTTCTTGAGCCTTTATAAGATCTTCTTCAGTTAGTAATTGATTTTTTTTAAACTCTGTAAGACCTGGCCCAATAACTATGAAATTCTCAAAATATAAAACTTTTTCTAAATCTTTGAGTTTCATATCCATTGCTAATGCAATTCTGCTTGGAAGTGACTTTAAAAACCAAATATGCGAAACTGGAGTTGCAAGCTCTATATGTCCCATTCTTTCTCTTCGGACATTTGCTTTTGTTACTTCTACTCCGCATTTTTCACAAATAATTCCTCTAAATTTCATTCTCTTATATTTTCCACATAAACACTCGTAATCCTTTACGGGGCCAAATATTCTTGAACAAAATAATCCATCTTTTTCAGGTTTAAAAGTTCTGTAATTAATAGTTTCAGGTTTTTTAATTTCTCCAAATGACCAGGATTTAATTTTGTCAGGACTTGCAAGAGAAATTTTAATATTATTAAAATTATCTTTATTAATATTTTTTTTAAATAAATTTGTAAGCTCTCTACTCATATTAACTTATTAATTCGATGTTTAGACCTAAAGATCTTATTTCTTTTACTAAAACATTAAATGACTCTGGAATTCCAGATTCAAAATCATCATCTCCTTTTACAATTGTTTCATAAACTTTTGTTCTACCTGCAACATCATCAGATTTAATTGTTAAAATTTCTTGTAATGTGTAAGCTGCACCATACGCTTCAAGCGCCCAAACTTCCATTTCTCCGACTCTTTGGCCACCAAATTGAGCTTTTCCTCCAAGTGGCTGCTGGGTAACTAGGCTGTAGGGTCCTGTTGATCTAGCATGAATCTTATCATCAACCATGTGAGCTAATTTAAGCATATAAATAATTCCAACTGTTACAGGTCTATCGAATTTTTCACCAGTTCTTCCGTCGTAAAGAGTTGTCTGTCCACTTTCTGGAAGTCCGCTAAATTTTAAAATATTAGTAACATCTTTTACACTCGCACCATCAAATACTGGAGTTGCCATAGGAACTCCCTCAGACAAATTATTTGAAAGTTCTAAAAATTCTTCTCTTGAAAGCTTCTCTATTTCTGAACTCACTTCGCCTTGATAAACTTTAGAAACATAATTCTTTAAATCATCTAATTTGGACTGTTTTTTCTGAATATCTTCTAATAATTTTTTTATTTTTAAACCCATCTCTGAGCACGCCCATCCAAGATGGGTTTCTAAAATTTGACCAACGTTCATACGACTTGGAACGCCTAATGGATTGAGAACAATATCAACTTGTCTTCCATCTTCCATATAAGGCATATCTTCTGCTGGAACTATTCTGCTAATAACACCTTTGTTACCATGTCTTCCTGCCATCTTATCTCCGGCCTGCAATTTTCTTTTTGAAGCAACCAAAACTTTAACCATCTTCATAACACCAGGTAATAATTCATCACCTTCTTGGATTTTATTAACTTGATCTTCAAATCTAGTTTGAATGTCACTTTTAGCTTTTATAAACTGTTCTTTAATTTTAACTAAATCTGATAAAATTTTATCATTTTCTACTTTTAGCCTTAAGAGTTCATTTGCAGTTAAAGATGTAAGGTTTGAACGATCTAAAGAAGTTCCAAATTGCAAGGATTTATATGCTTCTTTAATCTTAGATCCACTTAAAATATTTATTATTCGATCTTTAATATTTGACTCTAAGATTTCCTCTTCGGCGCTTCGATCGTTTTGTACTGCTTCAATTTCAGATCTTTCAATTGACAATGCTCTCTCGTCTTTTTCAATACCATGTCTATTTAAAATTTTAACATCTATAACAACTCCTGGGGTGCCTGAAGGCATTTTTAATGAAGTATCTCGTACATCAATAGCTTTTTCACCAAAAATTGCCCTTAAAAGTTTTTCTTCAGCACTTACTGGAGAGTCTCCCTTAGGTGTAACTTTACCAACCAAAATATCACCAGCTTTTACTTCTGCACCAACATAGACTATTCCAGACTCATCAAGATTTATTAAATTTTCCTCTGCGGTATTAGGAATATCTCTTGTAATTTCTTCAGGTCCAAGTTTGGTATCTCTGGCCATAACGCTGTATTCTTCAATATGGATTGAAGTAAATACATCATCAGTAACACATCTCTCGGATATAAGAATTGAGTCTTCGAAATTATAACCTCGCCAGGGCATGAAAGCGACAAGCACATTTTTTCCAAGCGCTAGTTCTCCAAATTGTGTTGCTGGACCATCTGCAATAACATCACCTTTTTTAATTTTATCACCAACTTTTGCTAATGGTCTTTGATTAATACATGTATTTTGATTTGACCGATTAAATTTACTTAGATTATAAATATCTACAGCAGATTTTGTAAAATCTTTTTCTTCTGAAACTCTTACAACAATTCTCTTACCATCAATTCTATCAATTACTCCATCTCTCCTAGCTACAATTGTTGCTCCTGAGTCAATTGCTACTTCTTTTTCTATACCTGTTCCTACATGGGGTGACTCTGTCTTAATTAGCGGTACAGCTTGGCGCATCATATTAGATCCCATCAATGCTCTATTCGCATCATCATTTTCTAAAAAAGGTATTAACGCTGCAGCAACTGAAACGACCTGTTTTGGCGAAACGTCCATAAAATCAACGTTTTCAGGTTTTGAAAGTTCAAATCCCAAATCTTTTCTGCAAGACACCAAATCGTCTTCGAATGTATTATCTTTTTTTAATTTAGAGTTTGCTTGAGCAATAGTATATTTTCCCTCATCCATTGCTGACAAGTAATAGATGTCCTTTGTTACTTTTCCATTAACAACTTTTCTGTACGGGCTTTCAATAAAACCATATTTGTTGACTCTTGAATATGTTGCGAGACTATTAATTAAACCGATATTGGGACCTTCAGGAGTTTCAACAGGACAAATCCTTCCATAATGGGTTGGATGCACATCTCTTACCTCAAAACCAGCCCTTTCTCTGTTTAAACCTCCAGGACCAAGTGATGATACTCTTCTTTTGTGTGTTATTTCCGAAAGTGGATTTGTTTGATCCATAAATTGTGAGAGTGGAGATAAACCAAAAAATTCTTTCATACTCGCAGCTATTGGTTTCGAATTTATAAGATCTTGCGGCATCACATTATCAATTTCTAATGATGCCATTTTTTCTTTTATTGCTCTATCCATTCTTATCAGTCCAATTCTAAACTGATTTTCAACAAGTTCACCAACTGATCTCATTCTTCTATTACCCAAATGGTCAATATCGTCTACTTCACCTTTGCCATCTTTTAAATTTAACATTTGTTTAACTATTGCAAGAATATCCTCTTTTCTTAAAACGGTTATTTTAGGATCTGCATCTAAGTTCATTCTTGAATTCATCTTAACTCTTCCGGTTTCAGATAGGTCGTATCTGGTTTTTTCAAAAAAAAGATTACCAAATAAATTTTTTGCAGTCTGAGGTGTGGGAGGCTCTCCTGGTCTTAATACTCTGTAAATATCCATGCATGCTTCATCTTCATTTAAACTCTTATCAACAGAGAGAGTGTTTCTAAGAAAAGGACCTCTATTTATTCCATCAATATCTAGTAAATAAATACTCTTAATTTTTAAATCTTTTAGTTTTAAAATTAATTCCTCATTAATTTCATCTCCGGATTCTGCAAAAACTTCGCCAGTTTTTTCACTTATGATGTCATTTGCAATATATTTACCAAAAAGTTCTTCTGTAGATACAATATAACTATTTAAACCGTCTTTTTTAAACTTGATAGCTTGAGGATAAAGTATCTTGCTATCTTTTTTCGCAGCCACTTTTCTATTATCAGCGTTTATTAAATCAAACCTTAATTTAAAGTTTCTAAAGTTTTCTGGAACAAATTTTGTTTTCCAATCATTTTCAGATGTTAAGTCATACTTAATATTCTCATAAAACGTACTTAATATGTCATCTCTGTTAATTCCAAGAGCCATCAATAAAGTTGTAACTGGAAGTTTCTTTTTTCTATCAATTCTAAAATTTAAAATATCTTTAGCATCATACTCAAAATCTAACCACGATCCTCTATAAGGAATTACTCTGCAGCTAAAAAGTAATTTTCCACTTGCATGAGTTTTGCCTTTGTCATGATCAAAAAATACACCTGGACTTCTGTGCATTTGATTTACACAAACTCTCTCTATTCCATTAACAACAAATGTTCCCCTTGATGTCATTAGAGGAATGTCGCTCATGTAAACTTCTTGTTCTTTAGCAGACAAAACTTGCTTCGTTTGCATTTCTTCATTGATATCATAAGCAACTAATCTAAGAGTTGCCTTTAAAGATGCAGAATAAGTCAGACCTCTTTGTTTACATTCTTCAACTATGTATTTGGGTTTTTCAAATCTATAAGAAATGAATTCTATTGTTCCAAGACCTGAAAATTCTTCAATTGGAAAAATATCCCTAAAAACTCTTGTTATTCCAGAGTCACTTTTATCTTCGATTGTGCCTTCTAAAAAGTTTCTATATGAGTTAACTTGTACTTCTATTAGATCAGGTATCGATACTATGTTTTCTAATTTTCCAAAACTTTTTCTAATTTTTTTTTTATCTGTAAAAGATAATTGCATTAACACCTTTCGGACAAAATTAATTATCCGAATTAATAAAGTTTAAAATTTACTTAAGTTCTACTTTCGCACCAACTGCCTCGAGCTTTTTCTTGACTTCCTCAGCATCTTTTTTGCTAACGCCAGCTTTAAGTTGCTTTGGAGCTCCTTCAACCAAATCTTTGGCCTCTTTTAAGCCCAAACCAGTAAACGCACGAACTTCTTTAATAGCACCGATCTTATTATCACCTGATGATACAAGATTTACTATGAAATCAGTTTTATCTGCAGCTGCTTCTGCCGCTGCACCTGCAGCACCGGCAGCTGGTGCTGCTGCAACTGGTGCCATTGCCTTAACACCCCATTTTTCTTCAAGAGTTTTTGACAGCTCCGCAGCTTCAACAACAGTTAACTTTGATAATTCTTCAACAATTTTATTTAAGTCAGGCATTTTCAGAATTCCTATCTATTATTTTTTTAAATTTTTAGAGTGCAACACATTAACTATTTTTATACTTGGCGCAAGTAAAATACCTGCGATTTTTTGAGCTGGAGTCGCTAAAATTCCCACAATTTTTGCTCTAGCCTCGTATAACGTCGGAAGTGTTGCGATATGCATTACATCCTTCAGCTCTAAAACTTTCTCATCCATCAAGCCACCAAGAATTTTGAGTTTTTGGTTTAGCTTTGAAAAATCTACCAATACTTTTGCTAAACTAATTGGATCTTTTGAACATGCTATTGCAGTTGGGCCTTGAAAAAATTTTTCAATTTTTTCTGCTCTAGATCCTTTTAACGCAATCTTAGTTATTCTGTTTTTTGTAATCTTTAAAAAACCACTACTCTCTCTAATTTTAGATCTTAATTTTTCTAAATCTTTAACTGCAATACCTTCATAGTGATAAACTAATATTCCAGGATTATTTGAAATTACATCCTTAAGCTTGTTTACGTACTGCAATTTTTGTTCTCTGTTCATACTACTGCACCCATTTTTAATTTAACTGAAGGCCCCATGGTTGTGGAAAGATAAACTGAACTTATGAAATAACCTTTAATTCCAGATGGCTTTTCTTTTGAAATAACCTCATAAACACTATTAAAGTTCTCCTCTAATTTTTTATCATCAAATTTTATTTTACCAATTGATAGCCCTAGATTTCCATCTTTATCGCATTTTATCTCTGATCTTCCCTTTTTAATAGCTGATACTGTCAGTTTAATATCTTTTGAAACTGTTCCAAATTTAGGATTTGGCATTAAACCTTTTGGTCCTAAGATTTTTCCAAGTTTTCCGACTTTACCCATCATGTCAGGTGTAGAAACTAATATATCAAAATTAATGTTTCCTGAATTAATTTCATTTATTAAATCATCAGAACCGAATTTATCTGCACCTGAGTTTTTAGCTTCATCAATTTTATCCCCTCCACAAATTACTGCTACTTTTATTTTTTTTCCGTTCCCATTTGGTAAATCTACAACTGTTCTTAAATTCTGATCAGTTTTAGACTTATCTATATTTAAAAAAAATATTGCTTCAAATGACTCTTCAAACTTTGCATTAGCTTTTGTCTTAAGAAGCTTTATTGCATCAGCTATTGGGAGCTCTTTGTATTTATCATGTCCTTTGATAATCGCTTGATATCTTTTTGATCTTTTAGCTGGCATCAATCTTTAACCTCCACACCCATGGATCTAGCTGAACCGGCAATAATTTTAATAGCTTGATCAATATTAAATGCATTTAAATCTTTCATTTTGATTTCAGCAATTTTTTTTAATTGCGCTTTTGTGATAGAGCCAACTATATTTCTGCCAGGCTCTTTTGATCCACTCTTAAGTTTTATGGCTTCTTTAATTAAAAAAGATGCAGGAGGAGTTTTAATTACAAAGTCAAATTTTTTATCTTTAAAAATTGTAATAACAACAGGAACTGGTTGCCCCATTAAAGACTTTGTTTTGTCGTTAAACGCTTTACAAAACTCCATTATGTTCACTCCACGTTGGCCTAAAGCAGGACCGACTGGAGGTGCTGGATTTGCTTGGCCACCTTTAATTTGTAATTTTAAATAACCAGTAATTTCTTTAGCCATAAATTAAATCTTCTCAACCTGTCCATATTCTAACTCTACTGGAGTTGGCCTTCCAAATATAGAAACGGATACTTTTAGTCTAGATTTTTCTTCATCTATTCCTTCAATTAGTCCAGTAAATGATGCAAAAGGACCATCACAAACTCTAACCTGTTCTCCAATATCAAAACTTATTCCAACAGATGGCTTTAATGCACCATCTTCAACTTTCCCCATAATTTTTGATACTTCATTTTCAGATATTGGACTTGGCTTTCCCTGCGATCCTAAAAATCCTGTAACTTTTTTTATAGATTTAATTAGGTGATAAATCTGATCATTCATCTCAAGTTTAGCTAAAACATAGCCTGGGAAAAATTTTTTTTCAGATACAGTTCTTTTGCCTTTTTTTACCTCTGTAACTTCATGAGTTGGAACTAAAACTTCCTCAAAATTATCTTTGAGACCCTCTTTGTCTAACTTCTCTAATATTAAATCGCCTATCTTTTTTTCAGATCCTGAATGCGCCTGAATAATGTACCATTTTTTCATTTCAACCTAACCAATCAAGTATGCAAGGCCAAAGCGAAACAATTGATCTATTAAAAGAAAAAATAATGCAGCAATTACTGACATCATCATTATAGTTAGTGCTCCTTGGGTAGTTTCCTTTTTACTTGGCCAAACAACTTTTAAAGCTTCTTGCTTTACTGCTCTAAAAAAATTTAAAATATTTGACATAACGAATTATGGCAGGAGTGGAGGGACTTGAACCCGCAACCTCCGGTTTTGGAGACCGGCGCTCTACCAATTGAGCTACACTCCTAAGATTTATTCTAAAATCTTAGTTACTACTCCCGCTCCTACAGTTTTACCACCCTCTCGGATAGCGAATTTCAAATTATTATCCATAGCGATTGGAGTGATAAGAGTTATACTCATCTTAGCGTCATCTCCAGGCATAACCATTTCAACACCTTGAGGTAATGCTACTTCTCCTGTCACATCGGTTGTTCTAAAATAAAACTGAGGTCTATACTTTGTAAAGAACGGTGTGTGTCTTCCGCCTTCTTCTTTTTTTAAAATATAAGCTTGTGCTTCAAATTTTGTATGAGGTTTAATCGATGTAGGTTTTGCAAGAACCTGACCTCTTTCAACTTGATCCCTTTCAATACCTCTGAGAAGTATACCAACGTTATCTCCTGCTTCGCCTGAGTCTAAAAGTTTTCTAAACATTTCAACTCCAGTACAAACTGATTTTTGAGTTGCTTTAATACCTATAATTTCAACTTCATCTCCTGTTTTAATTACTCCAGCTTCAATTCTTCCTGTAACAACAGTTCCCCTGCCTGAAATTGAGAAAACATCTTCAATTGGCATGATGAAAGGTTTGTCTTTTGGTCGGTCTGGCTGCGGGATAAACTCGTCAACTGCTTTCATGAGATCAAGGATTGGTTTTTCACCAAGCTCAGCATCACCCTCAATTGCTTTTAAAGCTGAACCTTTAATGATTGGAATTTTATCTCCGGGATATTTATATGATGATAATAATTCTCTTAACTCTTCTTCAACTAATCCAATAAGCTCTTTATCTGTGACGCTGTCTACTTTATTCAAAAAAACGACTAACTGTGGAACACCAACTTGTCTTGCAAGAAGAATATGTTCTCGTGTTTGTGGCATCGGACCATCAACGGCACTTACCACAAGAATAGCTCCGTCCATTTGTGCAGCACCAGTTATCATATTTTTTACATAATCTGCGTGACCTGGACAATCTACGTGAGCGTAGTGTCTTTTGTCCGTTTCGTATTCAACATGAGCTGTAGAAATAGTAATTCCTCTTGCTTTTTCTTCTGGGGTTTTATCAATTTGATCGTATGCAACGAACTTTGCTTTACCTTGTTTTGCAAGAACTTTTGTAATTGCAGCAGTTAACGTTGTCTTACCATGATCTACGTGACCAATTGTACCTATATTACAATGTGGTTTCGTTCTTTGAAACTTTTCCTTTGACATTTACTTTTTCTACACCTCTTTTTTAAGTTAATTTTTTTGGAGCGGGTGAAGAGAATCGAACTCTC
>Ga0194129_10005163_pt1 | contig 16838 bp, 14 predicted proteins | sample TA2KigCa35mmetaG_FD_150862 | JGI IMG/M metagenome (GOLD analysis project Ga0194129, IMG submission 150862) | Freshwater microbial communities from Lake Tanganyika, Tanzania - TA2015038 Kigoma Deep Cast 35m | ecosystem: Environmental > Aquatic > Freshwater > Lake | place: Tanzania: Lake... | reverse complement strand
CTGAAAGGACGCTTAGCGACTTGACAAGACGGGAATAGTAGTATTCCCGTCTTGTACATTGCTCCGCAACGCGGTCAGGTTCAGCCGGCATAGCCGTGCTGACCAGGATCAGCCGGCATAGCCGTGCTGACCGGACGCGAAGCGTCCAGGCGATGACGGTATCACATTCACAGCAAATTGGCTAATAATGAACTTTATAAGCACTTTCGTTAACATACGCAACGTATCATAGAGGAAGATGTTTATACAAACATGCGATAAATTAAAAAGTAATTTATCGCATGTACGGTAAACGAAATATGAAAAAAGTTTATATTTTTATAAGTTTACTCGTCATAATTATAATCACCTTTATTCTTTTCATTCTCCTACTATTACCTATGGACGACACGGATGCACAAAATAAAGACGGAAAAACTATTCAACACGCAAAAGGATGGATAAATGTCCCGACAGTTACCCCATATCCAACAGAGGTGACATATTGATGTAAATCCCATACCGTAGACGCAATAAATTAATTTGTACACAAATGAGCAAGTTGTCGGACCACGGTCCGACAACTTGCCTATTTATTGCTATATCGGTCCGTCATTATACGCCTATGAGTTAATTAAATTAAAAACAAATTAACTTATGGCGATGACGGTAAAAAGAAAAACGTAGGTTAGCTTGACAAGACGATGATCATTCATGATTTATGATGAGTGCTTGCAAACTTTGCTCAATTTCAATTGAGCACGTCGAGAAAATAGATGTGTGTCGACAAAGAAATGACCGTGATCAGGAAGCATATATCGTGTACGAAGATACGATAGGCGACGAGGAGCCTTATGTTCGTTTTGGTCAGGAACAAGGCCTCTTGTAAAAGCGTCGAGAAAATACATGATGCTCCAATAGTTCTGAGAAGCTATATGATACCCCTTTTTTTTCAATCTTTTCAACCATCCATTGTACATGCCAAATATGAAAAGAACGACAGGATCAGCTGGCGGTTGTTTTACAACACGCTCATGCTGTGCGGGGCGAAGCCCCGGATCAGCCGGCAACAGAGAAACGGTACCGCCCGGCTCATAAAAGCTGTTTTGATCAATGTACTGTTGAACGGCATCGTGTAAACATAGTGTAAAACACCACCGCACAGAATACTGTTCTTCGTATGATCGCACGACTTGGCACGTATCAAAAAAACTCTTCTGGTCCCTCGGGTGACAAAAGGATAGGATGTGTACAATGATATCGAGTGTCACATCAATAATGTTCATCTGGTCTGGATTGCACGTGATGCGTCCGTCGGTCTAGGCTAAATGTGGACGTAAAGCGTTCGTAGGCGTAGGTGGTAATCTGAAACAACCACCGACCAGTCTGTAAAAAAATGAAATTTTTAAAAAAAATTGTTAATCGTATATAAAATGAGACGGAATTGGGGATTTCTGAAGAAACGAAATTCAAGGGGCTTTGTCAGCTATCGTGCGGTACTTGTCAATCGTGACAACGATAACTTTGTTTTAATCAATTTTTACGGAGATGATACCTCCGCAATGTCGACCACCACGGAATAGGTACCGTCATCACCAAGTTGGTCTTTTGTATTGCGATCACGTTAAGGAAAGAAATCCATCTTTTTACGGCCTTGCCAATTGACATTTTTTTTTCCTAAATGTTTTACAGTCAGATCTTTTATGAGAATTTTATTCCTGAAAAGTCTCATGAACTTGTCATCACAAACGGATGCATCTCTGCTATCTGTATATAAAAATTGTGAACCATTATGATGATAGAGTTGAAAATACCCCACAAAAAAATAGCGATAGATTTCACTGATGCGGTTTTCTGTGAAATGTTTGAAAGTATGGAAATCGTGACGTCGTACTCCATATAAAGTGTTGATATCTATTTGAAATGATTTCATGATTGTATCGAAATTATCTGGTAGATAGATGTCACTGTCTAGTAATAATACAGGACCATTGTAATCTTTCAATTGGTTGATCTGGACATGACGTATAGCTCCTCCTTTATTAAATATTCTATTATCCGCATAAAAATCATAATACACGAGAACAATCGTATTTTCTGTATGTATTCCCTGGAATTTTTCTACGACATGTATTGTATCTTTATCATTCGGGTGGGTAATAATATAACAGCACGTAAAAAATCTGTGATTTTGAGGAATGATGACTTCTAATACATCATGATATTTTGTAGATACAGTTATGACAATCATCTCATCTCTATACATGCAATAAATTAATGTATTGCATCTACGATACACTAAATTAATTTGTAAATTAATTTGTGAACAAATAGTCTCATACATTGTTTATTGCATCTTCGGTATCTCTGTCGATTTAATTTTTCATTTTTTCATTTGTTTACGGCGTACAAAACTACGAATGTCTTTAAATCCCGTATGCGTATTTGTGATTGCATACTTGTCACAGAAATATTGTATATCTTCTTCGACGTCTTGTATATTCCATCGTCCTCTATAAAAGCTGTATTCATATTCGTCTAGTTTGACATTATTCATGTAGACAACAATCGATAATGGTTCAATATATGTATCGTGTCCTAATCTCTTTGCCTGCAAGCTCAGATCAATATGCTCATGAATGCTCTTAAATGTCGGATCTATTTATCACAATATTGATATGACGGTATTTTCAGTGAAATAATAAATTAATTTAACTTATAGCAATCGACGATATTAAAAGTAATGACAAATTTTATTGGTACGACTTACCGATTAGCGGATAATTGGTTTTCATTTTTGAATGTAGACGAATACAAGAATAAACCAATCAACTATTTAGAAATCGGAACATTCTACGGTCCAAATCTATTATCAGTTGCAAAATCTTATGGTTCTCATCCACAGAGTAAATTATTTTGTATAGACCCTTGGGAAGATTATGATGATTATCCAGAATATAAAAATAATCAATCCATCATTTATACCTCATTCTTGCAAAATATCGAACATTCAGGATATAAAGATAAAATAAATATTTCCCGTGGTTATTCTCATATTGAATTGCCTACATTTCAAAATGATTTTTTTGATATTATTTATATTGATGGAAATCATGAACCTGAATATGTATTAGAAGACGCGATTTTGAGTTTTAGAAAATTAAAAATTGGGGGGTCATGATTTTTGATGATTATGGATGGGGAGGACCTGATTTGACACAGAGAGGTATAGATGCATTTTTATCGGGTTATCACAAAAGAATTCATTATTTAGGTATACGCGATTTGCAAGTGTTTATTAAAAAAGTTGATGTGTCGTAAATGTGCAAGATTGCTCTGTTAGTTGGAGCATTCGCGTTGATGTGGGTATTTATAGAATACCGTAGATGTGATAAAAAAAAAATATTATAAATAAAATGAATGCGGTGGCTTTTTTTGATCCATTGGTGAACAATGGTGTATCCGGTGTCATAACCTTTCAACACAAAAAACCATCTTCGGGCGTCTGTGTTTCTGTCGCCCTGTCTGGGTTTAGACCAAATAGCAAAAATGCGTTCCATATCCACGAATACGGAGACCTGACCAAAGGATGTATGAGTACCGGAAAACATTTTAATCCGGAGCACACGACACATGGGAGTGTGTATACATCAACACGACATGCAGGAGACCTCATCAATAACCTCGATGCTGACCAGTACGGACGCGTCTTCGTTGTGTTTAGCGACCCATTGCTCTCTTTGTTTCCACAATCATCGCACTGCATTTTGGGTCGTGCCGTTGTTATTCATAAATATGCGGATGATTACGGTCTTGGCGGACACATTATAACTGATGGTTTTCTCCCGTACGCAAAGATGCCGGTCTCACAGCTGAGGATATTAGCACAGGAACGTGGATATTTTAAAAACGCTTCACGCGTTTCGTCTGATGAACTGGTAAAAAAGATGGAGGAACAGTCTCTCGATACCGGGAACGCGGGAGGGCGTATTGCGTGTGCGGTTATTGGGATCGCCCAAGCACAATAGATAAATATATTTAATACTTTGGATATTAAAATTCAGGGTCAATGCATTGGTATTCCTATCCATGTCTCTATCTCTATTGCGTGTGTGATGCGTGTCTTGCATTCCTTTTACTGCCCGCGAGATATTTCTGTTTTCCATCTCATACACCAACATGACAGGCGTATAATGACGGTACCGTAATCCTGTGGGGTAACCACAAAATTTTGAATTTAAAAATTGAAAAAAGATAGTAAAAGAAAATTTGGAGAAAATCATGGACAAGGAAAAGTTTTTAGATATTTTGAAAAAACAGCTTTCACGGTCTGGATGTAAAGATAATGATTTTGAACGTTTATATACAAAACTCTCATCCCAGTTGCCGGATGTCATTAAAAATGAAACGGATGTCAACGACCTGGTCATACAGACCCTGACGGCGGAGTGTCATCGTCATAAAAACTATGACAGTATTGCTGTTCAGTTTCTCTCCAACATACATAGAAAAAATTCTCCCGATTCGTTTGTACACGTCGCGGAACGTCTCCAAACCAACAGAGACGTCATGGGGAACCTGAAACCATTGTTGTCTGCTGAATTCTACGACTTTATTCAAAATCACAAAGAAGAGATCGACAAGGTTTTTCATGGTGTCATTGATTTGTCGCAACATTTTCGTGTCACAACATTTGGTTGGAAGACATTGTACCGTTCATACCTGATGCGGACACATGAGGGGGTCATTGAGCAACCAGATCATATGTGGTTCCGTGTCTCGTTGTTCCTCTATCGCGATAATTGGAAAAAAGTTGCCACTGTTTTTCAGATGCTCAGGGAAGGGTGTTGCATCCATGCAACACCCACCCTCTATTCAGCGGGTATGCCTCATTCACAGATGGCTTCATGTTTTACCGAGGATACCCGCGTCTTGACAATGAATGGATATAAACGCATCGTTGATGTGGAGTTTGGAGAGCAGGTACTGACACATGCATACAGGTGGAAACCTGTCATCCAAAAACATGAAAATGAAAGAGCGGGTCGTCAGATGTACCGGCTTGTTTTTCATCAGAAGCCGGAAATAAAGGCGACACTTGATCATCCATTTTTGGTCTACGACCGTGTCAAGAAAGGATATATATGGAAACACGTGTCTGATATGAAGGTCGGAGATTGGGTTGCAGAAGGTGAACAGGTGAGTGATTATTTTTTAGATCGCCATCAGGTGCATGGTATACTGTATGCGTACAGGGAAAACCAGAATACTTCTGAATGCCAGACTGTTCTTTACCGAGAAGAAAAATTACAAAAACTCTTGGAAGTGCTCCATATGTTCAAAATATCGTACACGTTTGATGAGAGTGGAGGCATTATTTTAAAAAATATTTCATCATGGCTGCCTGTGCATATTCACGATTATCTGCAATTTGGGTATAAAGCGTTTTCTCATTTTCTCAAGGGGATCCGGTTTACATCAAGGTATGACCCACGCGATAAGAGCTATATATTCTCGGCTTGTCAATCGCGTGATCTCACAGAAATCGCGACAGTAAAAGGGTTCCAAGTGAAGTGGCTGCCGAACGGGAGGGTCAGATTCATCAAGCCCTTGTTCAAATGTGATACATGGCTGGGGTGGAGGCGTATTATCGGAGACCGACAGGCTGTAAAGCTTTTAAAAAAGACGTTGCTCCGTGATGCGCCTACAACGGTATATACATTGGGTGTCCATGACGACCATAGTTATGTCGCAGAAGGTGTGATTGTCAAGAATTGTTTTCTGGTTGGGTCCGAAGACAGTGTCAAGGGGATTTATGAAACGCTTTCGGATTGTGCACAGATCTCGAAATGGGCTGGGGGGCTTGGCATCCACATTTCAAGCGTCAGAGGGAAAAATTCATATATCTATGGGACAAATGGGACGTCCAATGGTATCCTCCCGATGCTGAAAGTCTTTAACGATACCGCCAGGTATATTGACCAGTGTTTTACAGGAGACACCCGGGTGTACACGGAACGTGGACAATGTGCTTTGGAGGATATCCAGCCGTTCTGTGACAAGGTCCTGACAAAGAAAGGAACGTTTGAGAGGGTATTGAAGAAATTAGTGTACTGTATACCGACAACCGATCTGGTCAAGATCTCTGTGCAGACCCCTGTTGGTACGCGTGAAACCGTCGTTATGAGTAAACACCACACCGTTGAATGGAGAGATAATAAAGGTCTTCTCCATATGACCGCGTTTGTCGATGCGGGGTATGGGTGGAAAACGGTATTCCATCCATTGTCCGATGCGTCGCTTGAACGCACCGCATTTTCTGAAGAAGAGTGCTTTGTACTGGGATACATGTACCGGAACATGCGACGTACAAATGTCCATGGGCCTGGATTGGTGTATACGATGCATGTGCCTGACGAACATTTGGAACGGATCGTAAATTTTATGCAGACTTGTGGGCACGACAATTATTCTTTCGCGGAGAATGTATTGATAGTTCGTGTCCGGGGTTCCCATCTCCCGTGTAAGATTGATTTTTCTAAACTGGGGTCGTTCCCTAACCACTTTGCACGTCTTGAACCATTATCAAAAACACTGGAGTTCAAAGCGGGATGGGACATTGCAAACACGGACGATCATCATAATATAACAAATAATAATGATGTGTGGGTGGATTATCGGTCAAAGATACGCGGGCTTGGCTACGGACGGGTGGTGTCGGTCGATGCGTACGATGGACCCGATGTCTTGGTGTATGACCTCGAGGTTGAAAACGACCCGAGTTACCAGACATCTATTGGGATGGTCCATAATGGTGGAGGGAAACGGAACGGCGCCTTTGCCATGTATTTGGAACCATGGCACAGCGATATTTTGGATTTTTTGGAGGCAAAACGGAATGTCGGGTCTGATGAAGAGCGTGCCCGAGATCTCTTCTATGGCTTGTGGGTGCCCGACCTCTTTATGAAGCATGTGAGTGAAGGGCGCGACTGGCACCTCATGTCTCCACAGCAGAGCCCCGGTCTGAACAAGGTATGGGGGAAGGATTTTGAAAAACTGTACCATCAGTATATCAAGGAGGGAAAATTTGTTCGAAAGGTCCCCGCACGCGATGTGTGGAAAGAGATTATGCGCTCTCAGATTGAAACCGGCACCCCGTACATGTTGTACAAGGACACGTGCAATCGTCGTTCAAATCAACAAAATCTCGGGACGATCCGTTCATCAAACCTGTGTTGTGAGATTATAGAGTATTCTGACGAAAACGAATACGCCGTGTGCAATCTGGCATCGATTTCATTGCCGAGCTGTCTTGTTGTCCCTTCATTCAATGAACATCTTTGGGTGTATGGAAAAGAAGACTGTGTGTATTGCCTCCTCCTGAAAGGACTTCTTGATGAGCGTGGTATATCATATACGTATCACGACGCGACTTCGAAGAAGGAATTGACGGAAGACGAGGCGGCTCGGGTTGTCAAGGGTCGCACACTACCGATAGTGTATGTGAACGGAGAATACGTCGGGGGGTTCCAAGAAATGTGGAACGTGTACCTGAAACCGTCATTTGATTTTGAACGATTGGGGAAAATCACGGGACAGTTGGTCGAAAATCTCAATATTATTATCGACAAGAATGCCTACCCTATCGACAAATGCAAGATTTCAAATGAAAAACATCGACCGATAGGCATTGGTGTTCAAGGTCTCGCCGATGTGTTTTTTGAGATGCTCACCCCGTACGATTCGACGGACGCGCGTGAACTCAATGCACGCATCTTTGAATGCATGTATTATTATGCTCTTGATAAGTCAAACGAACTCGCCGTGCGTGATGGGGTGTATTCGTCATTTAATGGGTCCCCGCTGTCCAAAGGGATTTTTCATTTCGAAATGACCAAGAATATTGTTCCGGTGCATTATCAATGGGAAGACCTGCGTTCAAAAATTATCGAACACGGTGTTCGGAATAGTTTACTGATCGCCCCAATGCCGACGGCGTCGACGTCGCAGATCTTGGGAAACACCGAATCGTTTGAACCGTTGACCAGCAATCTCTATCTCAGACGGGACGACCCAGGGGAGTTTTATGTATACAATAAGGTCTTGCGCAAGATTTTAGAATGGATGGGGATGTGGACAAATGAGACGATCGATCATCTTATTGTTTACAAGGGAAGCATTAAAAATATGACTGTCCCTTTGTTTCTTAAAAATGTTTTCCGAACGATCTGGGAGATCCCTCAAAAGGCACTTATCGACATGGCATCTGACCGCCAACATTTTATCGATCAGAGCCAGAGTTTTAATATTTATCTTCAAGACCCCGACATGGAAAAGCTAACAAAGATCCATTTTTACGGGTGGAAAAAGGGGTTGAAAACCGGATCGTATTATGTGCGGAGCAGGTCATCGATCTCTTCTTCGAATGTGACCGTCGACCCATCAAAAGAAAAACCGTGTGATTCGTGCAGTGCGTAAATCTGTAAAAATTAAAAAAAATATGAATATTGAGAGGATCCTTTTAGTGGTGATCCTTGTCTTGATCGTCGGGCTCTATCTCTTTTTCGGATTAACCCTGAAATCACGTAAAGAAAACTATTGGTCCAAAGAAAAATGCAATGGTTCGGTACCGGTGTGCAAAGAATGCGAAACAAAGGCCAACCCACAGCCGTGCCAGGGTCTGAAGTTCCCATCCCAGGGTGATTGTTACAACAGTGGAGAATGCAATCAGTTATCAAGGGGACCGCTGGAGGATTGTCAGGATAAGGTTTGTTTAGATTTCAAGACCAAGGCGAAGTGTATGCAGAGCCAGGGTCCGCTCATCAAAAAATGCTGCCACGATGCATGCTCGACACTACCAGGCAGTGCAAAGGAGTATTGTATGGGTGCGTGTGACTGAATGATGGAAATACGATACATAGGTACGCTAAACACCAAAATAGAATATATTCTATTTTGGTGTTTAGCGTACCTATGTATCATACACTTACCGTGGACAAGTATCCCTTTGTAGAAGGTGAGACTTTTCCGGTAAGAGTCGTGGTCCTATACCGGTAACGTCTGGATGGATGTCACGGTTGTGTCTTGTGGGCATATATTGAGCACAGTGCAATAGATCGTAAGGATGCCTTTGTGAAGGAGATCGGAGAGGTAAGAATCGAGCTGTTTTTCAAACATGAAGTGGCTCTTTGAAAGTTGTTTCCATATGTTCTTCACGCCACGTCCCGTAATAATATACGCGTTGGTGAGATAAAATACACAATTCCTATTCAACTGGTTAAATAAAAAGTTCCGTGTCTTCTTCTTGGTAAAATCATTATTTGCTATGTAACTTAAAAGAAATATATCGGCGTCCCCTGGTATATACGTCAGGATATTGTTCATGGTTTTTGAAAACGATGGTTGCGGGGTGGAGTCGTCTTCGAGTATAAACAAGAGGTCATTATCGCGAGGGTTTGTCGCAAGAAAACGCTCCCAACACTGTATATGTGAAATGAAGCACCCAACCGCACCTGGTGTTAATTCATAATGGTGAGCTCGCTTCCCACGTCGAACCGCTCTTTTCATCTGCTCTTGAGCGCCAGGTGTCAGGTAGTGGACGTATTGCTTCCATTTGTCTCCACGTGTGTCGGTGGCGCTGACAAACTCCACACGATATCCCATGGGGTGAAAACGTTCAATAATGTTCTTCCTCCGTTGATGTGCGTCGTCCAGATTTATGCAGTACGTCTTCGTCAACTGTGTATGCATCCTTTCCACATGTCGTATAATACTAAAATACACGACAAACCCCACGACAAGGATCACCAAAATAAAGATCAAAATTATGTGGTTCATACGACGACGAAACTGTATTTTTTTCACCATGAAATTCCTTTTCTTTACTTTTTTTTTTTTGAAAAATACGTTAAACGTATACGGTCACTCTGGAGGGTGCACGCTCATACGGATTTGATAAGCATTACCCCTTCAACGTTCTCATTGTTCTGACATAAAAATAAATGAACACGTTTTGTGCTTTTTGTCGTCGATGAGTTCAGGCTACAAAAAATGAATTACATATGCTAATATAAATAATACTCGTCAAATTCTGTGATTGATGAGAATATACAAAAAACTACCGGATGACGTTCAACACGTGATACGTGGTCATTTTCCCATCTGGCAAAGGCTCGGATTTAGGTACGAGCCGAATGTGTTGGTCCCTCATCCAAAACGTTATTTCAATACCATTCGGAAATGCCCGCACGGGGCAAAATGGTGCCCCTGTTATCCAACTGTTTTGTACGTTCGCCGTCGGGACCATGTATTCCAGTGGAAAATACAGGTCCATTCTTTTGATGATACTGAAGACGGATGGTTTATAGAAATGTATCCCCAATGGAATGACGTCAAAAAGGGTCTTGTTGACCGCGTCTTTACACTCGAACCATGGAAACATTATATACCTGCACTGTCAATTAATCTACGCACACAAGTTGACTAACGAAGACCGCATTGGGTTAGAACTATCCGTCAGACGTGAAGATGTTTCGTCGTTGCCTTCTCGACAATTTATCGCAGAAGAGCTCGTGAATTCAATCATTCAGATGGCAGATTGCATTGAAACCGAAATAAAACGAAAAAAAGATAGATTACCCGCGATTTCGAGAACAAATTAATCTCTTGCCTATACAATAGAAGATAGTATGAGTGGAATTGTATACACAACATCAAGACAACAGAGCATCACAAGCGGACCTCTCCCAGGGTGTACAGCACCCGGTTTGCATCGGCGCGTTGCGGATCAACCGCCGGCAAACCAGGATACGCGGGCAACGTGACGTGGGACGATTTGAATGATCTCCTCAAAGCAGCAAAAGAACTGATAAAAAATCAATATATTATTTATCTGAATGCTGATCTTGCAGGAAATATAACTGCGAAAGCGAATGCCGTTACAGCAATGAACGCGATCCTACAATCTGTCAGTCAAGACGCGTCTGCTTTAGGGAATGTCCGGCTGTACCTCCTCAACAATGCATCAACTATCCGCGCGGCAAGTCGATCTACTGACGTTGGTGTCGCAGAATATGGACGGACAGAAATTATTGTTCCTCAGACACAACGATATGTTATTGCGAATGATATACGCACATCGTCGACTGTAAGTGCTTTTACATGGTACGGGGGTCTCGCAATGGGGGCTTTTGCGAAAGATTGTCAATATCCGGCACATGTACTGAAAATTGCGCTTAGTCCTTCAACAGCGTAACCTGTTCATTATTGTCTGATCAAGAAAGAGAAAAGGTATCCGATCGTGTACGACACGATACCTCCAAACGTCGCGAGACCAAGATTTTCAAAGCCGGATTTGCAAACATTTGTTTTTGTTATTCTTGTTTTCAGTGTCCCGACAGCAAACAAAGAAATCATGTTGAAAATACAGCATACTATAAAACACGTGTCTTTCTCAATTGGGAGGAGAAAAGAAATCATAGAAGGTGTTGACCCGGTAAGGAACAAACCGCCCGAGACCGCCATTGCGACCAGTGGAGAACGATTGTCATCTTCGGATATACCAAACTCAACGCTTTTCATGAAATGAAAGAGCCCGTTTGGGTTCTTTTTCATGTTTTGAACAAAGTCATTGATTAATTTTTTATCAGTAATAAGGAGGGTGTCCCGTAGAAAGTCTTCGACCTGGCGTAGTTCTTCTTTGAGGTGGTACAGGATGTGCAGTTTCTCGAGTTCGAGTTCGGCATCGGTGACTTCTTTTTGAGATTTGGTCGCCAGGTACTCACCCAATGCCATTGAGATGCTCCCACCAAGTGCACTGCTAAATATCGATAATACGATATTTTCAGACGTCATGCCGCTTGCATAGACACCAGTCGCAAGCAATGTGGTTGATATCATTCCGTCATCGACACCCAAGATAAAATCTCTGATATACGCCCTCTCATTCCCATGATGAGACAGATATGGTGAATGGATCAGGGGCAGGTCTTCAGCAAGCATTTTCTTAAAAGCCTACATGTATTTAAGTTGTGCGTCGCGAAAAAATTCTCTACACGTGAAACACATCCCGTTCAAAAAAAACGATCGGATCGCGCATATCATGAACCCTTTGTACAAAAAAAATGGGGTCCATGAGATGGTTTTGTAGAGAATGACATTTGCACGTATGGTGCTCAGAGGGTAGGACCAAAACCAGGAGTGGATACCCGCGAGACCTCCACACATAAATGAACTCATTGGTGAGACCTTGTCTTCTTTTGGATACATTTTTTTGAAATGGGCGTATGTTTCAAAATATATTGGTATGCCAATCACCTCACGAGCACATGTCAGATGCAATCCCCTCCAGACAGACATTTTGTGTTGGTCCATAAAATGGCTTTGAAGAAAGATTTTTCGGTTCTCGATCGGATGTCCAAGAACCCCCGACACCATGCTCGCACAAAACATGTTTGAAAAGGACGGGTCCGAACCCTGAGAATAATAAGTTGTAGATATGCAACCATTGAGGAGCCCGTTCATATGTGCGATGCGGTTCACACCACGATACAGAGAGAGACGAGACGGGTTTGATGTTTGGCGTCGTACCATGTATGTATCAAGGGGATAGACCATATAAATAGGAATGACATTACTTATGTATCCAATGAAAAATTCGTGCATGTCGTCGTTGTAATAATTACCGTCATCGCCATAAGTTAATTTGTTTTAATTTAATTTATTAAAAATAATGGCTTTTACCAAAAGCCATTATTTTTAATGCCTTTAATTAAAGGACAATTAGCTCATAGGCGAATAATGACGGACCGTAGATGCAATAAATGTACAACGACGGGCAATAAATTGCCCGTCGTTGTCACCCCCGGGTTTGTCAAGTCGTTTGGGTGTACAAGTATCCCTTCCGCGGAAGGGATACTTGTACAATACACCTATAGGTTCATTATCGTTTTATGAAAGGTATTGAAAATAAATTAACTTGGGACGCTTTTAGCGTCCAAGTGATGTAATACAAAGCTATTTTTCACCGGATGAATCGTATGTTTGTTGTAGCCAATCGGGAACACCATTTTTATAATTCGAGATTAATTTGTCTTTATAAGAACAATTCCAATACCCAGGAGACGCGTATGGGTACCATTGAGTATTCGGTGGGAGATGCTCCGGTGGATTATTTATTTCTGTGAGGACCATCGCGTAATCACTCTTTGATTTTGGTCCTTGGAACGGTAACAAGTTATATTTTTTTATATCTTGGGTCATATTCCCTGTTCCTTGTATAAACCCATTATAAATATAATTTTTCCAATCTTTCGAGACATCAAGCAAACAAAATCCAGGATAAAAATCATCTCGTTCATCGTTCATATACAGAGAAGCACTAGGGCTGTTGGTCCATTTTCCTGATTGAACATTGGGTGGTCCACTACATAAAAATTGTTTTTGTCCTAAAAGTACAATTTCAAAGTCATATCCGGGTTGTGTACAATATGTTGACCTACCAGCCCCGGTTGGCATCTGCGTTATTTGGACACTATCCCAACCAAGGCTTCTTAAAATTTTATAGACACATCCGCCTACATTTGAACCTGTAAAAAAACTCCCAAAAGGAAATGTGCCTCGCCCACTTTTTTTACTCGTACCACAATCAGGTATATCGAGCGTACAATCATTTCCGGTATCGCCATATATCTGCATTGCGGCACACAACACAACCGCTTCAAAAGGTGTAAAAAGAGGTTTTTTCATGTAACAAGGATTTTTTATTTTTTCTTCCGGTGGATAATATTTACTTATGGTCATTTTCTCTACAAGTTTTAGAAAGGTTTCGTCCGCCGGATTGTATAGGATAGGGTATCCATCTTTATCGTGAATGTTTCCGACACTCTGTGGTCCCCATTTGACATATTTGTTCGGTGCGTCATTGAGCACGTACCCCTTTGAGTTCTTTGGGAGAATACCTTCGTACCTTGTTTTATAGGTTGTCCGTAATGTTGTACAGAACCCGGACAAGTATTGACGTCGATCAATCAGGTCGACGTTCATCAATTCTTTAATCTGATTTTTCAAATAACTATCCGACAACGTGACGATCTGAGGAAAAGACCACCGAGGATTTACTTTTTGAAATTCTCCATTTTTATCACAGCCTTTATTATCAATCGTTCCATATGTTTTATTCATACACGCTAAACCATTCTGTGGACATGTCAACAAGAAATGATTATAATTGAGATAAACTCCTGTTTTTCCAAAATTAATAAATTTACCGTATCCCTTACACCAATAAAACATGGTTTTATCAACAGATGATGGGGATATACCTGGTATGGTTTGAGTATTATTGATATACGTATTTGGGACGATATTTTCAAATCCTCTAAATAAATCTGTAGCCTTTCCCTTGAATGTAAAAAGCCAGGACAACCAATGTTCGTCTCCGCTCATGCGAAGAGGATACTCTATATTATTTGGTTTACATGTCGCATCGATCGCTGTACATTTATCTGAAGAGAGGCCTCTGACAGATGATGTTTTCACATAGAAACATCCTTTTGGTACGAATTTTTGCTTCATATTCAATGGAAATTCAGTAGTGTCCAATGTATTACAATTTGTAAAAATACATGGATTTGTGCATACTCCGAAGGAGCTGCACAAAACCGTCCCGCCAAATTGAGTAAAACAGGATGTCGGGATACCCTGACTTCCTCCTTTTTCTGGGTCGCCTGTGATCCAACATCCTATATCTGTACCCGCGTCTGATACTTGTTTTTGACCAAATGCGGGCAATGGTGGTTGTGATGGATCGCCGACGAGATCTCCAATGACATCAAATTTCTCAACCGTGTCAAAACGACACGCCAAACTTTGAGACCAGTCCTGTCCCCTCCGTCCTCCTTTACTTTGGTACGCTATACTGTTCATGTCGATCAGTTGATTTGTCAGAGGGTCGGTAGGGAATGACGTTCCTACAGGGAGCATTGTTGAGCATGTACTTCCCGCATTGTAGAGGATCCTCCCTAAACCTTCACACGGAAAAGCAACTGACTCGACATATGAATAATTTGGGACACCGTGTCTTCTTCCGTATGGTTTTATAAAAAGATTCATTTGATACGGAGTACCCCCGCGAACTCCCCACATTGAGTTGCCTTGTGATTGGAATGCTGAACACGTGAATGATTGACATTCTTGGTCGATTGTTGACCCAATATCTGTTCCATCCGTTAAGTAAGCCATACATTCAGTATCTTCAGCAGCATTTGCCAGTGTATATCGATTTTTTGAAAAAGGTTTTTTTTGAACCAAAGGCGTATAATACCATTCGAGTGCTGTCTGATACAGCACTATCAATTCATTCGAAGGGATCCTTTTAAAAAAATTTACAGCATCAGCAGATGGACGTTTCATATACGCACGTTGAAGGGTGTCCTTTGTTTTCATGTCAGTTGTTGGGTATAGTCGTGCAAGATACGAAATAATATCTGTACTCTCTTTTGTTTGAGGTTGCACGGTTGGAAAAGGTTCAAATCGCTCCCTTTTTGGTATCGGGGTGTTTGTAGGTGTTGGGGTTTTTGTAGGTGTTGGGGTTCTTGTAGGTGTTGGGGTTTTTGTAGGCGTTGGAGACTTTGTTGGTACCAAAACTTTACGCCCTTTTTTTAAAGAAAGAAAAATAATCAATGTGACGAGGCATAAAAGACACGAAAAGATAACTATTATAATCCAAATTTCGATGGTCATTTATTAAAAAAAAAAATTTTATTATCGTACATGCAAATTAATTTATCGCATCTACGGTACGAACAATCATCGCGTTGATAAAAAGATCCAGTGAAAAATCTTATTACAGGTCAAGACGCATCCCATGGGTCCGTCGTGTGAACCCCAGTTTTTCATACAAGGGCATATGGTCGTCGTCGCAGTTTAGGAGGACTTTGTAGCAATCATGTCGTTTTGCTTCTGTCACGACTTTGTTGACAAGAAGACGCGCGAGACCCCGTCCACGGTAGTCGCTGTGGACAACGAGGTCTTCAATGTGTCCCACCGGACGCCCGTTGTGAATAATCTTTGGTTCAATCATGAGCGTGATTGTCCCGACGGGATAATCCAGTTCACCCGCGATGTAAATTGCGACGTGTTGCGATGCCACAATTTTTAACAGTGATGGACGGATATCAGGGCCGACCGTATCTGACAGGAACGAAACGAGCTCGGCGTACTTTTCTATATTGAGAGTGGACATATTCTCGCTCGTCAATCGACAAATAGTCATTTTTAATTTTTTTTTTTATAAAATGACTGGATTTTTAATTTGTGCATTGACCTTGAGTGTCGTCATCATTCTACAGCTTTTTATCGTGATGTACTTCGCCTACCGATTAAAATCAAAAAAAGATACTTATACGGCGATCCCATGTCCTCTCTCTCAAGACGACAACATTGTCAACACATACGTTGTCGCCGAAACGCCTTCTGATTATCCAAATGCAGCACCTTGCCTACCGTAGACGCAATAAATTAATTTGTACACAAATTAATTTATTGCTATATCGGTCCGTCATTATACGCCTATGAATTAATTGTTCTTTAATTAAAGGCATTGAAAATAATGGATATTTTCAATAGCCATTATTTTCAATAAATTAAATTAAAAACAAATTAACTTGTACAAAAGGGTGATGCTGTAGCATCACCCTTTTGTCAGGCGATGACGGTACATTTTTATTCACACACACATATATTTTTTTTTTTGTTTTTTGTGGTACCGTCATCGGTGATAACCTAAAAAGACGTCCTTGTTGGATATGTGTACCAGTTACCGTAGATGCGATACATTCGTTTGTTCACAAACGAATGTA
>Ga0194129_10005161_pt1 | contig 16839 bp, 13 predicted proteins | sample TA2KigCa35mmetaG_FD_150862 | JGI IMG/M metagenome (GOLD analysis project Ga0194129, IMG submission 150862) | Freshwater microbial communities from Lake Tanganyika, Tanzania - TA2015038 Kigoma Deep Cast 35m | ecosystem: Environmental > Aquatic > Freshwater > Lake | place: Tanzania: Lake... | reverse complement strand
GTAAGCGGTGTGTAAGCACTTTGCGGGTCTATTTTCGCTCTAACTCCATGAGGCCGCAGCCTTTTTTTCTCTGGCCAGTTTGGTCAAACGGATTATGAGTCCCCTGCACTAACCGCTGTGCTACGGGCCCGCCGGTGGACGCCAGTTTATCAAGCCCTTTCCGCGCTTGCCGGCGACGGCTAGCATTCGGGGGCCTGATCGGCTGTTCCGCGAGGATTTCCTGATGAAACTGTATTTTTCTCCGGGCGCTTGTTCGCTCGCCTCTCATATTGCACTCCGCGAAGCGGGTCTCGACTTCGAGGCTGTCAAAGTGGAAGGTCGCGGGCAGAAAACCGCCGGCGGCGAGGATTATTCCAACGTGACTGCAAAGGGTTACGTCCCCGCACTGCGTCTCGATGATGGCGCGGTACTTACCGAGGGCACGGCCATCCTGCCTTACATTGCTGATCGCACGCCGGCGTCGAACCTTGCGCCTGCCGCGGGAACCATGGCGCGTTACCGCTTGCACGAATGGCTGGGGTACATCAATTCGGAGTTGCACAAAAACTTCTCGCCTTTCTTTGCTCCGGGAACCACTGACGATCAAAAAGCCGCAGCCAAAACCAATCTCGGACGACGCTTTGACTTTGCGCAGACCGAACTCGGTGACAAGGCATTTTTGATGGGCGATACCTTCACGGTTGCCGATGCCTATCTTTTCACCGTTCTTGGCTGGTGCGCCTATGTCGGCATTGATCTCGGCCAGTGGCCGGGTCTCAAGGCCTATCATGGGCGTGTTGCCGCGCGCCCTGCTGTGCAGGCTGCGCTCAAAGCCGAGGGATTGATCAAATGAGCGACGCACCGGCTGCAAGCGCTCCAGGCTATCTGCTCGTTCAGGGGAAAGTCACCGATCTCGAAGGCTTCAAGGCGTATAACGCTGCGCTGCCACCGATCTACAAAAAATTCGGTGGTCATTACATTGCGCTGGTGCCGGCGCCCAAGGTCGAGCTGGCCGAGGGTGAGCCGCGTAACGAGAGCATCCTCATCGCAAAGTTTCCTTCCAAGGAAGCTGCTTGGGGTTTTTGGAAGTCGGCCGAGTACGAGGCTGCGAAAAAACTGCGTGAAGGAAAAGGCACGTTCTTTGTCACCGTGCTCGAGGGTCTGCCCGGAACCTGAAAACAGGACGTTCGTTAATATTTGATCGCTTAACTCTTTGAGCACAACTGTCATGGAAGACAAAATCGTCACCACCTCACCCTACTTTGGGGCGCTTTGCGAGCAGCGCTTGTCGCGCCGCAGTCTGCTGGTGACCGGTGGTGTCGCTGCGGCCGTGGCGGGCGCGTTGCCGGTCGTTGGTATCACGGCGACGAACCAACCACGCGCTGCAAACTACAAAGCCATCGGGCCGGCGCGTGAAGACGCGATTCTGCTGTCACCCGGTTTGCGTCACGACGTGCTGATCGGCTGGGGCGATTCGCTTTTTGCAGATGCGCGCAGTCTGAGCGCACAAGAGATACGCTCGCTTGCTTGGCTGGACGACCAAGCTGCCGAGCGACAGCAAAGATTGTTTGGCACCAATAATGATGCCCTCGCGTTTTTTGCGATGCCCGGAAAGCGCGGTGCCGGCACGCTCTGCGTGAACCACGAATATGTCATGCCAGAGCTTTCGTTGGCGACACTGCCATCGAGTGCGAGCGAGCGCTCGCAGAACCGAGAGTCCTGGATCAAAGCGCGACCGCAGGTAGTGCCATGGATGCAGGCTGCGCACGGTGTCAGCGTGATCGATCTGAAGCGCGGCGCCCGCGGCTGGAGCGTGGTGCGTGGTGGTCCATCCACTCGACGCATCACCGCCAATACGCCGATGCAGATCATGGGCCCGGCGCGTGGTGATGTACTCATGCGCACCAATGCCGATCCTGCGGGGACCGTGGCGCTCGGTACTTTTGCCAACTGCGCGGGCGGCAAGACGCCATGGGGCACTTACCTCACAGCCGAAGAAAACATTCAGGATTATTTTGGGGGCGCTCGTTCGTGGGCAGCCGAATCGAGCGACGAGGCAACCAAGCTTGCGCATCGGCGCTGGCCCCTGCGAGAACGCTCGGCCTACGGATGGGAGGTGGTGGATCCGCGTTTCGATGTCCGACGCGAGCCCCGTGAGCCGTTGCGCCACGGATGGATCGTCGAGCTCGATCCACAAGACCCGAACTCCACGCCCAAAAAGCGAACCGCGCTGGGTCGGTTTTGTCATGAAGGCGCCAACACGATCCTCACCAAAGATGGGCGAGTGGCCGCCTACATGGGCGACGACACCAAGTTCGAGTACGTCTACAAGTTCGTGACTCGCGGTCGCTTCGATGCAAAGAATCGCGCGGCCAATCTCGACTTGCTCGACGAGGGCACGCTCCATGTGGCGCGCTTCGATGTCACAGGCCGTGGCGAGTGGCTGGCGCTCGTTCATGACGAGAATGGGCCGCTCAATAGTCGAAACGGATTTCGCAGTCAGGCTGACGTCGTGATCAAGTGCCGCGCCGCAGCCGATATCCTTGGCGCAACACCCATGGACAGACCCGAGGACGTTGAGCCGAGCCCGGTCACGGGACGGGTCTACATGGCGCTCACGAAAAATGATGACCGCGCGATCAAACGCGCGGAGTTCACGGGACGTGAAATCGATCTCGGACCAAATCACGCCAATCCGCGACCAAAGAATGAATTCGGCCATATCGTTGAACTGATCGAAGATGACGACGACGCTGCGAGCTCACGTTTCTCGTGGAATCTTTTTCTGCTTGCCGGTGATCCGCGCAATTCGAATGCACGCCTTCTAACGAAGGCTGAAGACATCCGTCCCGACAAACTCGCGCGCGAAGATGTCTATTACGCAGGTTGCACGGATCGCGCCGCAGTGAGCCCGATTGCCTGTCCCGATAACCTGGGGTTCGATCCCTCGGGAAGACTCTGGATCGTCACCGACGGCGCTGAAGATCTGCTCGGCAACGATGGTTGCTTCGTGGTACCAACGAGTGGCGACGAGCGTGGTCAATTGCGACAGGTCATGAGTGCACCGGTCGGCGCAGAAGTCTGCGGCTGCGAATTCACGCCGGATGGCACGACCTTGTTTTTGTCGATCCAGCATCCGGGTGAAGGCGGCACCGTCGACATGCCGGTGAGCCACTGGCCAGACGGCGGTAATCTGCCCGCGCGTTCAGCCGTCATTGCAGTGAGTCGTGAGGACGGTTCGCCGCTGTAAGCCTCGGGGGTTCGCCGTACAATCGACGGCATGACACTCCCGAAAAGCCAGCTTCAGTACCAACTTGTCAAACAGCAGCAGGGCTTCAGCCTGCAACTTCGCGAGGGCGCGCCGATTCGCGCACCCGCCGCGGGCGAGTTGGTAGTACGCGTTCGTGCAACGTCGCTCAATCGACGCGACATCATGGTGATGCGCGGCTTTTATCCTGTGGGGCCACGCGACACCTTGGTTCCGTTGTCCGACGGCGCGGGCGAAGTGGTGGCGGTGGGCGCAGGCACCCAGCGCTTCAAGGTGGGCGACCGGGTTGCGGCGATTTTTTTCCAGAACTGGATCGAAGGACGACCGACTGCCGCCACCGCGGCAAGCGCCATGGGCGGCGCCATCGACGGCATGCTTGCCGAATACGTCACGCTCTCGGAGCACGGCGTCGTACCCGTTCCCGCCGGCATGAGCTTTGAAGAGGCGGCAACGCTGCCCTGTGCCGCGGTAACCGCTTGGAATGGCCTCGTCACCCGCGGCGCCATGATGCGCGATGACTTCGTGTTGCTGCAGGGCACGGGCGGAGTGTCGATCTTTGGACTGCAATTTGCCGTTGCGGCAGGCGCCAAAGCGGTGATCACGAGTTCGAGCGACACCAAGCTCGCGCGAGCCAAAGAGCTCGGTGCGATCGCCACGATCAACTACAAAGATACGCCGGAGTGGGCGCCTGCCGTCCGTGCGGCGACCGCTGGAGTCGGTGTGCATCACATTCTCGAAGTCGGCGGCGCAGGCACGCTCAAACAATCTCTCGAGTCACTCGCGCCCGGTGGACATGTTGCCATCATCGGCGGACTGGCGGGTTTTGGCGGCGATATTCCTGCGGTGTCGCTGATCGGTCGTAGCGCGAGTGTCTCCGGCATCTTTGTCGGGTCGCAGAGCAACTTCGAGGATATGAACACCTTCATCACGAAGCACTCGATCAAACCGGTGATCGACAAAGTGTTCGAGTTTCGCGAAGCCGAAGCGGCCTTTGCTCATATGGACACGGGCAGCCACTTCGGCAAGATCGTCATTCGTCATTGAACGTGCTTGCCGAATTTTTTGATCGTGAACGACTCGGCGGGCGACCGCTGGTCGCAGCCTTTGTGATTGCGACTCAGGGGTCTACCTATCGCAAACCCGGGGCGCTCATGCTTTTTTCGGAAAGTGGCGAACGCTGTGGCTTGCTCTCGGGTGGCTGCCTTGAGGGCGATCTGCAAGATCACGCACTGCAACTGCTGCGTAACGAGCAGCGAACATTCGTCAAAACTTATGACAGTCGAGGTTCGGATGATCCTGTCTGGGGGCTGGGTCTCGGCTGCGAAGGCCTGATGCAGGTCTTGCTGTTGCGAGTCGACGCCGCTTCTGCCCACGAACCACTGAATTCTTTGTTCAATGCTGCAAAGTCACGTATGCCCGCGACTTTTGCGATAAACATCGAGACCGGAAGTCTGGAAAGGGTCAGCGACAAGAAGACGTCGCTGAACGGCAAGCTGTTCACGATTGCGGCCGAGCGCGTACCGAACCTCTTGCTCTGCGGCGCGGGTCCCGATGCCGAGCCGGTCGCGGCACTGGCCATCATGCAAGGCTGGAATGTGACACTGGTCGATCACCGCCCCGCCTACATCGACCCCACGCGATTTGTGCACGGCGCGCGCCTGCTACGCACGGACGCCGATGAACTGGATCGCGCCGTGGTTCTCGATGAAATGGATGCGGCCGTCGTCATGAGCCATCATCTGATTGCCGACGGCAAATATCTCGCCGTACTCGCGCGCTCGAAAATCCCTTATGTGGGCTTGCTGGGCCCTGCGGCCCGCCGCGAACGCTTGTTTGCGGAACTCGGACCCGCAGCAGAATCGTTGCGACCACGCCTGCGGGCCCCCGTCGGGCTCGATCTCGGCGGACGCACACCCGAGGCCATTGCCCTATCGATTGTTGCCGAGATTCAGGCGGCGCTGCACGGACGCGGCGGCGCGCCGTTTTCTGCGGGTGATCAGGCGAGCGGCTTGGCGTCTTTGAGATCGCGTTCGGTCAGTCGATAGAACGACAGCGGAATCAGCGACAGTCCGAAATAAATGCAGGGCAGAAAGGCGGCGCAATAACGAATGCCGTCGATGGTCTCTGCCGTCTGCACGGGCGCTTTCGAGTCGAAGCCGAACCAGGCGTAAGACAACAGCAACACCGATGGCGCAAACGCCGAAGCGACTTTTTCGACGACGCTGTAAAGACCGGAATAGATGCCCTCGCGACGCAAGCCGGTGCGCTTGAAGTCGTAGTCGATGGTATCCGGGAGCATCGACTGCCCCATCAACAGCAAGCCGGCAGCCCCGAATCCTTTGAGGGCTGCACGCAGACAAAAGAACCAAAACTCTTCGGCAGGCGTTGCCAACAGCCAGCTCAAAGAGACGATGGAGAACAAGGCGGTCGCCAGCATGTAGGTCTTTTGTTTCTCGATGCGCTTGGCGATCCAGCTCCAGGCGGGCATCGAGACGACTTGCGCCAGAAAGCTGACCCCGGTGAACCACAGCAGCCACGTCCCCGGATTTTCTTTGCCGAGCACATATTTGATGATGAAGATACCCATCGCCGCGGTGGTGAATAGCCCGAACAGCTGTGTGGCCTTGGTGGCGAGTAACGCGATGAAGGGCTTGTTCTGCAAACCGAGCCTAACTTGTTCGGAAAAAGGTGTACGGGATTCGGACCGCTCGGTCGCACTACCTTTGGCCGTGCCGAAGAACGTCCAAGCCATGAATAACGTGATGGCACAGCCGAGCAGGATGCCCATGCGCGAGTAGCCCTCTGCGCCACCGCCCATCAATTCGGCAAGGCGCTGACTCGCACCGGCACCGATCAAAGTACCGATGGCGATGAACAGCACTCGGTACTGGAACATCCGCGTGCGTTCCTGATAGTCGCTGACCAGCTCGGAAGGCATCGCCATGTAAGGCACGTTGAACAATGTGTAGCCGGTGCCAACGAGAGCGAGCACGGCGACGACGGCGATTACGGAGTCGGCGAAGGGCGTCAGCTCCAAAGAAAAGAACGTGGCGAAGGACAGGCCTGAGACGACGGCGCCAAACAACAGATAAGGACGACGACGCCCCCAGCGTGAGCGCGTACGATCACTGATCACACCCACGAGGGGATTGCTGACCCAGTCCCAAAGTTTGGCGATAAAAAGCAACGTTGCGACCGTGACTGCGGAAATGCCGACGACGCTGGTCAGATAAAACGCCTGCAACGCGGCGAAGCCGTTGAGCAACATCGCTGCGCCTAGCGTGCCGATGCCCCATCCGAAATGCAGTCGCCAATTACCGCTGGTCGTCATGTTTATCCCCTGAGGTACCGACGCATCATGACACAGGGCGAGGCGATCACGTCTACCAGGGTAATCGGTCTCCCGTGTACAGAGTCATCTCGGCATCCTGAGTCAGATTTTCGATATGACCGATGACGGCCGCGACACTCTGCGGGGCCTGAATGACCCCTGGCCCCTCATAACCGCTTTGACGCAGCAGTCGGGTGTCGACCATGCCCGGCGCGAGAATACCGATCTTGACGCCTTTTGCCCGCACTTCGGCTTGCAAGGTGCGCATCGCCATGTTCACCCCAGCTTTGCTGATTCGATAAAAATAAAGATTGCCGAACCGCGAGGTGTTGGTGATCGAGGAGAGTCCGCTGGTGATGACCACGATCTTTTTCTGCTCGCTGGCCTGCACATTCGGCATGAATGCTTTCGCCATGACTAGCGGACCATACGTATTGATGCGCAGCACTTCCTCGAAGCTTGGGTAATCGAGTTCATCGAAGGATTGCTTGCGAGTATCTCCAAGCCACCCTGCGTTGTTGAGCAAGACGTCGATCGGTTGCTGTCCAAGACGCGCCGCAAGTGCTTTAATGTCTTCGTGGTTGCCAACATCCAAAGTCTCGATGCGTACGCTGCGATGAGTCGTCGCCAGTGCAGAAAGCTCTGTGGCCGCAGCGGTGTCGCGTGCCGTGGCAATCACCTCCCAACCGCGCTCGGCGTATTGCTTAACGAACTCGAGACCCAAGCCGCGATTGGCGCCGGTGATCAGAATGACAGGCATGCGTAGTCCTCAAGTGAGTGAGCGAGCAAATTCATTGACGCGGTCGAACACGCCGAGTGGGCTCGGCTTGCAAGGGATCTTCTGGCCAGTAGTGACCAGGATAACGCCCGCGCATATCTTTGCGTACCTCGGTATAGGCATTGCGCCAAAAGCTGGCGAGATCAGATGTGATCTGCAGCGGACGCTGTGCCGGCGAGAGCAGCTTGAAGGTAATGGGGATTGCTCCACCGCCAATCCGCGGCGTTGTCGCAAGGCCGAATACCTCTTGCATGCGCATGGCAGCACACGGCGCAAGATCGTCCTCGTAATCAACGCGGATCCGTGAGCCGGTGGGCACAACAATGTGCGTCGGCAGAATATCGTCGAGCTCGCGGAATGCCGCGTTGCCGAGACGAAAGCGCAGGGTTTCCATGAGGGGAATTTTTGCGAGATGCGCGCGCCGGGTCATGCCTGTCAGCCACGGTGCGAGCCAGTCCTCGAGCGTCGCCAGCAAACTCGCCCGGTCGAAGGCCGGCCAGTCTCTCGCCTGACGCAGTTCTTCGCGTCGCGCGAGTTCGATACGCGCGCAAAACGCACGCGCGTCATCATCCCAAGGCAGACAGTCGAGACCCATCACACGAATGCCCTCGATCATCGCCGGCACAGCAACGTCGCCTGACAAATTGAGCAGTGGTTTTTCTTCGAGGACGAGTGCCTCGAGACGGACTACGTCGCGCGCGACCACCAGTTGCTCGGTACTTGACCAATGCAACTCGCGCTCATGCTGAATACGCTCACCGACCGCAGCCTCGAGCGATTGGCGATCGAGGGCCGCCGCCAAGAGAATACGAGCCTCGCGCTCGCGATCATCGAGATCGAGTGCGACCACGAACTCGCTACGCGCCAGCGAGGTGGCGCCGACGAAGGCCGCACCACGACCATTGGCAAGCAGATAGCGCCCATCGCCCCCTGTGCGTCTGCGACCTATACGATCGGGATAAGCACAAGCGAGAAGACCCGCCGGACCCAACGGATTTTTCTTTGAGGGTCGACTCTCGAGGCGACGCATGAATTGATCGACAGCGCGTCGCGCTCTGGCGAGTGCGGCCCGGTCGATGAGCACCCCTGCGGCTGCCCGACCCGCGAGCGCGTCGAGTCGGGTCAACACATCGACGTCACGAGTCGTCTCTGCGCCTTGACGGGGCCCGCTGCGCAGCAAATCGCGCTCGCTCAGCAAGGCCGCAAGACTCGCACCGAGTTCGGGCTCGCCACGCGCCGCGGATTCGAGCAGCAAATGCGCGAGGCGCGGGTGCAGCGGCCAGTCGCCGAGCTCGCGACCTTGCGGCGTGAGAGTCCCGTCATCACGCAACGCCCCGAGCTGTCGCAGCAGCGCCCGCGCAGCGGCGAGCATGGCGGCAGGGGGTGGATCGAGCCAACGGACTGACTCGGCACCCTGCACACCCCATTGCGCAAGATCGAGCGCCAGCGGTGCAAGATCGGTCTCAATGATTTCAGCGGGTGTTTGCGCTGCGAGACTGCGGTGTGCGCCTTCACTCCACAGCCGATAACAGCGGCCGGCAGCCACGCGGCCGGCGCGACCCGCGCGCTGCTCGGCAGAGGCTCGCGAAATGCGTCGGGTGTCGAGCCTGCTCATGCCCGTGACGGGATCGAACACCGCGCGTCTGACGAGTCCACTATCGACCACACTTTTGATCCGCGGCAGCGTCAGGCTGGTTTCGGCGATGTTGGTGGCGAGGATCACGCGCCGTGGCAGACGCGGATCATCGGCAAGTGCCCGCTCCTGCTCTTCGGGAGAGAGTTCGCCGAACAAAGGCAGAATCTCGATGCCGCGATCACTGCATTCGCCCGGTCCCGTGAGCATGTCCTGCACTCGCCTGATTTCGCCGGCGCCGGGTAAAAAAACCAGGATGTCGCCCTCGGCTTCGCGCGCCGCGCGCTGCACCGCAAGTGCCGTCAGACGCTCCGGCGAATCGGTTTCGCCCGGCAATACGGGGAAACCTTTGCCGAGATAAATCATCTCGACGGGATACATGCGACCCGCCGCAGTCACCACGGGGGCATCATCGAGCAAGGCGGCTACCGCGGCACCATCGAGAGTCGCCGACATCACGAGTAGGCGCAGATCGAGCTCCAGCGTTTTCTTTGCATCGAGACAAAAGGCGAGCCCGAGGTCGGCCTGCAGACTGCGCTCATGAAACTCGTCGAACAGTACTGCGGCCACGCCTTCGAGCGAGGCATCACGCTGCAGCATGCGTGTCAGCACGCCTTCGGTGACCACCTCGATACGCGTGCGTGGGCCCACGCGGGTATCCAGACGCATCCGATAGCCCACGGTTTCACCGATGCGCTCACCGAGCGTGGCAGCCATGCGCATCGCGACCGCTCGGGCGGCAAGCCGCCGCGGTTCGAGCATCAGAATTTTGCGACCCGCCACCCAAGGCTCATCGAGCAAGGCGAGCGGCACCACGGTGCTCTTGCCTGCGCCGGGCGGTGCCTCGAGCACGGCGCAACCGCGCATCGCCAAGGCGTCACGCAGCGCGGGCAGGATCTCGAGCACGGGCAACGGCGGCAGCACGATCACGATGTGGCAAAAATCCCTGAGGTCGTTGCGAGACGCGAGCGGATTGTATTCAATCGGCTCACATGAGGTTCCTCAAACGCTTGGGTCTCGGCGTGTTGGTGTCGGTGCTGCTGCTCTGGGGCGGGCTGATGGCCTGGGCCTACTGGCCCGGGCAAACCGAGGTCCCCGTCGCCTCACTCGCGACAGCCGAGGATCGTTTCATCACGGTCGATAACGTTCGCTTGCGCTACCGCGAGTGGGGCGAGGCCACGGCTGACCGTCCTTCACTGCTGTTGATTCACGGCTTCGGCAATTCGTTGCAGAGTTTTCGCGAGCTGGCGCCGCGGCTGGCCGACTGCTGTCACGTGATCGCCATCGACATGCCGGGCTATGGGCTTTCCGACAAGCCGGTGAACTTTGACTACCACAACGGGCCGCAAGCCAAGGTACTGATCGCTGCAGCCAAAGAAATCGGCTTGCAACGAGTGATTTATGTCGGGCACTCGCTGGGCGGAGCCGTGGCCCTGCAGGCTGCCGTTCTCGATCCGAATGCGCGCGGACTCGTGTTGCTCAACCCGGGCATCATCCGCACCGGCGTACCGAAAATCGTGCAGATTACTTTGCCGCCGCTACCGCGCATGTCGGCCAAGATGTTCGCCAGTCGCGATTTTCGCGGCAACTTTCTCAAGCAGTCGTATGCCGACCCTTCGATCGTCACGGAAAAAGTGATCGATGACGTCATGCTGGGGGCAAGAGCCGAAGGCTACATGGCGGGCATGACCTCGCTCATGAAGCAGTACCGCGAAGGCGAGGAAATTGCGCTCGCACCACAGGTCAAGGTGCCAACGCTCATCCCCTGGGGTGACCGCGATAAAAACAAGCCGCTGAGCGAAGCCGACGAACTGCAAGCCATGATCCCTGGCTCGCGCCTCGTGCACTTCGCCAACGCCGGACACTATGTGCACGAAGAAGCGGCCGAGGGCGTAGCTCAGGCCATCAAGCTCTGGTTGCAAGAGACGGTCGCCAGCGCGACACTCGTGACGCCCTAGTCTCTAGGCAATATTTTGGGGGAATGCTGATGTCTACAACGCGCGCGCTCGTCGCTACTCTCACACTCGCCTGCAGCATGCTGATGCAGATCGCCTCCGCTCAAGGTCGGCCGGCCAAAGACCCTGCGCTCGAGCGTGCCAATCGACTGTTGCGATCGACCATTCTGGTCGACGGTCACAACGATCTGCCGATGACGATCCGCGAATTCAAAGATGCCCCCCGCGACGTGATCGCCTATGACTTGCGGCAGCCCACCAAAGGTGACACCGACATCGCACGCCTGCGCGCCGGCGGTCTTGGTGCACAGTTCTGGTCAGTGTATATCCCGGGCGAAGGCTCAGGGCCCTACGCGCGACAGCAACTCGAGCAAATCGATATCGCGCGGCGAGCGATTGCGCGCTATCCCGATGTCTTCATGTTTGCGCGCTCGGTAGCCGACGTTCGTGCAGCAAAACGTGCCGGAAAGATCGCCTCGATGCTCGGCATGGAGGGTGGTTACGGACTCGAGAACTCGATCGGCGCACTGCGCACTTACTATGACCTTGGCGTGCGCTACATGGCGCTGACGCACAATACGCATACCGATTGGGCGGATGCCGCCGCCCCCTTGCAGCCTCGCAGTAACGGTCTCACGCCGTTCGGTGAAGAAATCGTGCGCGAGATGAATCGCCTCGGCCTGCTGATCGATCTGTCTCACGCTGCACCGAGCACCATGGCGCATACGCTGCGTATTTCCGAGTCACCGGTGATTTTCTCGCACTCTTCGGCGAAGGCCGTATGCAATGTGCCGCGCAATGTTCCCGATGACATCCTGCGCGAGCTGCCAAAGAATGGCGGCGTCGTGATGGTCACCTTCGTCTCGAGCTTCATCAATTGCGAAGTCGGCAAGGTGCTGCAACCCGCGATGGCTGAAATCGGATTGCGCGCTCGTGCGGCGGCAACTCCTGAAGAAGCCGCGAAGATCCGCGCCGAAGGCTATGCCGCCATCAAGCTGCCGCCAACGAGCATCGCCATGGTGGCCGATCACATCGAACACATCCGCAACATTGCAGGTTGTCGATCATGTGGGAATCGGCGGCGACTTCGACGGCAACGACTGGTGGCCGGAAGGGCTGGATGACGTATCCACCTATCCAAAACTCTTCGCCGAACTCATCCGTCGCGGCTGGTCCGACGAAGATCTCAAAAAACTCGCGGGTGAAAATCTTTTACGCGCTTGGGCACGCACCGAAGAAGTCGGCGTGCGTCTGCGCCGTGAGCGCCCGGCTTCGACCGTGGTCTATACACCGCCCAAAAACTGAACGTTGACGATCAAACCCGCTGCGCCGTCTGCCATGCGAGCTCGGCCAGAGGCTCGACCTGCGCCGCGTATTTTTTGGCCTGCGGGCTGACTGCGGTACCGCGCGCTGCACGGCCGGCGATGCCATGACAGATGCCGGCGAGCCGAAACGCACAGAACGCAAGGTAGTACTCGAGATCACCGATCTCGGTGATCCCCCGCCGCGAACAATAAGCCGCCACGTACTCGCGCTCCGTGGGCAAGCCGAGCGCGGCGAGATCGGCGCCCTGCAGCCCGCGCACGCCACCTGAGGCCATGCGGTATTTCATGAGGTGATAGGCGAAATCCGCGACCGGGTCGCCGAGCGTCGAGAGTTCCCAGTCGAGCACGGCGAGCACACGCGCAGCGGTGGGATCAAAGATCATGTTGTCGAGTCGATAGTCACCGTGCACCAGCGCTGGGGCCGGTTCGACAGCGGGCAAAGCGTTTGGCAACCATTCGATGAGGCGCTCCATCGTCGGCACGCGCCCTGCCACCTCGGCATCGACGACATATTGCTTGGACCAGCGAGCCAACTGCCGCGCGACATAGCCCTCGGGTCGTCCAAAATCGGCAAGGCCGATCGCTCGATAATCGACACGATGCAGATCGGCGAGCGTCTCGACCATGGCCATGAAGACGGGTCGACGACTGTCCCGGTCGAGCTCGGGCAGGGTGGGCTCCCAAAAAATACGTCCTTCGACGAAAGCCATGACATAGAACGCTGTACCGATCACGTCAGGGTCCTCGCAAAGCATGCAGGGCTTCGCGACCGGAAAATCGGTGTGCGTGGCGAGCGCGTGCATCACGCGATACTCGCGATCGACCGCGTGAGCCGAGGGCAACAGCACGCCGGGCGGTTTGCGGCGCAGCACGTATGACGCTTTGGGTCCGTCGAGGCGATAAGTGGGGTTCGACTGCCCGCCCGGAAACTGACGCACCCGTAAAGGGCCCGAAAAACCCTCGATACGATCGCTCAAATATTTCTCGAGTGCCGGGACATCGAACTCGAGACCGCTGCGAAATTCGTGCGTAGTGCTCATTTGCGCAGCCTGGTGTGCTGCGTCCGGAAAGGCCGCGGTGTACGCGTACCCTCAGCCTGCTTGCCCGTGCCCACCGGTTGCCATGGTGGCACCAGATGCTGCTTACCCGGCCCGATGAGATCGGCACGCCCCATGCGGCGCAGCGCCTCACGCAGCATCGGCCAATTGTTGGCGTCGTGATAGCGCAGAAAAGCCTTGTGCAAGCGGCGGATCTTCAAGCCCTTCGGGATGGTGACTTCTTCGCTGTTCCGCGCTACTCGCCGCAGCGGGTTCTTTCCGGAGTGGTACATGGCGGTGGCGGTGGCCATCGGCGAAGGCAAGAAGGCCTGCACCTGATCCGCACGAAAACCATTTTTCTTGAGCCACAGCGAAAGCTCGAGCATGTCTTCGTCGGTCGTACCCGGATGTGCTGCAATGAAATAGGGGATCAAATACTGCTCTTTGCCCGCCTCTTTCGAGTATCGATCGAATAATTCTTTGAAGCGATGATAGGTGCCGACACCCGGCTTCATCATCTTCGAGAGCGGGCCCTCGCCGATCGCCTCGGGCGCAATCTTCAGATAACCACCCACATGATGCTGCGCCAGCTCTTTCACGTACTCCGGTGATTCGATCGCAAGGTCGTAGCGCACGCCGGAAGCGATCAATACTTTTTTGATGCCGGGCAGCGCCCGCGCCTTGCGATAGAGCTCGATGAGCGGCGCATGGTCGGTGTTCAAGTTGGGGCAGATGCCCGGATAGACGCAGGAGGGTTTGCGACAAGCGCTTTCGATTGCGCGACTTTTGCAGGCGAGCCGATACATGTTGGCGGTTGGGCCGCCGAGATCAGAGATTACGCCGGTAAACCCCGGTACCGTGTCGCGTACTTTTTCGATCTCGCGCAGGATCGAGCCCTCAGAGCGGCTCTGGATGATGCGACCTTCGTGCTCGGTGATCGAACAGAACGTACAGCCGCCAAAACAGCCGCGCTGAATGGCGATCGAGAAACGAATCATCTTGTAGGCGGGAATCTCCGCCTTGCCATAAAACGGATGCGGCTGTCGCTGATAGGGCAATTCATAGACGTAATCCATCTCACGGGTCGTGAGCGGAATCGGCGGCGGGTTCAGCCAGACGTCGATCTGGCCGTGCCGCTGCACCATCGCGCGGGCATTGCCGGGATTCGCCTCGAGATGGAGGATGCGCGAAGCGTGTGCATACATGACGGGGTCGTCGACCACCTGCTCGAAGGCGGGCAAGCGAATGACACTGCGCGAGCGATCGGCATTGCGTACGCGACGCACGAAACGCACTACCGATTCGTTGGCGGACTGCGCGGAGCCGGCGGGCTTCTGTTCTGTCGACGACTTGGTGCCACCGTTGTCCTCCATCGCGTAGGGGTCAATCGGCGGGTTGAGCGGACCGGGGGTGTCGAGGTGTGTCGAGTCGATCTCGATATAGCCTTCGGGCAGCGCCCGTCGAGTGAAGGCTGTGCCGCGCAAATCGGTAATGTCACCGATTTTTTCGCCTGCAGCGAGCCGATGCGCGAGCTCGACGATTTGGCGCTCGGCGTTGCCGAACAGCAGCAAGTCGGCTTTGGCATCGAGCAAAATCGAGCGGCGGACTTTTTCGGACCAATAATCGAAGTGGGCGATGCGGCGCAGACTGGCTTCGATGCCGCCGATCACGATCGGCACATCGGCATAAGCCTCGCGGGCACGTTGCGCATAAACGATGACCGAACGATCAGGGCGCTTGCCCCCCTCGCCGTTCGGCGTATACGCATCGTCGCTGCGCATGCGGCGATCGCTGGTGTAGCGATTCACCATCGAGTCCATGTTGCCGGCAGTAATCCCAAAGAAAAGATTGGGTTTTCCCAGCCCCTTGAAAGGATCAGCACTTTGCCAATCGGGCTGCGCGATGATGCCTACGCGAAAACCCTGGGCCTCGAGCAGCCGGCCGATGATCGCCATGCCGAAACTCGGGTGATCGACGTAGGCGTCACCGGTAACCACGATGACATCGCAGCTGTCCCAGCCGAGCGCATCCATCTCGGCTCGAGACATGGGCAGAAAGGGCGCCACGCCGAAGCGTGCCGCCCAGTATTTGCGATAAGAATGGATGTCGCGGGCCTGTTCCATGGCGCGACGAAATCAGGTCTTGATCGCGTGCCGAGCTCCGTAGCCGCGGATCACTGCTTCGGCGTTGCGGACGATGTTGAATCCGCGTTTGCCGATTTCTTCGGTGAAAGGCATGGCGTGGTACTCGAGCGACCACGCTTCGTTGTTCCAACGATGGTCCCACCACCGACCGTAGAGCAGGCGTGGCGGCATCACGGCACCGCCCGTACCAAAATCGAGGGGATAAAACACGCCGCCCGGCCGGGTGATGCGCTGCACTTCGGCGATGATCTTGCGCGTGACCTCTGCGGGCACCTCGTGGTGCAACAGATAGCTCGTGACCAGATCGAAATGATTGTCGGGAAAGCCGGTGCTCTCGGCGAGACGCTGCGCAAAATTGACGGCCACGCCGAGATTGTTTGCACGCATGTGTGCATAGCGCAGCATCGGCGCGGCGACATCGATACCCCACACCTCGGCATTCGGGTATTTTTCTTTGAGGGCGACGGCTAACTGTCCGATGCCCGTACCCATATCGAGAATGCGCAAAACTTTGCCATCTTGCGGCAACGGCAAGCGCTGCGCAGAGCGTTTGTGCGAGTCGTCTTGGTCGTTGGCACCGATCGAAGTACCGGTATAAAAACTGTTGGTGCCGTAGTGATACATGTGACCCGCGAACGGATCGCCCACATACCCACCCGGCTGAATGTGGATTTCGTGCCGCGCGTACATCGGCACATCGAGTGAGGGCGCAAGCTCGAGCGTACCTGGGCCGGCACGATCGGCTGCTTCGAGTTCGGCGAGATACTCGTCGGCATGGTCGTGGAAATGCGTATGCAAGGTTTTCCACATGTACTGCTGGTTGTGCAGCCAGGTGCGCGAGGCGAGATTGGTACTCGGCTCGTTTTCGATCAGACGACGCAGCTGGTCAACCGTGATCGGCGTTGCCGGGTCGATGCCCTCGCGCTCGAGCACCCGGTCGAATGCCGCAAGCGATGCTGCGCGCAGCGCCTTGCCGTGCAGCGTGCGCATGCCGCGGGTGAAGTCTTGCTGCGCCTCGAGCTCGAGCGTGGCCAGACGCACGAGCCGACCATCGACGCCGCGCGGTGCGACGGCGGCTTTGGACTTGCGCACGGTGGATGCTGCGGCGACGCCATTCATGAGCGCGAGCGAGCCGGCAGCGGCACCGAACAATTGGCGGCGATCGATCATGGTCAGACTCCCGAGGGGGGTATGGCCGAGAGCATACCCTCCGCGAGAGGGTCAAAGAAGCTCCCGCTTGCCGCCCCGGCGGTCCACTGACAAGCTGTACGCCACACGCCATGAACCAGGAGACTTCGCAATGGATCGGGAACGTCGCGATTTCATCGCTGCAGCCACCATGGCCGGTGCAGTAGCAGGCGTTGGCGCGAGCGCGGCCCCGGGGACGAG
>Ga0194129_10005160_pt1 | contig 16844 bp, 14 predicted proteins | sample TA2KigCa35mmetaG_FD_150862 | JGI IMG/M metagenome (GOLD analysis project Ga0194129, IMG submission 150862) | Freshwater microbial communities from Lake Tanganyika, Tanzania - TA2015038 Kigoma Deep Cast 35m | ecosystem: Environmental > Aquatic > Freshwater > Lake | place: Tanzania: Lake... | reverse complement strand
AAATTTTAAGTTATTTAAATATTAATCAAGACAATACATATTCAGTTAAAATTAATCAGCATAAAAAATTGTCATGGCAAAAAAATATTTTTAATCAGATTTATAAAATGGAATCAAATATTGATCCAATTGAATTGCTTGGATTACAATATTTAAATTGGGGGCGTTTTAGTTTAGTATTATTACTTGATTATGTTATTAATCATCAACCAAGACTTGTAGAATCTTTACGTGTTCCTACTCTATTTTCATCTAATAAATATTTATATCTTGGAAATAGAGCATTAGATCAATTAGATGTTATTAATAAATCAGAAACTAGTTTATTTAATATTATTAATTATACTAAAACTGCTGTAGGTAAGAGATTTTTATCATGTCAATTAGCTATGCCTCTTATTGATTCAAAAGAATTAACTCATCGATATGAATTAATTAAATTATTATTAGAAAATAATCATCAAAATAAAATCATTAATTTATTAGGAGATATTTATGATTTGGATAAATTAATCAGAAAATTAGAAATTAATATATTAAATCCAAATGAATTACATCAAATTTATGAATCATTTTATGAAATTGAAAGATTATGTAATTATTTTACAGAAAACAAATTATTAAAACCATTTGATATTAATCAAAAATTAGTAGAACAAACAAGTAGTTTAAAAAAATGGATTGAAACAAAATTTCAATTAGATAAAATTAATCAATTTAAAAATGAATCTGATTGTTCTTTTTATAATGTTGGAATTCATCAATCTATTGATAATTTACAGAATCAAATAGATTCTGCTCAAAATTTTATGGAATATCTTATTAAAGAACTTGAAAAATATGTAGATGATAAAGTATATTTTTCTAAAGATAAAAAAGAAGATTCAGATACTAAATCTTTAATATCTTTAAAATATAATGATAGAGATGGTCATTATATGTTAATTACATCGAGAAGATGTGATATTTTGAAAAAGAATTTAGAGAAAAATAAAATTAAAACATTAACAGTCGGTTCAATTATATTAAATATTAGTGATTTAGAGTTTAGCGAATTACCAAAATCATCTAATACTAAAATTAATTGTAAGAAAGTAAAAGATATTTCATTAGAATTAATTAAGTTTAAAGAACAAATGAATAAAAAATTAAAAGAATGTTTTAAACAAGATATGATTTCATTACTTGAAACATATGGAATAATATTATACTTGTGGTCTAAAAAAGTTTCTTTTATTGATTTTATAAATTCTGGAGCTTTATGTGCATATACTAATCATTATTCTTGTCCTGTTATTAATGTAAAACCAGCAAGTTATTTTAAAGCCAAAGAAATGAGACACCCAATTGTTGAGAAAATACATAATAATACTAGTTATGTTCCTCATGATATCGAACTAGGATTTGAAACAAAACAAAGTGGTATTTTATTATATGGTATCAATTCTTCAGGTAAATCGACTTTAATGAAATCGATTGGATTGAATATTATTTTAGCTCAAATTGGTTATTTTGTATCATGTTCTCATTTTGAATTTTCACCATATAATTCATTATTTACTAGAATTAGTGGAAATGATAACTTGTTTCGAGGATTAAGTTCATTTATGGTAGAAATGATGGAATTAATGTCTATTTTAAAAAGAAATGATTCTAAAACTATGGTTATTGGTGATGAAATATGTCGTGGTACTGAAGAAAAATCAGCTAATATTATTGTTTGTTACATGCTTGAAACTTTAGCTAAATCAGAATCTAGTTTTATTACAGCAACACATTTACACCGTATTGCAAACATGGAATCAGTTAAGATTTTAGAACGTGTAAAAGCAAAACATCTTAAAATAACATATGATTCAAAAGATGATACTCTTATTTATTCGAGACATTTATTAGATGGTCAAGGAGATACATTTTATGGTTTACAAGTTGCTAAATATTTAATGAAAGATAAATATTTTAATGATAGAACAGCAGAAATTTTAAAAGAATATGATAATATTACTGAAGATAAAACTAGTAAATATAATTCACATGTAATAGTAAGTTCATGTCAAGTATGTCAATCAAAATCTAAATTAGAAACTCATCACATAGTCTGGCAGAAAGATTTTGATCAAAATCAAATAAATAAATCAAAATTTCATCTTCAAAAAAATGATCCATCAAATTTAGTTATATTATGTCAAGAATGTCATGATAAAGTCGATAGAGATGAAATTATTATCAATGGATGGGTAGAAACATCTGCAGGTATTAAATTTGATTATTTTATCAAAACAGAAAAACCAGTTAGTAAATCTAAATATTCAGAAGAATTAATTGATTTCATCAAATCACTTAAAAAGAAAGTTAAATCTGATGAAAAAATAGCAAAATTAAAAATAAAAGAAAAATATGATAAAAATATTACAACCAAATCTATTATCAATATATGGAATAATTGTTAAACATCTAATTCATTTTCATTATTACTTATATTTTATATTTTTAGTTAAATCTTCACGGGTATAAAATAATACCAAATTCCACTTTTATTACCGAAATCTACTTATATTATTACCATAATACACTTATTATTACCAATTTAAATGGAATAAATATCATCCTTATATATTTTTATTACAAGTTATCCATTTTTTCCTAGTTTCTCGTGTGTGAGTGCAAGACAAAAAATAATTCTTTATTGAATGTTTTACATAATCTTAATAAAGTTATTTTTACTAAAATTACAACTATTTATGCGGTTATTTTCATTATTAAAATATTTATTAAATATAATGTTATTTAAACAAATTTTTTATTTAGTTTCATATTTTTATTTAAGTATATCATATGGTTATCTATTTTTAACACCTAGTGTTTTAATATCAAAAAAGTTAGCTAATAAATTAAGTAAAAATTGTATTAAACTATCACAATCATTAATTACATTAGGATTAACAGATAGTTTCAAAGCTGATTTTCATCTTGTATCTTCACCTAATAATTTAAATGAATTAGCTAATCAAAATCCCGAATTAATAGATATTTTAATTTGTAATCATTCATCTACTTTTGATTTTTTAATAATAAAAAGTTATTTACAATATATAGGTATTGATTCTTTTAATTATTTTATAAAAAATAGTATCAATTATGTACCTGGTATTGGATTAGTTATGTATTCGAGTACAGCTATTAAATTATCAAGAAACTGGGAGAATGATAAGGAGAATTTAGCTAAACAAATTGATAAATTTGAAACTGCTCCTAATTCAAATAAACAATTTATAATAATTTTTGCCGAGGGAACGAGATTAACGGAAAAAAAATTAGCTGAAGGTCAAAATTTTTCTAGATTAAATAATTTTCCAATTTATAATAATTTATTAGTACCTAAATCTAAAGGATTACATTATTTAGTAAACCATTTAAATAAAACAAATAGATTAGGAAGAATTTGGGATTTAACCTTAGCTATTCCTAAATTTCTTGGAAAATCTGCTTATATTAATGATGTATTTGGTAAACCACTAGGACCTGTTTATGGAATGATGAAAGAACTAAAAATTAATTTTGATATTCAGGATTCAGAATTATTTAAATCTTGGTTATTAGAAAAATGGAAAATTAAAGATGATTTTTTAAAAAATTACAACAAATATATTTATAAAAAATTACAATTTAATGACCCTAAATATAGACATATAGCTTTGATTGTATTGATAAGCTTAATATTTAGTTTATTAATTGGTTTTAAATATGGTAGATATTATTTAATTATGTCTTTTGTTATATCATATATTTTGATTATTTTTTATCCTAAATTGTGAGTTTTTTTTATTAATAAATATATTATTTAAGTTAAATGTTAATTACACAGATAATGTTTTTAGTTACTTTCATATACTGGATTATGGCATATAGTTATGTAGTTTTAACTCCAAGTATATTAATATCAAATAATTATTTAATTAAATTAGTAAAAAAATTATCACAAACTTTAGTAATATTTACATTAATCTATGGATTTAAAACTAAATTTTATTTAACTAATACTAAACAAAATATCAAAGAGTTAATAAATCAAAATACAGATTTAGTTGATATTGTTATATGTAATCATATTACAACTATTGATTTTTTAATAGTTGTTAGTTATTTAAAATATTTAGGTATTACTTCAACAAATATTTTATTAAATTATAAAGTTAAAAACTTATTGGGAATTGGATTAGTTGCATATGCTAATACTGACATAAAGGTTTTTAGAAACTGGGAACTAGACCAGAATAATATGTTGAAACAAATAGAAAAATTTAATAATAATGTATCATCTAAAAAAGAAGTACTAATAATATTTCCAGAAGGTACTAGATATACTAAAGATAAATTTGATATAGCACAAAATTTTTCAAAATCAAAAGGTATTCCTGTTTATGATAATTTATTAGTACCAAAAGCTAGAGGATTATGGTTTTTGATTAATAATTTTAAAAAAGCAAATAAATTAGGTCGAGTTTGGGATATTACATTAACAGTTCCTAGTATTTTAGGGAGATCTGGATATATTCAAGATTTAATAGGTAAACCAGTAGGTCCAGTATATGGTACTATTAGAGAACTTAATTTAGATATTAATTATGAAGATTTAGATATATTTAAATCCTGGTTATTTAAAAACTGGAAAAATAAAGATTATTTTATGCAATATTATAAAAATTTTATCTATAAAAAATTACAATTTGATAACACTAAATATAAACATTTAGCAATAATTGCATTGGTTTGTTTAATATTTAGTTTATTATTAGGTTCTAAATATGGTAGATATTATTTAATTATATCTTTACTAATTTCTTATATTATGATTATTTTTTATTCATAGTTTATGCGGTTATTTTGAATTATAAAAATATTATTTTATTTAAATGATAATTAAACAAATTTTATTTTTAATTTCATATTTATATTTTGGTATATCATATGCTTATTTACTTATTTCACCTAGTTTATTAATATCAAAAAAATTAGCAAGTAAAAGTAATAAAAACTCAATTAAATTATCACAAACAATTAATACAATAGGATTAGTAGATGGATTTAAAGCTGATTTTCATATAGCAGTATCGGAAAAAAATATTAAAGAAATAATTAATGATAATCCAGATAAAATTGATGTTCTAATTAGTAATCATTTATCAACACTTGATCATTTTTTACTAAAGTTTTATTTAGAATATATTGGAATTGAATCTTTTAATTATTCTTTTGCTAAAAGTAGTTTTTATTATATTCCAGGTATTGGATTAGTTTGTTATTCAGGTACAGATATTAAATTTTGTAGAAATTGGGAAGAAGATAAAAATATTTTGGCTGAACAAATTGATAAAATAGAAACCGGAACTAAAAAACAATTAATTACTATTTTTCCAGAAGGGTCACGATTAACACCTAAAAAATTAAAAGATGGTCAAAATTTTTCTAGGTTAAATAATTTTCCGGTATATAATAATTTACTTGTTCCTAAATCTAAAGGATTATGGTTTATAATTAATCATTTAAATAAAACAAATAGATTAGGAAAAGTATGGGATTTGACATTAGCTATACCAAAATTTATGAAAAAATCATTTTATTTAGATGATATTATAGGTAAATCAATTGGACCTGTTTATGGAATGATAAAAGAAATAAAAATAGATTTTGATACTCAAAATCCCGAATTATTTAAATCTTGGTTATTAGAAAAATGGAAAAACAAAGATGAATTATTAAAAAATTATAAAAAATTTATTTATAAAAAATTAGATAATAAACCAAATCCAAAACATATTACTTTAGTTATTTTAATTTGCTTAATATTTAGTTTATTTTTAGGTTCTAAATACGGTAGAATTTATTTACTTATATCTTTAATAGTTTCTTATATTTTTATTATTTTTTATTCATAAATTATGAGTTTTTTAATTACACCTTTTTAACAGTAAAAAAAATAATTGCACCCATAAGGGCTTAATGACATTTGACTCTATTATTTATACCAATAATAATAGGGTTGTTATCTTTTATCATTTTGGAAAATTTATAATCTGTCCTAAATTTTTCTGGTCATGTTTTATTCAATAAATATGTACTAATAGAATTGGAGAATGGATTGATCTTAAGATATAAAATTTTATCCATATAACGAGGTTGATTTATTTTAGTGATCCTTGTACAGCTAATTTATCAGCCATATAATTACCATACCATTCAAAATAATCATCTGAATCTTCATCTGGTGGATTAGTATGAGCTTTAATATGTTTATAACCAACTTTTAAATTTTTTGATAAATAATATAATTTTTTAATTAATTCTAAATTTTGAATAGGTTTATTATCTAAACGTCTCCAATTATTTTTTTTCCAATTTTTAGCCCATAATGTTATTGAATTTATTACATACAGTGAATCTGTGTATATAATTAATTCTTTTTTTCCAATAACTTGAGTTGATATTATAGTTTCTAAAGCTAAAATACATGCTAATAATTCACAAACTTGATTAGTAACTTTATTATCTCTAGTTTCTTTGATATTGTGTGATATATTTCTAGAATCATTATTTTCAAAAAACACTCCTACACCTCCATTTCTATTACCTTGCAATTGATTATTAGGAACAGCTCCATCGGTAAATATATTAATATAATTCATTATATTAAATATCTAATATTAATATAATCAATCTTCAATTTCTAATATTATTAATTTGATCTATAAGTTTAACAGCTAATGGTCTTCTTTCTAATTTAAATTTAAATGCCAGTAGAGCTACTTTTTGAAGATCATCTATATTAATTTGATTTTTATCATAATGTTCTTGTGTGATGTAAAGATACTGGCTATTTCTTTTGTCAGTATCATATTCTCCCTTACTATTTATTGTCTTTTCATATAATGGTTTTAATATATTATTATCATTAATTGAATACATTTTAAATGTAATTTTAATTGGTCCACCAATTAGTTTACCAAGAGGAGTATTAATATTTTTTTCATTAAATTTAGATTCTTTTGATAATTTCATTAAAAGAATCTCATATTTTTCTCCAATTTTTTTTCCTATTATTTTTTCTTTCAATTCACTTATTTTTTTTGAATCAGCTATTTTTTTTACTATATTTTCATTTTTATCATATTTGAATAAAATATACTTATTTTTTATTTTTATTTTTTCCATTTAAATATTATAAAAAAATAGATAAAATATTACTTAAGGATTTAAAATCTTAAATAATAATTTGTAACATGGCAGATATAATGGAAGCTTTTAATACATTAAAAACTCAAAAGAAACCATTTCAAAATATTGATTATTTTTTTACTCAAAGATCTTTAACAGAAGAACATGAATACATTGATAAGCATATGGTTAGAAAAACAAAAAAAGTTAAAGTTACTCATAATTTTTTAGCTCTAAATATTCCTACTATTATAACTACAACTAATTCAAACGGTCAAACAGTTGAAAAACCATTAGGATTTGATATAGAAATTTTTGGTGACGAAGGTTATCATTATAAAGGAAGTATCACATCATTTCTTGGAATAATACCTAATTTTATGATTCCTATAAAAGGAGACAAAAAATTATTTGTAAATATTAATTATAAAGTAGGTGATTCTAATGATAATCATACAAGTAGAAAATATGTTAATTTCATTGAAGTACCTAAAAGATTTCAATTAATAGATGATAATGAATCACATATCTCAAATAAAGAAAATGATTCCGATAATTTGGAAGTTTAGATAGTATTAATTAATTTTTCTATAGCTTTAAATAATTCAAAGTAGTATTCAATAACATCTTCTAAGATTTTAATTATATTTCCACTTTTAAGTTTATAATGAAAATGAACTTTACTAGCTAAAGGATGAGGCAAATTATAACCTGCAAATGATATTTTATCATGAGTTTGTAATCCTCTTGTAATCAAATTACCTAGTGTATGATCTTCATTATTAACTATAATAATTCCTTGTTCTTTAGTTTCTTCTAATTTCATATCATCTTTAATTAGTTTAAGAAAATTTTTTAAACGTCTTTCAATATTTATTAATGCTACTTGAAGAATTCTCTTTTCAGTAATTTGTCCTCTTGATTCAATTACAAATGTGAAATCATTTTCATTATTTTGTTTATAATAATTAACACTGACTGCACTATACATTGCATCATTATGTTCCAAACCTATTTTAGTAATTGCATTAAAAGCAATTTCTTGATTAGGTTGAAGTTTAACAATTGGTATTCCTGTTTTATAAGGTGATGAAATTTGTTTTTCATCATAATAAAATTTAGCATCATTAGTTGTTACTGTATAAATATCATTTGATTTATTTTTATAGTTCACATACATTGTCAATTGTTTTAAAGATGATGAATTTAATATTTTTTCTTCTTCAAAATCAACATTATTTTCATCGTCTTGATCTTCTTCCTGTATTTCTTCAACTTCATAATTATTTGATTTTTTTAATTTTGAAACATCTAAATAATCAATATTATTTTCAATTGACCAAATAGGCATATTTCTTAATCTAAGTTTTAGATAATTATTATGAAATACACTTGTATTTTTATCAAATTTGAATTCATCAAATACATAAATTGGAATATCATTAAATATTGTTCTTCTAATTGTATTAGCTATAATATAATTCATGTTTGAACCAGACAGATTAAATTCAATTCTTGAATTACCAAGTTCAGTAATATTATTGACAATTTTAAAACTTAGTTTACCTACTTTTTGCATTATATATATATACTTATAAAACCTTTAATATTTTATTTCATTTTTTTTTTGTTATAAAGTATTATTTATAATCATTATTAATGAAAGTTGTATTTTATTCAGAACAATGTGACTATTGTAAGAAACTAATTGATTATATGGATAAATATGATATTACATCTTTATTTAAATTAATTAATATAGATAAATCAACTCCACCCAAAGATATAGATATTGTACCTACAATTATAGATACCGAATTAAATCAACCATTAAAAGGAAAGAAAGCATTTGAATATTTATTTAATATTAAATATTTTAATAATCCAACAAATAATGTTGAAATAGTTAAAGAAATTCCACCAAATCCTCATATTCCAGAAGATGAAAAAGCTAATAAAACAAAATCATTAAATTTAGAATTAAATGAAACATCTAAATTAAATGACGGATTGAATGATGTGTTAGTAGTTGATAAATTAGAATCAAATGAATCATCTAATTTTCATGAAAATAATTCTAATAATCCAATTTCTAAAGCAACTCAAGAAATGGTTAATGCAAGAAATGTTCAAGATAAAAAATTATCTGTTCTACTTCAGATGAGAAGAAGATAAAATAAATTATTGTTTTAGAATATATTTACAGTAATCTTGATAAGAGTCAATTTGAGTATTAATATTTTTTGTTTCCGGATCCATAACCCAAAGTCTTGCATCAATCTTTTCAATAAGTTCTGGTTCATGTGTAATAACTAAAATTCCACCTTTAAAATCAGATAATGCATTAATTAAAGATTCAACAGTTTCAATATCAAGATGATTAGTTGGTTCATCAAGAATAAGACAATGAGGTTGTTGAAAAACAAGTTTTAAAATAGCTACACGGGCTTTCTGCCCTCCTGATAATTCTGAAATTTTCTTATTATGATTTGATGTTTCTAATTTAACTTGTCCAAGATAACATCTAACAGATTGTTCAATTGCTCCATTTACAATGCAAGTATCTGGAATAATTGATCTAAGATATTCAACTGGTGTTTGATCAAGAGGTAGTTGATTTTCAAAATGCTGATTATAATATCCTATTCTACATTGAGAATTAACAGAAACTTCACCAGATGTTGGTTGTATTTCACCTACTAAAAGTTTGATAAGAGTAGATTTTCCTGAACCATTTGGTCCAACGAGTACAACTTTTGAATCCATTCCAATACCAAGTGATACATTTGATAAAAGTTCTCTGGATTCATCATATCCAAATGAAACATTGTTAAGACTAATTACACTGGATCTGATTATTGGCAAATCCTTAAAATTGAGACTGACTATATTTTTCTTTTCTGGTTTTTTAACTTCATTTGCTTTAATATAATCTTCAACTTTACTCTTTTCGGCACCTCGCTTTTTCATATCTTTCAACTTTTTGTCATATTTTTCCCAATTTTTTTCAGCTTCTCTCATCTTTGCTTCAAAAGCCATTTTAAACATACTATAATTACCTTTGTAACTGACTAATTTTTTTTCTTCAATATTAAAAATGTAATCACATACATCATTTAAAAATCCAATGTTGTGAGAAATAATAATTGCTGTATGATTCCAATCATTTAAATAATCTGATAACCAAATAATTGCTCCCAAGTCCAGATGATTAGTTGGTTCATCTAACAATAGAAGATCCGGTTCCAAATAGAGAGCACGAGCAAGAGAAATTCTCATTTGCCAGCCTCCGCTAAACAAGTTAGATTCTTTTACTAGATCTGAATCAGAAAATCCGAGTCCTTTCAAAATTTTAATTACATTGACTTTTTCAAGATCTGGATTCCATAATTTGAGTAATTGAGTTAGTTCATCAGCTTTCAATTGTAAACATTCACTCTCTTTCAAATCAAGAGTTTCAAATTCATCTGATTCAATTAACTGATTGATTCTTTCAAGTTCAGATTCAAAAAATCTTTTCTTGTGATTAGAGTCAAGAATAAATTCAACAGGTGATCTATTATCAAGTTCAATTTCTTGTTCAACATACAAAGTTGATATTTTGAATCCATGTGTGCGAGTTTCATTTCGAAGATCAACTAATGTTTTAAGTAATGATGATTTTCCAGAACCATTCGGACCAATTAAACCATATTTTGCACCAGGACTCATTGACAATCTTGAATTGACAAAAAGTTCTTTGCCTGGAACTGAGAGATTAAACTCATTGATTCCAATGGTCTTGGAAGTGTATGTATATTTATCAAAAGTGATATTGATGTGCGACATTAATATAGAATATTTGATAAATAGATAATTTTTTTTCAATTTTCTCAATATTATTATATGTCAGTTGTAAATGTTACTTATGGATATAAAATATTTAATTATATTTTAGTACCTAAAAAATACTATTATATTCCTGAAATATCTAATATTGAATTTTCTATTATTATGTGTTCATATTATAGAGAATTAAATGAAAATTTAACAAATAATATTAAAACTATGATAATTAATCGAATTAATAATACAAATAAATTTTATATTTATAATGTTTCTCCTCATTCTACTACTTTATGTTTAAATGAAATACATATGCTTGATTTAGTTAAAATAAATATTGAAATTATTAATGAAAGTATTACTGAATTTTCAAATTTACGAACAGAACAGTCTGATAAATTTATAAAAACATTTATTACAAAAAATATATTTAAAAACCAAAAAATAACCTCTGATATAACTATAACAAAAATTGGTGTTAATCGTTTTCAAAATAGAACTTATCCACAACCAATAAATTATATTTTATTAGTACCTTATATGTTTTATATAGATAATATAGCTTATAAAAAATATAGTAATTACGATTATAGTACTTTAGCTTTTTTAATAGAAAATAAAAAAGTAGATCATTTAAGTATATTATTTAAAATAAATAATACAAGAAATTATAATTTTATAAATAGTAATATTAATAAAATAGAAAAATATAATATTGGAAATTGGAGATTATATGCAGATTTAATTGAATTATTAACTTTTATGTTTAATAAAAAAATTATATATGACATTTGTTTTGATTATAATTTATTAGAAAACTATGATCCAAGAATAACAAAAATATATATTAATTCTACTTTATTTAATAAAAAAATAAATATATTGAAACTTCCTTTAATTAAAAATGATTTAAATATGAATATTATTAATTCTGATATTATATTAAATGGTAAATTATTAGTGAATTTTGATGATAAATTAATTTTAAAACATATCTTTGATAAATCAATTTTACCTTTATCTGAAAATATTGGACTAGTTAGAATATTATATGATGATTTTTTAACCAGAATGAATTTAGACGTTTCAGAGCCTAGATATAGATATGACATTAATGACATTATATTTGATGCAATTATTCAAAGAATAACATCATTATGCCAACATAAAGATTTTGTAAATAAGAAATTCATAATTAAAGATGCAAATGGTAGTCAAGGTATTGGTATATCAGGATTTAATTGTATTAATTATAATAGTATTAGCAAAGAACTTAAAAAAATATTTATAGAAAAACTTTTTAATAATAGATTTTTTACAACAGAAATTAATACTATTTTAGATACTCATTTATTAGTTCAAGAATTTATTTCAAGTCCAACTATAAATATACCTCGTCGTGGTGATTATAAATTTAAAACAAGAATATATATATTATTAGAGCAAAATACAGATTTAACAATTAATTTTCATTTAAATAAATTAATTAATTTAGATTTTATGCATAATTTTAATCCTGATAGTTTTTTTAATATAGACTTATCAAACTCACATGATATTGATGCACATGTTAATCAATTTATATCAAATTATAGAGATGAAGATTTAGGATTTGTTAGTTCACTATTTCAAAGTGATCTTACATTATTAAAATTTGATTATGATTTGAAATTAAAATTATTTTTAACTAATTTTGCAAAACAGTTTTCTGTTATATTAAAAAATTTTGAATCTTTATTTATTGATTTGTTAGGAGCCAGTATAAATAAAAAAATTTTTAAAGTGTTATCAATTGATGCTATATTTGATGAAAACGATGATAATAATATTAAGATTTTAGAAATTAATACTGCTGGTGCAATTTATGAGTATTTTGAAAATATTTATGAATATATTTTAAATGGAAGATTACGAAATTTTCATTCAATTTTTAACGTTAATTTAGATGAAATTACTACTTCAAAAAAATATTTATCAAATATAATTAAAGTTAAAATAAATTATGATCAATGATATAATTATAAATTTAATTTATTTATTATTGTAATCATGTTAACATTAGACCAATTATGATCACAAGATAACAAATAAGTTTTAATATTTCCTGTATATAATTCAATCCATTTATAAATATATTTAAAAGGAATTATTAAATCATTTATTGAATGAAAAATAACAATTGGACATTTTAAATAATTCAATTGATCAAATCCAACTGTTTGAGAAGATAAAAATATAATTTTAGTAATACAATTTTTACTGTTAAAATATATTCCTGTTAATAATGCTATTGTACCTCCCATTGAATAACCCAATATTGTAAATGTTGCTTCATTTTCATTTATTAAAATGTTATTAATAATATCTATTATATTATTAATATTATCTTTCTCATTATTTGGTATTGTATCATATAATATTACTCGATTTGTAAATTTAAGTTTGAGTAATTGATATAAATTATTAGGACCAGAATCACCACCACCAGATCCACTAATTCCAATAATATAATTAGTCATTTTATATAGATTGTAATTATAATATAATTAAATAAAGTCAATTTTTATATTAAAAAAGTTGATTTTTTTACTAATAGTCATCTAAAGAATTAGTTATTAATGTCTATAATGAACACACCACAATTTTTAATTACTACTTATTTGGAATCTAACAAGGGAAATCTTGAAGAACTCCGAAAGAAACTTTTTGAAAAAGGTGTTCTAACTAAGGATTATATGGATTCTGATCTTATGTTAATATATCATAAGTATGATTCCCCAGTTACTAGTGAATTAGAACGCGAATGTAGATCATTGGTTGTTGATCGATCTACTTTAAAAATTGTATCTTATAGTTGTGAAACTCCAAGATTGAACAAAGATGGCATGGAATATTTAATTTCACATTCAACTAATGATCAAATTATCAATCCATGCTTTGAAGGAACTTATTTATCTGTTTTTAATCATAATGGAAAATGGTATGTTTCAACAAGAAGATGTTTAGATGGTCAAGAATCTGTTTTTAATAAAGCTGCACAAAATCCAAAATCACATTATGATATGTTTGAAGAAGTTGTTAAACAATCAGGATTTAGTAGTTTTTATGAATTCTCATCTAAATTAAATCCAACTCATTCATATTATTTTGTATTAATTCATCATCAAAACAAACACATTATTGATTATTCTAAAATGTTTGGACAAGATTATGCTCGTATTTGTTTGACAACAATTAGAGATTCTGAAATGCGTGAATTAGATATTTATGAAGATAAAGTAGATTTTGCTTCTTATGATAACTCTGGTTTAATATTCGTACCTGAAAAATTATCATCAATTGAAGAGTTTGCAAATTTAAATAAAATGGTTAACTATACAGAAAATCCTGAAAGTGAAGGTATTGTAGTACGAGTTTGGGATGATAAACAAAATAAATATCATTTGATTAAATTACAATCTATGAATTATCAATTCAGTATGATTATGGGATCTGATAGAAATATATTTAAGGGACTTGTTTACTTATATCAGAATGGTAAATTAGTTGAGTATTTTTCAAATAATCCTAATACATCAAATATTAAAAAGATTACAAATCCATTAAATTCATCAGAATCATATGATACTATTGGTACTGTTGATGCAGTATTTAAAGTTTGTACATCTGAATTATTTGAATTATTTAAGAATCTATGGTCATTAAAAACTGGTCAACATCAGAATAAAGAACTATATGATTTGTTGCCTAAAGAGTATAAAGATATTATGTTTGCTATTAGAGGAATGTATTTTAAGAAAAAAGCTCAACTACATACATACAGTAAGGAAACAGTTACTTCTACTGAAATTAAAAATACTCATTTAAAAATTAGTGATATTTACAATCATTTAAAAACTGTACCAACTGAAACATTTATTGCATTTCTAAGAATGAGAAAGTTAATGTTTAATTGGGTTAAAAATGAATCATCTAATCAAGTTTTAGCTGAATTTGGATTGATTTCAAATCATTGTGATAAAGTGCATGTTAAATTATCTGCTATTTTTACAAATAAATTATATCCAAATATCATGCCAAATGATGTTCCACCTCAGAAGGAGGTGTTAGAATCTTTAGCAAAATAAAAGATTTTGCAAAATTTGTTCCACCTCAGAAGGAGGTGTTAGAATCTTTAGCAAAATAAAAGATTTTGCAAAATTTGTTCCACCTCAGAAGGAGGTGTTAGAATCTTTAGCAAAATAAAAGATTTTGCAAAATTTGTTCCACCTCAGAAGGAGGTGTTAGAATCTTTAGCAAAATAAAAGATTTTGCAAAATTTGTTCCACCTCAGAAGGAGGTGTTAGAATCTTTAGCAAAATAAAAGAGAAAAAGATAAAAAAAATTAAAATAGTAACTTAATTTATAATTATAAATAAATTAAGCTATTAAGATTTGAATAATTCTTCGGCTATTTTCAAATAAGTTGAACTATTAATATCAAGATCTATATTTATTACTTCATTTTTTTTACTATCAAGATTTAATTCAAGTGTTATTCTTACTTTTTTTTCATTATCAGTTGATTCTATTATATTTATATCAAAGTTTGTTAAATTATTATTTTCAGTTACTGTTTCTTCACTTTCTTCTTCATCATAATATTCTTCGTCATAATCTTCACCATTACAATTACACCCACAATTTTTACATGCAGTATTATCATCACATAAACATTCATCACAACAACCACAATCAAAATATTTTTTTGTTTGTATTTCATCGTTCCAATCAACTGTTTCATTTTCATCGTCGGTATCATCTATTAAATAAACTTTATTTTTGAGATTTAATTTTTTGGTCATAAATATCCTATAATAAAATACAAATTATTAAAATTTAAATATATTTTGTTTAAATTTTGGAGGAAAATATAAATGTAATGATACTGATAATTCATCAAGATTAATTATTTTATGAAGTATTTTATTACCATATCTATTATTTATATCATTAATTAAAATAATATTTCTATGATCAAATTTAATTACATTATTATTATTTGTAAATACTTCTTCAATAATTTTTCCAGATAATAATTTTAAGACACATCCTTGTTCTGGATGATCATGAATTGGAGAACTTGAATATGGTGACCAAAAAATAAGATATAATTCAAATTTATCATTGTTGTGAATCAATTTTTTATAATAACCATAAGTATTTTTATGGTTATTAAATTCTTCATCACTTGGATAATATTTTAGTAATTCTTTTGTATCATATGATGATATTATATTTATACTATCATTTAGATTCAAAGTTAGTTCTTCTATTAGTTTGTCCAAATCTTTAATACTCATATCTATATTATACTATAAAAAATTGAATTTTTTAAATTTATATTATATATCAACATATTTAATGACATCGATTACCGAACAAGCTATTTTCAATATTGCCTTTCTAGGGCACGTAGCACATGGCAAATCATCATGTGTTAGAGCATGTACTGACGTTGTAACATTACAAGATTCAAGAGAAAGAGTGAAAAATATTACTATTAATCTTGGATATGCAAACATGAAAATTTGGAGAGATCCTTCTGGAAAACTGTACACAAGTGGTTCACAATTATTATCCTATCAAAATCCATTAGGTGAAGAGTGTGAGTTAATCAACCATATTTCCTGTTCTGATTGTCCAGGTCATCAGTCTTTGATTCAAACAATGCTTTCAGCAGTTAGCACTGTTGATGGTGCAATTGTAATTGTTGCTGTGAATGAGCCATTGAGTTCATCACCTCAATTAATTCAGCATCTCGCAGC
>Ga0194129_10005159_pt1 | contig 16846 bp, 19 predicted proteins | sample TA2KigCa35mmetaG_FD_150862 | JGI IMG/M metagenome (GOLD analysis project Ga0194129, IMG submission 150862) | Freshwater microbial communities from Lake Tanganyika, Tanzania - TA2015038 Kigoma Deep Cast 35m | ecosystem: Environmental > Aquatic > Freshwater > Lake | place: Tanzania: Lake... | reverse complement strand
CCGGCGCAGGTGTATCAGGAGCCGGTGTTTTCTTAGTTGTAGCCGGCGCAGGTGTATCAGGAGCCGGTGTTTTCTTAGTTGTAGTCGGCGCAGGTGTATCAGGAGCCGGTGTTTTCTTAGTTGTAGTCGGCGCAGGTGTGGGAGGGGTGGAAGAAGCTTTATTTGATTTCTTTAATAATTTACGTGAACCCATATTTTTATCATTATACTCCTTATTTGAATCATCTGCATCCAATTTATCATTTTGAACAGAATTTTGATTATCTTTATCATCATACTGTTCATCCGGAGGACCAACAAATGATTCATTTCTATCTTTTGGAACAACAAAAAACATTGGTTGAATTATTTTCAAATCATCCAATTTATATTCAACTGACTTTTCATCAATAACAACAGCAGGTTTAATATAAATATTATTCTTTTCTGGAAGGTCATCAATTGAAATTGCGCTTATTAAAGCAAAACTGAACAAGAGAACACTCATCTTTATACCCGAGCCCATTATAATATAATCAAACAAAAACTTTATGCTAATATATTTTTATTATTTCTAAAAAAATAAAAATTGTTTTCCACGAGTTTTTATCCGATACTTTTTTTCTAAAATGTTTTATGGATTATGAAAATCTAATATCGATAATAAAGCAAAATAAGCACAAAGATAATGGAAATGATTTAGAACCCATCCCATCAATATATTACATCGGTATGCTAAAATCCGGAAGCACTTCAATACAGGCAGGTTTTCCCACAAAATCAGTAGCCCATTGGCACCACATAAATCACTTCAAATCAATAAATAAAGTCAAATTACCCCCTACTTTCTCATTTATTGATTTCATAACCTACATCGGAAAAAAATACAAATTTAAACCACTCATCATTGAATCAATCCGCGAACCAATTTCTCAAATAATCTCACATCGAATGAACCACATCACCCTACATGACAGCTGTATATGTAATATTTGTAATTACTCTAAATCTCCATCTGACCTTTTAATCAAAGAAATAAAATCCACAATAACAATCGACGACTGGCTTAAAAAAATATGGATCCCCAAATTAGTTCTCACACATTTTAACATTGATATATTAGAAAATTTCAACAAATACAAATATTATGACCTTGAAAATGTCAGTATCCTGTTTATTCGATTCGAAGACATCGATGACCGCCCCGCCATATTTCAATCAATTGGACTCGACTATATTCCAACTAAATCCAATGAAACATCATCAGTTTCCAAAGTCCGCGACATTTACAAATTTGTCAATGATAACATTTATTTCTCAGAGTCTGAATTGGACGAAATATACAACAATTCAGTAGTTAAACAAATATATTCAGAACGCGAAATAAGCACATTTCGTAAAAAATATAAAAATATAACCGCATCAATAAATGACCAGATATGCGATGAGGTCGTCAAAATGTTTTCTAACAAGCGAATAGAAATCGGTAATCCCTCAAAAGAAGAGGTCCCTTCTATTTATTACATAGGAATGCCCAAAACGGGGAGCACTTCAATTAAGTTCGGTTTCCCCAATAACTCAGTCGCTCACTTTCATTCGGTCGCCCATTTTGAGCAAATATACAACACAAACATTTTGTCAAACAATAATTTAGATTTATATGATGTTGTAAAGTATATTGGTCGAAAATACAATTTCAAACCGCTCATTATAGAATCCATCCGCGAACCCGTCTCGCAATTATTATCCGCCTTTTTTCAGAACCATCGGAACGAAGATTTTCGTAAAAGCTTCATTTCTTATGAAAAATGGGTCAATTACGAGAACCGCGGGATACAGTCAATCAACATATGGAAAAAACATTTCGGGATTGATTTGACCAGCGACTTTTTGCGCTATAAATACATCGAGTTGGATTCCATTAAATTGCTCTTTATCCGGCTGGAAGATTCGTATGACAGAAAACAACTATTCGAGGAAATCGGGTATTCTTATATAGATGCGCATCTCAAACCTACTGAAAATCCCACCTACAAAAATATAAAAAGAACCATTTCTTTTAGTGAACAAGAACTTGACGCAATATACTCCGGCCTCGTAAAAGTATTCTATTCACCAGATGAAATCACGTCTTTCCGGCGCAAATATACGAGCGCACATAATCACATCTATGATAAACTCATCGACGCGATGATAACTAAAAGGATTGAGCTCAATAAATACACGAATCCGTATCCAACTATATTTTATATTGGTATGGAGAAGACGGCTAGTTCATCAATCATACACGGTATCCAAAATCACACGATTACTCATTTTCACTCAACTGAATATTTCGAGAGGAGATATGATACAACTCTATTAACAAGCAACGGCCTCGATATTTACGACCTCATAATATACGCAGGTAAGAAATACAATTTTAAACCACTCATTATAGAATCCATTCGCGAACCCATTTCTCAAATGACGTCGGCGATTGTCCAGCACTTGAAACACTGCTCAATCTGTAAAGACCCCACCTTTTGCGATGATATTTTTCCGTCCGGAGTAAGAATCGAAGGAATCCAGAATATATTCGGTCTGCTAAGGCGAAGTATAACCCCACAGAATTGGATAAATTACCGGAATAAAGGGTTCCAATCCTTGAAACTTTGGAAAAAACACTTCGGCGTCGACCTGACCAAAAAGCGGTATCAATATGTTGAATTAGAGGACGCCAATTTATTGCTGTTGCGCTTCGAGGATATTGAATCGCGACCGCGTGTATTTGAGTCGCTGGGGTATTCTTATATAGAGACGCACTCCAACCAAACGGAGAAGAATAAGAAGGTAGGCGAATTATATATGGATATTAAACGGCGTTTAAAATTCACAAAAGAAGAACTCGACAATATTTATTCGGGGGAAGTCCAGCTTTTTTATACGGATGATGAAATTTCGGGGTTCAAAGAGAAATACTTGCGTAGGTAGTTGGTCAGATTAGATACAAAACGCAATCGTTATCCGTTGTATAAGTCGCGTTGTTTATTCGGAGGCGGATGTTTTCAATATATATTTGGTCCCTGTCGCGCTCGACGATTAATTCGTCATTATTAATATTTTGGATATATTGACCGTTTCTATAATTAATATAATCTTTTTTAATCAAATCATATATTGCTAATTCTTCTTGCGCGTATTGACTATTTCTATAATTCATATATTTTCCTTGAATTAATCCGTATAGGACAGCTTCTTGGAATTTTATTGGAGTTGCGTCAAGTTCATCATATGAGAATATGGATAACCACGATTCATCGGTAATTGCTAAAAAGGTGGAATTCCTTAATTTTTTTAAATTGTATTTGAGTTCAGGAGATGAATTCACAATGGCGCATGTTATAGAAAGGTCCGGAATTTTTGCGATTAGATTATATAGATTTTTTGCGTGAATTTTACGACCTTTTATTTCGGGGACATCTGTTTCACTTTCCATATAATCTATATCTTTCCACCGGTCGGCGAGTTTCACAAAAATATCGTTCTTCATTGTTTAATTATATAGATATTATTTTTAACTTGTTTCCAACTTAAAGGCTTCCGCCTATTATAACGAAACGAAAATAATGAAACTAAAACAAGAGGATATAAAAAACTCATTTTACTCCGGCTATTTTGTTAGAAAGACGCAGGAGCAATTGGTATCATGGGTCGCCGGAGAATTCAGGAAATCCAGCGACATAAAGAGCCTGAAAAAGAAGCAACAGATACAAGCGATTCTGGAACATTTCTCGAAATATTTTGATGGACTTGAATTAGGATTCAATTTATATAACATCCAGTTCTTCGTGGATTCCGAAGAGGGCCATTTTTTTGAATTGGATAAGGACCAAATTGAAATTATAAACCGATATCACAAGCGGGACATGGCTGTCTTTGAGGAAAAACCGAAAGAGTATTGGAGCGACTTCTATTTCAATTGCGATTGGGTCTCAATTTATGAAGTCCAGAAGGATTTTATCCAACATTACCGGATGACCAACACAAAACTCGACGAGCTCTCACAATTCAAGTTCGACAATTTGGATAATTTGGGGGTGTATATTGCTCGGAATCCGGCGGTTCTGTTTGTTCAAGGGCGCGGGATTAAAACGTTGGCGTATTTGTCGAAGAATGGATACGAGCCAGTTGAAATGGCGGGGTTGGCGCAATCGAAACACGACCAGCTCAAAGAAACATATGATGATTATTTGACTCAGAATAATGTCCGGCGGATGATGAAGGCTCTGTCGGCGCTGGATATATCTCCGGACCTATTTGTTTTCGGAAATGAGGTCATCAAAGAAATTGCGAATTACGGAGTAAAAGAGCTATATTGCTTTGATGAGTTCGAGGCGAAACTGCGAATGAAAATGGACGCGTCTTTATTCAATTTCGCGATTGTTTCTTTTTCGAAAGAGAAAATGAAGACTTATAAGGAGTTGGAGACGCTCGATTCATATCGGGGGATTTTTGGAGTTAAGTATTATTAGAATTTCTGGAATTTTGAGTTGAAAAATTATTATTAGTTAAAGGCGAACCATTTGGATTATTAATAATCCCTCTTATAAATGCTTTTCTTTGCTTTGATAATGTTCTTGTATTTGGAGGATTTTTAGTAGAAGTATTATTATTGGGAATTTGAATTGAATAATTACTTGAAAAATTTTGTAATAATTTTTGTAATAATTCAATATTACTTGAATTTGGATTCTCTTCTTTTAATTTTTGTAATTTAGTTTCATTTTTTAATAATTCTTCTAATTTGTCAATATTATTATTTGTTAGTGTTGGATTATTTTCAATAAATTTCGCGATATATCTTGATATTTTATGTTTCTGTTTCTGTTTATCTTTAACTCTTTTTATGAAATCGACCTTAAAACGACTAATATTATTTTCATTGTTTGTATTATAAATTTTTCCTATTTTATAATTATTAGCATACTCTTGTAGGTTATGATTTGTAAATTCCGGATGTTTATTTAAATATTTATCAACTTTTTTATTAACTTTATTATTATTAATATTTCCATAGACAGCTCCTCTATTATTTCTATTATTATTATTTCTATTATTATATCTTAGTTTTTGTCCTAAAACAAAATCGCATATTTCAATTAATTTAGATATAGAATTTTGAATTCTTTCTTTATCATTTATCTGATAAGATTTTACATTAACACTTAACAAATTTAATAATTCTTTTAATTTATCAATATAAAAAAAATTTATGACTGCAGGGTTTGGTTCATTTAAACCCATATATTTTTCGGGATAAATATTAAATACACTACCACTGTCCGATTCAATACTAAAATTTTTTTCATGTAAAATCCACCATAATAATTTTTGTGCATCTTTATATATAGAGTGTTCATTATTTTTTTTATTTAGTGCTTTTCTATTTAATTCTTCTAAGAATCGTGTTCTTATAAAAAATTCTTGTATATCTTCATTTGAATTTTTACTGAATTTATTAGGATTATATAATATATTATTCAAAAAATATCGTAAATAAATTGAATGAAATAATTCATGATGAATATGATGTAATGAAGAATATACTCCACCACCATGAGTATCATATTCTATTCCTAATATGGGAATTACTGGTATTGAATATAATGATATAAATTTAGATGGATTTTGAAAATAACTTTGAAAAATAACTAAAGTAAAATTATCTTGTTCCAATGTTTTCCTAAAAATTTCTTTTAAATTATATTTTTCACCAAAATACTGATTTGCATATACTGTAAGAGTATTTTTAAAATTACCAGTACTGAAATTCTTTTTAATTTTATATCCAATATTTTGTAATTCATAAGTATTTACATTTTTTTTATTATTAAAAAATACAGATCTTATATTTAAATTACTAACATTATTATTTCTTTTTTGTAATAAACGAACTTTTCCACTATTGTTATCAGCATGTCTTAATTGAGTTAAATATAATTCAAATTCATAAAACTCATAATATAACAATTGAACATCTAATAATAATCCATATTCTCCACCAGTCCTATAAAATTTATCTAATTCTTTTAAATATTGTTTTAAATAAAATAAACTTTTTAAATATGGGTCAATTATTTGAACATCATTATTCTGATATTTTTCTATTTTATATTGTCTTATATTAGAATGACGATAGTTTTTTTCGCGTTGTTTAACAATAGTTGAATAAAATTTTAAACGGAAATTAATGACATATGTATTTATTATTTGTGATAATTGATTTATAAATAAAAAAAATACAGCGTCCATAATTTGCCATTCTTTTTTTGAATAACCACTTTCTCTTAAAGTTCTCCACCATAAAAACATTTCCATTGGAGTCCAACATTCAAATTGCGTTCTTGTTTTTGAACCTTCCGTAGATAATACTAATTCTTTAACTTTTATTTCTTCTAACTTATTTAAGTTAAAGTTTTCTTTTTCGTCTTTTTTTTTTACTTTAAAATCAAATTTCATTTCTTTTGTTTTATTTAGTTTAACAGGATAACCTCTAAAATTATAATATGTTTTACTCATAAATCTTTTTCGCACAGTTCCATTATTATTAAGAAGTTCTTGATTAATATATTCTTTCCTAAAAAAATTACTTTCCATCAATGTTTGAAGTAAAGAATTATGAACATTCCTACCTTGTTTTAAATGTTTCAATTCATCTTCATGAAATGTATCAAACAATTCTTTCAATTCAGCTAAGAAATCACTCATATATTTATATTATATTATTTAAAAAAATAATATAAAAAAATTGAAAATTATTTTATCAAATATATAAAATAATAAAAATGGAATACTTCAAAACACTCATCCACGGAAAAGTATTGGACACCTGCTCCATATGTCTCGAAAATATCCACGAAAAACAAGCCCACACCCTCCGCTGTAAGCACCAATTACACAAAGTTTGCTATCGAAATCTCATCGACAACAACATTCATCGTTGCCCCTCTTGTCGAGCCGATATGACCGCTCGCTTCACCGCGATTTGCCAATTTTGCCAACTCCCCGTCGAAGTTCATAAGTCCGAAGCCGGAACCTTGAAATCCGGAGATTGCGATGAATGTTATTTTCATTACGAATGCTTCAAGCGCGGAAATCACACCCACTGCGGAAATTGTTCACATCCCATCAATCCCGAAAAAGTCCTCGCAATCAGTTATCTCTACTTACAGAATGGATTCGAAGCTTGGGTTGGTCCTTTACAGAAGTGTCGCCAAGAAGGATGCTATTACTACGGGTCCCCAAGGAGATATAACTACTGTTATCACCATCACCCAGAAGAAACATTTAACAAGTCAATCGCGAAAGCCCTCGAATACATGGTCAGATACACAAATATTCAAGACCAGCAAGAAAGATATGACACATTTTATAAAGTATTAAAATATCTTGATAAAAAATATGAATACACTGACTACGAAAATATAGTCCTTAATAAAAAAGATATACAAGCAAATATCGCTACAATACTTTCGTACTAATAACTTTTGTATTTCCACAACTCAAAACTGGCCTCTGAGAATATCCACTCACCTTCAAGAAACAATTTAAGTCTTTAAGGAACGTATTCCAGACATAATTTGGATTATATTTTAGTAAAGTTAAGAACGAGAATGTAAGAGCACCAGCCCATTTGCTTTGAATAAGAGCATCCGCGCTCGTCTGCGTGTCTGCGCATCCACTTATCAAAAAAACATCACCACTCGTCATAGAATAATTCCGGAGTTCGGTAATCGTTTGACGAATGAGCCAATCATTGGGGTTAAAAACAGTCGGAGAACGAGTTCCGCGCTTCAAATAACTGTTATCATCGCACTTAAACCTCAAATCAGCCCCTGTCCCGCTATGACAAGCATCCAAAACGATAACAAGTTTAACACCAGCTGGAACTTTAACTGCTAAATTTGCGCGAATGATATCATCAGTAATAAAACCGGACCGCGTAAAATCGGATGGACATATACAAGAATCCTGACCGCTTACTTCATCACCATTTCGGTCTCGTTGTAATACGCCATGACCAGAATAATGAAACCAGAGTTCATCACCAGCTTTTGCTCCTTTTAGTAAATTTAGGAAACCGATTAAAATATTATTCCGCGTTGGAAGTTTAGACGCGTCGCGTGTATCATCTGTATATTTGATAAATTCTGTATATCCCCGTGTTTTAAGGAAAGCTTCGACATTAACAACATCATTAATACAACCATTTAAGCGGTATGGAGTCCCAATGTAATTTATTCCGACTAATAAAGCCCTTTTCATACTTTAAACTATTATTATTTTTTCATTATTCGGAAAAAATAATAGCGATTATTTTATATGAGAGACGTTCGGTTCAATGGAAATTTTACGATTTTAGATAATGTTTTCATAAAAGAAAATCACCAGACTCGTTTTCTGAATACTCCCACTAATTTTACAGCTAACGCAACGATTGAATACAATAATATAAAAATAAATATTATTCTAAAAAAAATAGAAATCCAAAATACGAAAACACTATTTCATTTTGATAAAACGCATCAGCATAAGTTTCCTGAAAGCATCCAAAATTGCGTTATCAAATTCACATGGCCAATTCAGCACCCAGCCAATCTTTACACTAATGTAGAATCCGGATATTCCGCAAAATCGTTCCCCAGCACTTACAATGCGGTCTATCAATACGGTCCCCAGAGAGGCCGTTCTCAAACAACTCCTATGATTGCTTAGGCGCAATTGCAATTATAACAACGTATGATACTGCATACATGGGACAGGGTATGATTTGAAGAATTTATATGGATAATCAAAAGGTTTTCGATACAAATCTTTTCGATAGAAATCAATTGGAGTTGCGCCAGTGTCAATGTAATTGAATGGAGTCCTCATGTAATTCTCCCACTTCTCTTTCAAGTCAATTTTATTTTTTCCACAGGTTATCATTAAAACAATAATGATTATAATTAGGATAACTAATAAAACAAAATAATTCATAATTACATGATAGAAATAAAATATTTATTATATTTAATATAATGAATATTTTCTATTTTATCATCGGAACTATCGTCCTTTCTTTATTTGTCGGAAGTATAACTTATTTCATAATTGAAGCAACAAATACAAAGAATAAAGATAAACCCATTATAGGTGGTTGTTCAACCACTGAATACGGATGTTGTCCAGATGGAAAGACCGCCCGGAATAAAGATGGAACTAACTGTTTTATAGGTGGTTGTTCAACCACTGAATACGGATGTTGTCCAGATGGAAAGACCGCTCGGAATAAAGATGGAACTAACTGCTAATACTAAATAGATTTATTATTCATAACAATACATTTCTGATAAAAATGCGTGGATAGTTTCAAATAGACTCATTCTAATCACTGGCTTATATATTCCAATTTTATTATCTGCCTCATCATATTTATAGTCAAGTATCAACCGATAAGTATCCGGATTAATACTCGAATCATCAATTCTTCCAATTCCAGTAGTATTCAAAAAACGCAAATGGGAAAGAATCCACATCCGGACATCATATAATACCTTTTTACTCAAAAAGTGAACGCTGACAATATTCGGGCGATACAATAATCTGTCAATCGCAATCTTCTTATGAAGAAGTTTAGAATTCATCTTATTTCCAATTTTCTCTAATGAATAACCAATACAAAATCGATTATATTCATTATCAATCATCTTAATATCATATTTTACATTCTCATGTGAATAATTAAGCCAATTCTTGAAATCCATGAATGCGATGTGAATTCGCGTTTTCGCATTTAGACGATGTCTGAAAAATATTACACGGTCATCGCGATGATAATCCGCAAATTTCACAAAATATTGAGGAACCGCCTTCTTTTTGGTTTCCATTTTAATACCAAATTGCTTCAATTCATCTGTCTCCATATAGTCGCAGTAGTTCTCTAACGAAAGACGCGTCTTCTTTGTTCCGTAGAACTTAGCCCGTTTTCTCAAATTGAAAATAGTATCCATTGGAAAAGTTGTAATTGGGTTAAGTGTGGTCCCATTATAATCATAACCATATTTTACGAAGACTGTGTTTGGAGGACTTTTCTCTGACATTTTTAATGATACGTATTTTGATTCATTTTTATAAAATCGAAGACTATACTCTGCCTTCGCGCAACAAAGACGAACCTTTTTCAAACTTTTAGGGTCCTTTGAATCCTTATAAAATATAGAATTAAGAAAAAACTTCGCAAGCGCGTTTGACTTCTTAATATCTCCTTTCTGACCAATTCCATTATATAGGAATTTTGGGTTTGATAAATTCGCGCGATATTGTTCATCAGTCTTACCAAGACAAACTGATGAAATAATCGGCTTCTTCAATAAGCGCTCGACCGCAGTTTTTCGGAGAGATGGGCGCATTTTTCTGAGGTTGCTATATTTTCCGAAGTATTTGACTCCCGCGTGTAATACGTGGAAAGTCTTCGGGTCTCTGATGAAAGCGAAACAGTATGTAATACAGGAACCATTCGCTTTGATTTTTGGTGTTGTCCATGAAAAAGATACGGGTAAATCGTCCATTTTTATACAATTATATGTTTTATTTTCTTTAAACTAATTTTTTTAGAAGTCTATGTCAGTATCTTGGTCTTCTTACCGTGGTCGCTTATTAGTAATGAACTAATTCGCTTTTTATTATTCTCACCGAAAGCTCTAGATAGCCCAACATCAACTCGCCACAATTTATGATTACATAACGAATTTATATGCTTCTGAACTGTATGTCCAACAACCATATGATTTGCGTGATAATTTGCGAGTGTCTTATTCAAACGCGAACAACTTATTTCATCCATTCCAAATTCCCGAGTTGTAAGTATTCCATGCTGTCCTGAAATAATTTGAACAAATTTTTCTTTAATTTCATCACTCATTTTATTGTCTAAATATAACAAAAGAAGTGTGTTTAAGTCGTGGATAGAGTATTTCTTAGAAATCTCAGGAGAGATTCCAGCGTGGCAAAAAATCCAGTCGTCATATTGAACCGCTAAATAACACTTCTTCGCAAACTGCTTAAATTCACCCCGAAAATATTTCGCTCGACCATTCTCTCCTCCCATTTCCTTTAATCCTTTACTACCACTATAAGAAAAATTACCGGACATATTCATAAATTCATGATTCCCCAATAATATTACAACCTTTCCACCAATTTTATTCGCAGAATTCATTAATTTTTCTAAAAAAACGATGACTTTTATATCACTATCGTTCATCCAATCACCAATTCGGTTCTTACCATCTACTAAATCTCCGATTACAACAAGATGTGTTTTTTTACCAGTCCATTCCAATTTTTTATTTATGAGTCCTGCATATTGTAGCGTTTTTATTAATGTTTCATAGTCCGCATGTATATCTCCAACTACTACTATTTTTTCAGGGATTTTGAAGAGTCCAATATTTTTTGAAGATGACATAAATTATATAACAATATAAAAAAATATTACTATTAATAAATATGAACATCCTTCGTTATAATATCGAGGTTATTTATAATAACCAAGTAAGATTACTAACCGTTAATAGCGGATTATACTTAAATGAAGTTATCAGGCGAATGTTAAACTTATATGACATATCTATATATGATGTAGCTGGTATATATTTTTATAATAATTTGGACCCGATATATCTTGACTCAACAAATGATACTCGATTTGATTATCTGTTCGGATTTTTCTACAATGTATATCAGGCGAATCGTTATTACATTGAAACAATGGAACAACACAATAATCGAATAATTAATAATAGAATGAACTATTTAGTCGAACAATTCCAAACTAATTTCATAACTCGAAACCAAGTTTTTGGAAATAACCCAATAACAATCAACAATTATTATAATAATCATACTACAAATACAAATAACCGGTTCCGAAATCGCAATCGAAATAATCCGCGCAATGAAGAAATGGAACCTATTGCTCCCGAACAGGCTCCTCCTCCTGCTCCTCAAACACAAGGACGATTATACGAAATAATATTCGATACAAATAATATAAATTTAGATAATTATATTAATACAATATGGAATACAATGATTAATCGGGATACTATAACTACCGCAGCATTCAATGCTTTACCAAGAGGAACTTATCAGAATCTTCGGCAACAGAATGTTATTCACCAAGAATGTGTCCGTTGTGGAATATCATTAGAGGATTTTCAGAATGATTCTGAGGTCATTGTTCTTCCGTGCCGACACGCCTTTATGGAAGCGCAGATTCGCCGTTGGATAATTACGGACCGGCACACGACTTGTCCCACATGTCGGACGCCAGTTAGTAATGCGAACGCGAACGCAAATGTGAATCAAACTTAAAAGAATCAGACTATTATATGAAAATGAAACCCATACAATCCCCCACATTATATGAAAATAGTCATGACAATCTGTTCCATCAGATGCGCTGTCATTATCTAAAATTAAATATTTCTTTACATCACGAGTTCGAGGATAAAGTTATCCCCCAAATCGAAAAAGTCGTCGTTGATAAACCCCCTATTCAAGGAACAATATTACAGGCGCGAATGAAGAAGATGCAGTTCATGAAAGTATTAAGGAAAGGAATATCAATCGATGATGACCAAGAGGCTAATTTACAAACGGCGAAAATAAGTGGTTATTACAGTTTTAATAATCTAATGGAAAAACTCAGCGAAAACGATACTGTGGATGAAGCCGATAAATTAAAGGCTTGGAGGCAATTGAGTCTTGATGAACAAAAAGAGAAGTTAATCGCTTTCGCAGAGAAGTTCAGAATGATAATGGATAAAGATGTTTGGGATGAATTTCAGAAGGACCTAATTAAAAAATTAAAGGCTAAATATTTTGTGAGTCGGCCTATAATCAATTGGCACAAAAATTCGCAAAGTATTCTCGAAATAAACAGTTTAGTCATCCATCCATCATGTTTCTATTGGGAGGAAGAATAGAATAGTTTAGTAAAACGATTTTTATAGATAATATTTTTTTCTTATAAAAATTAATGTTAATCGTAATATTAATTATAGTTATAATAGTCGTCGCAATAATAAATACGAAAAGAGATTGCGAGGAAAAATATATAAATAAACCAACCGTCCTTGATGGACCCCCCCCGAACTATATGGATTATAATACGGATTTGACACACATATCGAATGACCCCAGTGGAGAACCACTCGCCTTCGACGAAAAGAACAATTTCAATTACACACAATTGTATTACGCCTTTTTGGTCCAGTTATTCAAGCGGATATCTGAAAAGTCGAAGAAATACGATAAGAAACTGGTCCGCGATTATGCGAAGAACACTATTGATTATCACAATATGGATAAGCTGAATATAATGATTCGCCCCCTACTTGACAAGATGAACGAGCTATCTGAGAATCGGACGGACTTTTGGTTGGTTGGGTATGAGTCGTGGAAGATATACGAAGTAGCGGATTCCCCCCTCAAAATAAATCAGGTCGACTGTTTCGTATATGAGCGCGTGGGATGGACGCAAATTCGCCTCTTGTTCGAAATCTGTGAATTACCGAAGAAGGACCAAATCGGGAAGTATGATTGTAAGCAGGGAGGTAATGCGAAAAATATTGCGGAACTAACAACGCCGGAGTTTCCTTTTTATCACGTGGGGACTCCCAGCGAGGACCAACTTATTCCGACGCCGACGAGTGTTCTTACATCGGGGAATCAGGTGGATTCTCTGAAAGGCGTCTCATTCCCAATACCCTGTCCATTCGAGAAAATCTGGGTGAACTGGATTGAGATTGTGAATTCGAGTTTAGTATTGAATGCGTTCGAGAAGTTCGAGAATAAGGAAATCAAAGGGTTCGATAAGCCCGTATTCGATTACACGCTCTGGAAGAAGAAGGAGAACAGCCCCTACCAATTACCGGCGCGTATTGAGAACCAGTGGATTACTTTGGACACGCAACCGAAGGGCGAGAAGGCGTGGCCGTGTGGAGTATATGACTACACTTGGAACAGTCAGGGAGTTCAGAGCCGAAAACAGCGCCCCGAGGGGGGAAAGGATTGTCGGGGAATTCGGAAAGGGTTGGAGCAGGAACCACTCACGACGAGTTTGGACCCGAGCATGTTCAATTACCCCCGCGGTATTACACAATACACTTGGTTGTTTGCGAATTCGAATCGGGATATGGGCTTACAATACGAAGGATATTAAGGTTGTTTCAAATAAAAATATTGTTTTTATTTGTTAAATATAATGGGGAACTTTTTTTGTAGGAAGGCGGAGACGGCCGTTGTAAAAGCGGATTACTCCAACAATTTTTTTGAGAAGACGGACAGCATTCTCAAAACCACTGATTTGACGGACAATCAGAAAATACTGTTTAGGCGCAGATACATGAACAAATTACACTCATTCCGTAATTACAAACATGTTTACGCGGTTTGGTTTTATTTACATCGGTTCCTCGCGACGACTCTCGGGGTTGCTATACCGGCGCTACTATCCATCCAATATTATTTCGGCGACGGTTCGATGAATAATCCGGTGTATTGGACGGCGTGGGGCCTATCTATTTTCGGAGGGTTCGTTACGGGGTATAACAACATTTTTAAAGTGGACCAGCGCTATTTTCTTTTGAGAACGATTTACCAAAAGATGAAGAATGAAGGATGGCTTTTTATACTTCTTTGTGGAAAATACAATATAACGCCAGATGAAGCAAACGCGCGTAATCAAAGGCGCCATCGCGAAGTCTTTGTTATATTTATGGAATCAATCGAGGAAATCATTGAGAATTATAATAAGAATGATATGGAGACTGTTATGGCGGTTGATAGTAAAGTCAAGGGAGACGTTGTGAACGATTTGCTAAAAGGGCGCAGTATAGAAGACGGGGAGAAGGGGAATGAGATGACTATACCGGCTGGCGCGAGTGGAGGAGGCGCGGTTGTCGCAGGAATTCCGGAGATGCGGTTGAATCTTCCGGCGTTGAATTAAGGTTTTTTTTAAGAGCGAAGTTCTTAAAAAAACTAGAGATTGATTATTTATTTATCTAAATATTATTTATTTTTTACCAGTTTTTTTACCAGACCTTTTAACAGGTTTTTTCTTTGCTCCTCCGGTCTTCGTCTTTTTCTTCAATAATTTCGCGACTGGTTTGTATTTGATTACGCGACCTTTGAGTTCGATCGGTTTCGCCAATTTTTCAATCTCTCCTAAATAGGGTCCGTAAGTCTTCTTTTTGGACCCCTGAGTAATCTCCCGAATGCTAAACTGGACTTTCTTCTTTTTGTCCGTGGCGCAGAGTTTGCTCACGGCCTTTCTGGCCGCCGACGATGGGCTTGAAGAAACATAAAGGCCGTGTTCTTTGTTTCCAATAACAACCGTGAAATGTCGTTTTGATGTAGAAGATGTCTTCTTTGCGCTTTTACCTCCGGTCTGTGGCATTTCAATAATATTACGAAGAATAATATTTTGAAAATAATGGAATAATAAAATATCCGTAATATTATGTATTCCGCAAATAAAAGCCCGACAATTAATCCAATGGCGCGCCAGACAAAATATACAAGTCCAAGACTAAAACCACTCACAATTAGAGCATATATGTCAGATTCTTCCGATGATTCAATTACCCAATCCAATAAAAGATATGGTCCAATATTTTCATCAAATGATTCACTCAGTTCATTTGAAGATTACAGGATACAAGTTGAATTAGAAAAAAAAGATGATAAAAAGGTCAGTTTAGCAAATTGTAATCGCGGTTTCATTTCATCAGTCTGTTGTAGTTTCTGTAAGCGCGACTGACGCTTCGAGCTGTTTATGCTTCTTACTTTCGCGGTGCGCAACATAATATTTCTCGCACAATAAAACAACGTCGCAAATTTCGCAATAGTATTTGTATGTTTTTCTCTCTTCAATCGTAGAATGATTTGTTAAATAGTGTAATTTTACATTCCAGTTCGTGTTTGCTTTGTAATTACATTTTTCGCATTTAATTTTCAACTTTTCATCCATAAAAATAAAACGTATTTTATTTTTATTTAGAATCCGAATATGTTCTAAATTTATAGAAAAATATGCGGTATAGCCTTAAAACCGAATTTGACCACCGACCATTCCACCGAAGCTCGGACGGCCGGACCAACCACCAGAAGCTTGACCTTGGACGAAAACATTGCGATTTTCATTTCCAACTGTGATACGACCAGTTCCATTCCAACCATTATTATTGGCGTTGAAGGAACCAGAGAATCCCGCAGGAGAGGTTCTGGGATTTGGATTAGAAAAACTAATCGGAGTGCTTTTTGAAGATGGAGAGACAGAAATTACTTCAAAGGACATTACTATATTGAAGAAAATAATTATTCTTAATGAACGAAGAACGAATTTAGAGGACAGAAGCAACCGTCGCAACTTTACCGGCGACAGTTGCGACTTTACCAGCTGTATTTCCAACCTTCCTAATAGCGGGTATTATTTTTTTCGAAAGCCAGCTCTTGTTTTCGGGGGATTCTTCGGAAGAAAAAGAGAAATTATCAGACGATTCCATTTATTTATCGAAGAAAATAATTTTTTAGAAAATACGAATAAAAATAATATTTACAGCTATTTTCAAAAAAAATATAGTTTTTTCAAATAAAAATATAGCTTTTTTATTTTATGTTTATAATTCGATGACTACTCAACGACTACTCGGAGTTTAAACAGCTTAAAAGAATATATATAATATATATTGATTAGATAGGTTGTAATGTCTAATTATCTAATAATAAAAATTCGGGTCTGCTCTTAACAGAAAATATATATGATTTTGGATTTTAT
>Ga0194129_10005157_pt1 | contig 16849 bp, 19 predicted proteins | sample TA2KigCa35mmetaG_FD_150862 | JGI IMG/M metagenome (GOLD analysis project Ga0194129, IMG submission 150862) | Freshwater microbial communities from Lake Tanganyika, Tanzania - TA2015038 Kigoma Deep Cast 35m | ecosystem: Environmental > Aquatic > Freshwater > Lake | place: Tanzania: Lake... | reverse complement strand
CAATCAAGTTAACTTCAAAAACACAATTATTATCTTAACCTCTAATTTGGGAACTCAGTATCTTCAAGCCGAAGAAAGCATCTCGGCCCAGGTCAAGGAAAAAGTCCTAGCGGAGGTCAGAGGCCATTTTCGGCCAGAGTTTTTAAACCGTTTAGACGATATGATTTTGTTCCACCCGCTGACCCCCTCCGAAATAACGCGCATAGTCGATATTCAGCTTGAGTCGGTAAAACAGTTGCTCGAAGCTAAAAATCTCAGTATGGTTGTGGACCAAAATGCCAAAATAATTTTGGCAACTCGGGGCTATGATCCTATCTATGGAGCTAGGCCCTTAAAGAGGCTAATCACAGAAATGATTCTCAATCCGTTATCTGAAAAGATATTAGCTGGAGATTTTAAGTCCGGGGACTCAATATTCGTCTCGGGTAACAAAGCCGGAGAACTTGAGTTTCAAAAAGAGAAGATGGCCTTAAGTAAAAACAGCGCAGGGCTGCGGTGACAAGGAGAACAAATGGCAGAGCACTCTTCTAAACCAAAAATTAGAAATTACTTAGTCTATCTTAGCATTGCTTTCTCAGCAGCAGTTTGTAGCGTATTGCTGTATGCGGGCGGTCAATTTCTGTATCAAAAACTTCAGAAACCGGAGACGCTAAAGGTTTTGGATAACCCGGCCTCCGCCGATACTAAATCCTCAATTCAAAATGGTTCCGCTGGAACCCATGAATTAAGAAAAACGTCTGAAAGTTTTCGAGTTGTTGCCAAAAAAGTTGGTCCATCTGTTGTTAATATTAAGGCAACCAAGGGACTCCCGAAGAAAAACAAAATTAAAATTGCGCCCAGAGGAAAACGAGGGAACTCCCCGCAACAAGAAGATGATAACAATTATCCAAGAGATCCCTTTTTCGACTTTTTTGAACGATTCGGAAGTCCCTTCCCTTTTCAGCAAGAAACCCCTCAGACCAGTGTGGGGTCAGGTTTTTTTATAGATAAAAAAGGATTTATTGTTACCAACAATCACGTAGTTGAAGGGGCTAATGAAATCCTCGTACGTATTTCAAATGATCGCTCCGAACTCAAAGCAAAAATTATTGGAACCGATCCCAAGACCGACCTTGCTGTCATTAAAGTTGAGGGACAAAATAACTTAGCCACAGCAGAATGGACAGATTCCGACCAGGTAGAGGTAGGAGATTGGGCCATAGCAATTGGAAGCCCTTTTGCTTTGGATCAGTCCGTAACAGTCGGAATTGTGAGCGCCAAGGGGCGTAATTCAACAGGAGTTACCGAACTTGGGGGAGATCTGATCCAAACCGATGCGGCCATTAACCCGGGAAATTCAGGCGGTCCTTTATGTGATCTAGATGGACGGGTCATGGGTGTTAACACTGCCATCTACAGTCGAAGCGGCGGTTATATGGGAATTGGGTTTGCGATTCCCTCTAATTTAGCAAAAGATATTGCTCTAAAACTGATCTCTAGTGGAAAGATAACTCGTGGGTGGTTAGGTGTTTATATCCAGCCCCTTGATATCGAATTAGGAAAAGAACTGGGTATCAAAGAAGGGGTCGGAATTCATGAAGTTCTTGAAAACAGCCCAGCCCAAAAAGCTGGTATTAATGCTGGGGACGTTGTTACCGAAGTTGATGGCACACCCGTCAAAGATGTTAACGAACTTCAAAGAAAAATCGGCAACTTTAAACCCGGTGATACCGTGAGACTCAAAGTTATTTCCTACAATGATAAAAAATCAAGAACGGTTAGCGTAAAGATAGGTGAAATCCCTGAGGGCGAAAGAGAAACGGAAAAATCTGCTCCCAGTGATCAAGAACCTGACAAGTTAGGTCTGGTTGTTGGTCCTGATAAGAAAAAAGAAGGGGTTGTCATTGAGGGAATTCAACCGGGATCGATAGCTGAACAGATGCTAGGACTTGAAGTTGGAGATGTGATTACTCGTATGAACCGACAATCGGTTAATACCATTGCTGGCTACAAAAAGGCTTTAGGGTCTTCGAAGAGAATTTATCTTGAAATAAAACGCAAGGGTCGAACTCTTTTCTTCCAATTTGTTCTTCCTGAGTAACGTACTTAAAATAAGAAAGGGTGTGTGAGCTATGTCGGGTATTTTAGCAGTGGGTTCCATGGCCTTTGATACCATTGAAACCCCCTTTGGAATTCAAGAAAAGGTTTTGGGGGGCTCAGTTAATCATTTTTCTCTATCCGCCTCTTACTTTTCTAGAGTCAATTGTATTAGTGTTGTCGGGGAAGATTTTCCTAAGGAACATCTAACCTTACTCAATCACCGCGGCATAGATACACGAGGTGTTAAAATCGATAAGGGAAATACCTTTCATTGGTCAGGGAAATACGGTTATGAGCTTCATGAAGCTCAAACATTAGCTACCCATCTCAATGTGTTTGAACACTTTTCGCCTGAAGTACCAGAATCCTTCAGAAATTCCGATTTTGTCTTCTTGGGAAATATCATCCCAAGCCTTCAAGAAAAGGTACTTTCCCAAGTCCATCATCCTAAATTTGTTGCCATTGACACAATGAACTTTTGGATCGGTACCCAAAGGGAGAGTCTCATTAAAGTAATTTCCAAGTGCCATTGCCTGATCATCAACGAAGGTGAGCTAAGACAACTCACCAATAGCTTCAACATTTTAACTGCTGCTAAACTAGTTCGCAGCTGGGGGCCAAAACTACTGGTCATCAAAAGAGGGGAGTATGGCGCAGTTCTCTTCAATGACGGAGATATTTTTAGTGTCCCAGGCTTACCTTTAGCCGAAGTCAAGGATCCCACTGGGGCGGGTGACACATTCGCCGGTGGATTTATGGGGTATATCGCCTCTCAGCCCAACTTTAATCTCTCGAGATTTACTTTGAGAAAAGCCATCGTTTACGGGAGTGTGATGGCTTCATTTATTGTTCAAGATTTTGGATTTAGGAATCTTTTGCCTCTTAAAAAAGAAATGATTGACGAACAATATCAGAGATTTGTAGAGCTCACAGCCTTTAATCTGGTCTAAAATTCTTGTCTCTTGACGGGGGGGGCCTTTATAGCTAAACACTGGCAAAATTAGATAAAAGCTTTAATAACGCTGACATCGACTCAGAGGTAAAAGTGCTTATGAAAAAGGCAGCGCAAAAATCAACAGGGCCCTTAAGTTTAGGTAACAAGCGGACCTGCCGAAAGTGCCAAACTAAATTTTATGACTTCAACAAAGAAGAGATGACCTGCCCCAAGTGCCAACATCAAATGTCTCAAGCAGACTTTAGGTCAACCCTACCCACAAAATCTGAATCGAGAAAAAAATCCTCGGAAAAGATTGTGACCGAAGGGCTCATGCAAACTGAAGAATCCGATACCTCCCCTGCCGAACCTTTTGAAGACAGCGATGATCTTGCGGAAGATGCTGATGAAGTAGTTGGGGATTTATCTGTAACAGATGATGAAGATGAAAATGACTATTGAGTTTAAACTCGTCTATTCTTAGTCTTTTCGATCAATGTCCGTCTTAGTAATTTTTATAGAAGTGCTTTTATTAGTTGGCTTTAGAGTTTTGAAATTTCTTTGATTTGCTTTCTTTTGATAACTCCAAAGAAGATAAGTAAATAGGGCTGCACCCGCAATCCAAACGGCGATAAAAATGTCTTTTTTTGTTAGTTGATTAATAAACTCAACAAGAAATTTATCGCTTCTCATTTGTTAGAAATTACTCCCACTCACCCATAACTGTATTCGTATTACGTGTTGCAAAATAAGTTATCGCTCCCCCAACCAAAACTCCCCCAACAATGCCCCAAAACATCGGAGAATTGAACCAAGTCTTTTCCGATTTGTCTAATCGCATTTCTCCTTGAAACACCGATGGTGTGTGTTTAGAGCTAGTTTCAGGTAGAGCTAAGTCATAGGCCAACAAATTATGTTTTTCTAAAAGACCAATGACAGCGTCAGAAACTATCGGGCTCTTTGTGGTGGACTCAGAGTCGGTTATGTCAGCCAACGTGATGGGATAGGCCAAAGGAATCTCATCAAACCGCTTACCAGGGGTGTAAAGAAACAATTTAAATCTGTCCTTATTAGGTTCAATCACTATCATGCCTCTATTAGAATAAACATTTGATGCCGATTCAATGCTGGTTCTCCTATTAGATTTCAATTCTTTCAATTTAACGATCATTTTCTTATGCTCAACTCCTCTACAAGAAATCCTCTGCTTGTATGACTCAAAACCAGCCCGAGAGATATCCAAGTGATGGGAATAACCGGGCATTAACGACAATTTATTTTTCTCACCCACTAAAAATCCATTAACTCGAAGTTCGACTTCTTCGGGTTCAATCACAAATAAGATAGAGCAACTTCGAATCGTTTTTGCTTTACTTTTTGAAGCAAACTCATCAAATGCATCTTTATTAAATTTTTCGGTAGCAGCCCCCTCCCAATCAAACAAAGCCGGTAGAATGCCTTCTGGATGAATCCTGATCGCTCTCTCTATTAAGCTTCGGCTATCTGGAGATCCCCCCAACTTCCACTTAAAGGCAGATTCCAGCAACAACGATGTTTGAATTTCTGGCCCCAGCTCCGAAATTCCCGAAGCCTTTCGGCGTAAGTCGAACATCTTTTGCTCTAATATTTCTAAGTTTGCCTTAGATTCCCCACTAATTAAGGCTCGCTTAAATTGATCGCTAACTTCAATTAACTCGCCTTTAAGTCGATCGACTTTAATGCGATTGGTATCTAACTCTATTCTTTTAGAAGAAACTTGTATGGCCGCATCATCCAAATTCTCGACCCAACTTTGAACCTGTCTAATCAAATGGGGGAATGCCTCTTGGTGGTATTTATCCCACACGCCCACTTTACCAACAAAAATTTTAGCCTCAGGTGTTGACGGCGTAAGAGCACTAAAAGTGGAAACAGGAAAAGTAAGGGATGAGCACAAAAAAACAATAGTCCATCTCCCCCAAAAACTTTCCAATCTACGCCTCATTTTTCCTCCGTGATAAGTTCTACTTTAACCCTTTTTAAAATTTGTCGCTCACCTTTCTTTGATGCGGTGCCAAAGTCTCGATCGGCTGGGTTTCGAATTGCTAAAGAGATCTTTCCTTGTCTTAAATGTTGATTCACCTGCTCTATCTCAACCGGTAGCAAGGCGACTATGACTCCCGGTGCTTCTCTTTCAGTTTCAATTGATAATACCATCACATTCTCAATTAAAGTTAACTTCTCATGGCTTTCCTGATGTGGAACCAATACCAGATCTACTTTTGCTCCTGGATAAACCCAATAGAACGAAGCTGTTTCAATAAAAAAAGCTCGCCTTCCTCTTGGAATACTTTTGGGTGGATGAGGTTCTTTTCCTCGCCAAATAGATTCAAAATGAATAGGACTTCCCTGCTCAATGTCATTCATAAGCTGTTTACCAAGAACTAACGGCAAATCCTGATCTGTAAAATATTTTTCTCGAGCCGTCAGAGCCATCTTGTCATGGGATAAATAATCTAAATTGGCAAAGGTCAGAGTCTCGCCCATTTTTAAGTCTCTCTTAGAAATTAAAAGTCTGGGTTGCTCGATTCTTGGACCAGTTCCAATCCTTGATTGGCATTCCCAAAGTGCTAAGAAACTAAACAATGCGGATAGTCCCCAAACTAATCGATTAGGTTTCCCTCTCAACTTATTTAAGATCTCTTTAATGACGACCATCTATTTTCTCCATCATAGGGCAGTCGATGCTCTTGAAGCCTCTCAATACGATTTCGCCACAACCGAACGATTTCGATATGAGAAAAAAACAAAAGAAAAATAAGAAGCTGAATACAAAAGATGGTTTCAAGTAACAACCCCCCCCTATTTCCAAATCTTTTTTCATTCATCTAATCTTAAAAAGCTTCTTTAAATTTATATTCCCACTCTTTTCGGCCTAAGTTGAACTTGATAAAGGGTTCAACCAAAACATCAACCTTTCGAATCTTGTTTTCAACCTGTAGATGAGTCGTGACTTCAGAGGAGATAACATCGACTCGATTAGATAAAAAACAAACAGGACAGGTTTTAGACACCACAGGCACCTTCATTCTTCGAACTTTCGATTCTATCGTTTCATCCATTTTTTGAATAGCCCGAGTCGATTCCAGAAAGCTCTTAGTCCAAAGCAATTGAGCTGATACCAATGATTTTTTGTGCGTGGCCAGGATAAGAGTCTCTAGAAGTTTATCTTGAGCAATCACAGCCGGAGTCGCAACCCCTGAAGCAACGGCTGCATGAACCGGGTGATGTAATTTTTCTAAATTAGCCATAAACATATTGGCCTTTTCTATTAAATTAAAGTTCTCTCTATCTCTTCTTCCTAAAATAATGGCTCCGTTATCTAAAGCAATAAAGGATTTTTCCAATGAGTAAACTCTCTGAAATAGGTGATGCGTCCAAAGCGGAATCAAAAATAAAGGACATAAAGCTATCACAAGAACGGAAAACGACATACCTGAGTCACCTCAAAGTTTTTTTTAATTACGCCTTCTTCTTGTAATCTGATTAGAGCAGGGTATTTAGTTGAAAAGACCGTTGATAATTTCATTTGAGAAAAAGAAACTTGAACCTCTTCCCGATAAGGCATGTTATTTTTTTGCGCAGACAAAAAAGGTACGCTTTCCTTCATTAAATGTGAAATGGCGACATCTGTAGCAAATCGATTAAATGAAAACATTTCAGATCTTACCTTTTGAAAGGCTGCTAATTGAAATATTAACCCCACCGAGACTCTTCGAGTTGTTTCTACTTGAATCACTATGCACAAAATAACAATTCCCAAAACAATAATAGCTTCCAGCAAGACACTTCCTCTTTTGTTATTCAATTTTACTCCTATCGTTCTCCCCGAGAAGAATCAGAATAATCACTCATACCTCGTTGTTTATATGACTCGCTTGACGCATGATTCATTTGGACTTGTGCTCCCTTTCCAGTAATGGCATTGGAAATTTTAGCGTATTGAGCCTTTATATTCTGACCGACAATAGAAACTACAGCGATACTGCTAACGGTCACCAAACAAAGCAAAATGAGATACTCTACTAATCCTTGTCCTGAATTACTTTTCATATGGGCTACCCTCCGAGGCACACCACTGCGATATGCATGCCAAAACTTACTGAATGAATATTCTAAAACCAGATCTTAAAGGGTTTGAATTTCGAACTTGTAATTACAATTTTAATTCCGGTCGCTAAAGTTGGTGTCCTTTGATAAGTTTTTATTTCGTTTTTGTATTTATCTCACTAATACCAACGATTTTTTACCTGCTAATTCACAAATGCGCGATCGATGCTTTAAAATAAAATTTGAATTACACCTTAAAAAAATTCGCTCAAAGAGGCCTTTCTCAGTAAATTCTTATACCTCCCCCTTTAAGTGGCTAACTTCATGGCCGTTTGAACCTCTTAAAAAGCCCACTTAGAGGGAACTGGTATTAAATTCCTGAGAATGACTACCTCTTATTGATTCCGATGCTTGAGTTAATGGATGTCAGTAAATCGACTAATTTGTAAAAACTCGGTGAGATAATGACGAACTACTTGCTCAGGTGAAATAGGGTTATCTAAGAAATACCACTGAACCTCATCGAAAGTGTCGAATCGTGCTTCAATGAGGCCCGAAAATATCACTCGACTCGCTGTGGGGTTGGATATTTGATCTCTCTCGCATTGTAATTGAACAACTCCATTTTGAGTTCCCGTGATAATGAGGTTTATTCTATTACGAGATAACGCAAATCGATTTTCACCCTCTTCTCTGGAGTGAATTTTTATTTTTAAAGCGGGTAAATCAACTTTGGAGTTAAATAAGCGAATAAGATAATCAAATTGGTAAAACAATGCCCTTATGAATGCATTTGTTTCGGTAATTAAAATATCGTCCTTTACGCTACAAATGTCTAATGACGATTTCTCCCCCAACTGTATTAGACATTCTTGTTCTGCAAGGTTTTCTACCCATTTGATTGTTTTATTACTGGTCAGCATTTTACTATCATTACATGTCTTGGGGTGGTCAGAACAGAAGAAGAGGCAGTGTCTCCCCCATCTTTAGGCCGTGGTCAGTAGTATTCTTAACCATAAAATTTAAGTGGAAGCTTTATTACTGCTTTAGGCTTCCTATCAAAGTAGGCATGCACACCGCAGTAAGTGAAAACCCCTGATTAAGAACCTGTAGGTTAGAATAATTCTCACTCACGCACCTGACAGGGGAGCTAAGTTCTATTATATAGAAACTCTAGCTCCCCTCCAAGAAGCTGTTGAGCGTGTCTGTTGACTAACCCTGCCCCAAAAAGAGAGAGCGTAACTAAACTCTTGCAATAATTAAACTTCTGCTGGTTTAGCAACCGGAGAAGCTTCTTTTGGGGTTGTCATCGTACCTTTTCGCTCAATCGCATCTAATTTAGCTGTAAGGTCTCTGACTTGAGTTTCCAGCGCCTTAATGACTTCCATTTGGTTGCCATCTGAAGATTTTGACAAGAAAGAACTAAAAGAACCATCTCCTTGCTGAATAATATGACGAAGAGTCGAGATGGGAACTGGACTCTCGGAACGCTTTTGTTTTTCAAATATAATCTGAGTTAACGTAGCAGCGGTGATATCTTTTTGATTACGGTTATCTACAACCATAACCTCCTCACCTTGCTGAATCATCTCTGCGATCTCATCTAGAGTCACATAGCAACTCGCATCTGTATCGTATAGTTTTCGGTTTTGATAACGCTTAATAATTTTAGCCTTCTCCATTTTTACCCCCAACCTGAAAGGTGTTTTAGCCAGTTTGTTTTTTTGGTTGCCCCACTTTTAAAGCCAAAATTCCCTACGCCCCCAAATACTGAAGGATATTAGCTGACCTAAAAAGGTGGTTTAACCAAGCATATCAGGACGTGCTCGTTGACAGATTCCTCTCAAAAACGCCGGAAGGACATCTGAGCTACTACCAAACACTACCGATTCAAGTTGTATTTTTGGCCGAGTGACCCAACCTGTCAACATTTATCTTTAAGAAAGGTAGGAAAAGATTCGAGAAACCAACTAAAGCAAAATAACTAATTACCATTGTAATTACAATTAGTTACTAGGACAATTGACCTTTCAATAACGTCCTTAAATCTAAAGAAGATTCCTTTTGAAGCCGCAACTTAGTCGATTCAAATTGACGAACGGACGGAATTTCATCTTTTTCGATGCCCAAATACATAGCTTCTTTAAGCTCGCTCTCTTCTTGAGTTAGAGGATAAGAAAAAGAAAGCTTCTGATTTTTTAATGCTCGATTTAATTGTTCATACATAACATCCATTATTTTACTTTTTTCCTCGAATATCTGCTCTAACTTCTGGAGTCGAGATTCGAATGCGGCAATTTGAGACTCAAAATGCTCATTATTGACCGAGTGTGGTAGCACTGGAGCGTTTTTTGATTGTTTTCGAGTCTCTAACCAAATCCAAACTCCCCCTGCCGTTAAAACTACATTGCTAGTCCACAGTAGGATTTCACTCATCATAGATTCCTCTCTCAATTTTCCAGATGACTTAAAAAGTTCGTTTGAATGACTCTTCAACGTTTAAAATTTTAGCTGTGAGAAAAATAAGAATTTCATTTTTCAACTCTTCTCGAGCATTCGTAGAAAAAAGAGTCCCAACCAACGGCAATCGCATTAACCCGGGGACTCCGCTAAAGGTGTTTCTAGCTGAGCTTGAAAATGCGCCACCAATCACTGCAGTATCCCCATTTTCCAAAAGGACCTGAGTCTGAACATTTCGTTTATCCACTGAGAAAGCTGCACCGCCAGAAGATTTTGTAGGGACTTCGTTTTTGACATTAACCGTCATGGATATCGAGCCGTCCCCCGCAACAATGGGAGTGACTTCCAAGGATAAAATTGCTTCGACCGGGACCAAATTTTGAGTTGCCACTCCGGCGTTGACGATTGTTTGATTAAAAAAAGTCACCAAGGTCTGACTCATAGTAGCTTTTTGATTCTGATTCACTGAAACTGTGGGATTAGCTAAAACCTTCGTTTGCCCCTCAACTTCAGAGAGACCTATCTGGGCATCTAGTTTAGCAAAGTCTGGGGCCTTGATATTGACAGTATTCCCACCTATCGAAAATTTATCAAACGCCGCATCGAGATTTATCCCAGATGTACTTGACCCAAACTTCAGAAGATTCATTCCTAATTGACGGGAAAAATCGGACTTCATCTCAACTATTTTTGCCGACACAGAAACAATGGGTGGTTGGGTGTCCAGCATGGCATAAAGTTTTTGAAGTTTACCAATCACAGAATCAACATCCCGAACGATCACACTGTTAGATCGCTGATCGACCTCTAAAGTCCCCCTTTCACTCATAAGAGATTTTCCCTTGGGAGCTAAATCCTCTGCCTTGGCGTAGCTCACAGGAATCAAGACGGTACGAAGGGGTTCAGCCTTTAATTTGGATTGCTCTACTGCAGCGGTCTCTTCTTTTTCAGCTTTTAGTGAAGCCAGTGTTCCCACTCGAATCACATTACCGGATTTGACATAGCCCAGTTTCTTACTCTGCAATACAAGTGCGAAAGCTTGATCCCAAGGAATATTTTCAAGGCTCAAAGAACCTACTTTACCAGTGACATCCTCACCAATCACTATGTTGTAACCGCTCGTTCTTCCGATAAGTCTGATCACATCTTGGATGTCAGTTTGTTTGATTTCCAATCTCTCAATGGGCTTTCCTGAGAAATTAGGATTAGAAGACAGAAAATTGCTATCGAACAAGTCCCTTTTGTCCTCATCTTTAATTGCAACACGAGATTCCTGAACATCTTCTGGTGCAGGGAAATCGATAAAGATCCCTCTCTCCGTGTTAGTTACTGTGGGTGTTTTATCCTCGCGCAGTTGAATAATAAGCTTAGCTAAAGGGGACTTCTTTTGATTGACTTGTAAAAGGGTAAAAAGAGCAACCGGACTAACAAATTCGCTTGTGTCATAAGCTCTTTCGATCCGCTCGGGAACAGTGGTGTTATCAAAAACATACACATACTGTTTCAACGCAGAGTTTCTCTGCTCTTGATACCTCATTTTGTATTTCGACGTCACAAAAATCCGTGAAACATCGCCTTCCAACTTGAACTCCAAATTATATATCTCATTTTTGGGGGCCGGTCCTAAGTTTGCCAGACTTTGATTACCAGTTTGGGTTTGATTTATTGCTGGTGGAATTATCTGAGCATCAATTGGAGTTTGAGCTTTTTTTGTGTTGAGCAGCTTTTCTCTTTCAGAATTCTGATTGGTCTGTCGGGAAGAAATCTCATTTTTTTCAGCCAATGAAATTTCCGCTTCCAATTCATCAAGTGCCGCTTGTTCACTCTGTGGTTCATCCAAAACCGGCAGGTCCTGTTCTTTCTCCGCAGGTTTCCGGGAAACATTAGCAGGTTTGTTATTGTTTTCTTTTGAAACAATCGGTGTAACTGAAGTTTTATTATCTTCCTCTGTAAGTTCGAATTCTTCAAGAGAGTCGAGATCGGAATCACTACTGAGGGCCTTGGCTTTATAACCACCAAAAACCAACACAATTAAAATCAAACACAGTCGGGTCAGAAAATTTATTCGCTGAAGACACAAAGAATTTTTATCTTTTTCTTTTTTCATAAATTCCACCTCAGTAGTATCGAAGGCTCCTATTTTCCACTTATCATCTCGTCAAATTGTTTTTCAAGTTCGTCTGGTCGATTCATTATTTTTTGGATAGATTCATTCGTGTTCGTTGGAAGGGCATTTGAAAATTCGTTAACTCGATTTGTTTTTTTACCCTTTTCCACAACTTGTTTTTTGGAATTTCTCTTCGAACCATCTTTTCCCTCTTCCTTATCTAAGTCTAATTCCCGATCGGCCCCTGCTTTTTCAGCCGGAAGAGAAAGTACTCGCTCAATAATGCTTGTGTTTCCAAGGTAGTTAGCGGTTTTTTGCGAAAATATGATCTCGGTTTTAAGTATGCGACTTAAAGTCGCTCGCTCTCTACCCACAGATTCTCCCTCGATAAGAACAAATATTTGTCCATCTGGAGCTTCGACCATCGCCCTACTTTTCCCTTCCAATCTAATAATGGCTTTCAAAGTCAACTGATCGAGATCATATTTTTCAGTGGCGTAAATTGATGTGGGCTTGCGGCCGGCAGCCCCCGAAAACAAAACTTTAAAAGGATCACGCTTACCGGATGGGTTGTAAATATTCTCATTCTTGGCAGCATCGACACAATAGACAGTGCTACCGTTCAAAGATAATATAATAAGAATCAATACCCTGTTTAAAAAAAACAATTTCATTCTGAAAACCTATAGGTTTTTAAGACAACATTTGTCTCAATTGGAGTTAGATTGACTGCAAGACCACGTTGTCCATCAATAGTCTTAGGAGTCATATTCAAGCTCTCAACATTGAGAATTCTCTTGAGTCGTGAAATCTGATCAAAAAACATTAAGGTCTGCGCAAATCCACCATTCAACTTCAAATCTAGAGTAACTGTCTGATAAAATGAATTGGTCTTTTCCTCAGTAGAATTTCCTTCGGCTGAGGAATTCCCTTGATCTTTTAACGGTTTAAATACCTCAATTTCCACGCCACTATTTCGAGCTAACAAGTTTAGTTTGGCTAACAACTTTGAAAAATCTAATGTTCTTGGTATGTACTCTAAGGCCTCTTCAAACTCATTATTAGTCTTTTTTACTCTAGCTTTTACCTCTTCTAACCTCGTAGAGAAATTTTTTAATCTCTCAAGCTCATTCTTTGCATTGAGTAACTCTTTATTTTTTTGCTCTAGTTGAGCTTGAAACCGAACCTGCTCCCCATTAAAGAAATCATACAACTCATACCCTCCCCAAAGAACTCCTAATAAGAGAATAAAAAGAGAGGATTTTAACTTCTCATTCATGGAAAGATACCCTTAATGGTTTAACAACAACGCCAAAACATGTTTTTTAGTTTGTTGCTCAGAAAGATTTGGGGACTGCGAAAACAAAAAATGACTTCACGCTACCTTGTTGTTCCCCTTCTTTTTGAGTCGACACATTGTCCAAATTAATCTTCTGGAAATAAACCGATTTATTCAAACCATCCACAAACTCAGCCACGTCCTCAGTGGAATACCCATTTCCTGATATTTGTAAGCTGCTATTTGCATCGAAGTTTAATTCGATTTTAGTTAACCAAACCCTTTGAGGCAAAAGTTGTCCGACACTGTCAAGAAGGTTAACCGGTCCTTTTCGAGATTCTTGTAATTTTTTTACTACGTTTAGTTTTTGACCTACTTTACTTTCTAGTTCTTCCAAGCTTTTTAGTTCATTCTGCAAGGTTTGAAAGTTACTAATTTCGGCGTTTATTTTAGATTCTTCGGTTTCTATTGTTTTTAAATTATTTTCGAACGTTTTTTGCACATGCTCGCGATATTTTACGTAGATTAGATGCGGAACAACGGCTAAAGAAAGAGAAACGAAGGTAAGAATCAAAAAGCTTGCATCCACGGTAGTTTTTGAAAGAGAGAACGACTTCAAAAGATTGGCATCAAACTTGATGTTCGGATTGATCCCCGATCTTTGTTGATTCTTTTTTAAATTAATTCGAATCACGATTGGTCTCCGGATTTCCTCAAGGCTAACCCCACAGCTACTGTGCCAAGGCAGGAAAGATCTCTAATCAGGTTTTTATTAGTACCCGTTTTCGGAAATCGCAAATGTCTTAAAGGGTTAAGTTGTTCAGTTTGCTCTGGATAAATTGTGCATAACTGGTCGATTAAGCCGGGAGTTTTCATTCCCCCACCGCAATAGAAGACCTTTCTTAAATGCCGGTCAGGCGAGCCACTGAAAAACACATCAATATTTTTTTGAACTTCTGTAGTTAGAAGAGTGATGTAGTCGGTAATGATGGGGTGAATCAAAGGGGAATCTGGTTCGGTTAATTTGATTTGCTCAGCTTGATCAATGCTTTCACCGAGTCTCTCGGCTAAAAGCATCGTGCAACCTAAACCACAGGCACTAACTTTGTTGGTATAGATCACATTCTTTTTTTCGATGAATGACAGCTTTGTAGACCCGGCACCAAAATCTACAATAACATCAGTATCTCCTTGAGCTTCCTCCCCTAGTTCGTCGCCATAATTAAATTCAAAAGCATTTCCTATAGCAAAGGGCTGATAATCAAGTACTTTGGGATTTAAACCGGCACTCTCAATTAAATTTGAGAAGCTTTGAAGGTAGTCTTTTTTCGCAGCCACTAGTAAAACTTCCATCGCAGACTGGGTCCCGGATTCAACTTTGGTCACCGTGTTTCCCACTACAGCAAAATCAATCTGACACTCATCAATGTTAAATGGAATATATTGCTCAGCTTCCCAATAAATTTGCTCTTCAATGTCTTTTGGCTTCATCGGCGGCATAAGAATCGGCTTGCTCAAAACCGAGTTTCCAAATACAGCCACACTCACAGTCCGAGTGCTAAATGTTTTCCCTGAAAAAAGCTTTTTAAGTGCAGAAACAATCGCTGCTTCATTTTTAATAACTCCATCTGGCGATATCGTATCCCACGGCAATGAAATTCGATTATAAGCTACTAAAGAAGTATTTTTGTCTGAGCTTAGTTCAACCGCTTTTATTCCAGAAACACCAATATCCAACCCAACAACAGTTTTGGTAAAAATGGATTTAATTAAGTCCATTGGTCGCACCTAAACTAGTAGCGATAAACTCTTGCCACTAATTTCTAATTTCATTTGATTTTATTAAAATAGGGAGAGAACTGATTGAATTCTAATTTAATTATAGCAAGAAAGAGTTTGGGTTTCTACTAAAGGAAATTCAAGATTTATTACGGCGCGCCAAGAAGAGCTTCGTGACTCTCGATAACCAAGGTGTTCCCCATGACATCTCCCAACCGAACTCCAGAATCTAAAGTTAGGACCAAATAAATTTCCAGGCTTAGAAGGGGAATCAAAATAAAAAGCGCCAACACTCCAACTACTGGAAACGGCAGAAAAAATGCGCTCATCATCCATGGGACATTTCTAAACACAGAGTTTGATACAGAGCAAGGAAGACCCGAATAGTCTTCGATCACTTTCAACCCAATGATTTTTTTACCCAAGCTCTGTCCCTGTCCCAAGGAATCCTGGACTCCTGTATAAAGCACCGCTCCAATCCAGCCTAAAGGGAACCAAAACCAACTTCCAATTAAAAAAATGGCTGTAGTGACAATGAGATCAATGAACCTTGCAATAACGCGCTGAACCATGGAACATTGAGCCTCACCCATGAGAATTCGACTTTTTCGGTTGTTTTTATCGATTTCCATTAAGACGCGCCCTTTAGTCTCTTGACTCAAGTGTAGCCTGTCTTTATGAGTGAAGATACTAAAGATTCATTGGAGGATATATGGCAAGCGGTGTCAACAAAGTAATATTAATTGGTCGGCTTGGGGGAGATCCCGAAGTTCGCTACACCACTAACGGTGGAGCAGTTGCTAACTTTAATTTGGCAACTAACGAGAGCTGGACAGATAAAAATGGTCAAAAACAGGAAAGAACTGAATGGCACAGAGTGGTTATTTGGGGAAAAATGGCCGAACTCTGCGGTCAGTATCTCTCTAAAGGGCGCCAAGCCTACATCGAAGGTCGTCTACAAACTAGAGAGTGGAACGATAAAGAAGGCAACAAACGCTATACAACTGAGATTGTCGCTCAGTCGGTTCAATTTTTAGGTGGGTCGGGAGAACGAACCACTTCCAGCTCCGCAGGAAGCGACTTTGCTCCAGCTACTGGCCTAGAGAGTTCTCTAGGCGGGGAAGTGTCAGGCGGAGGAATGGGAGATGAGGAAGTCCCCTTCTAACTCTTGAATTTCGAGAAACCTTAAAACTTTGTAAGAGAATACTCCTTACAAAGAAGTGCTGTTTTTATTTACCTCCTTGGCAGAAAACTTTTCTTTCAAAAAGTGAGTTTTAGCCAAGGGGGAAATTTGCCCTTTCAAGTTTCTTCAATCATCCACCAATCGCTCAGTGACAATATCGGCAAGTAGTCTTCCTTTGGGGGTTAGAAAGAGTTTTGTTCCCTCTTTACAAATAAAACCTTCTTTTTCAAATAAAAGAAACTGTCTCGATTGAGAGGGATCATACGCGTAACGCTTGAAAAAAGTTTTCAACTCTATACCTGAGTTTTTTCTTAATTCTAAGAACGTTGCTTCTAAACAAGTCTGCTTTTGGGTTGTTCTTTCAAATGGAATTTCACTAAACTCTCTTTGGTGGAGATACTTATTAAAATCCGAAAATTCTTTACGATGATGAAATAACCCTTCTTTAAAAAGTCGGCTTGAAGCAGACGGACCGATTCCTAGGAAGTCCCCGCCCGACCAATACAACAAATTGTGCTTACAGTTAAAATCGGGTTTGGAAAAATTTGAGATCTCATATTGTTCATAGCCCGCATTTTCAAAACGGCCCACCATTTCTTCATAAAGCTCGGCTACCAAATCATCTTTGGGTAGTTTCTCGTAAAGAAGATGCCCAGGCTTCAGCGTTAGGTTATAAGAGCTAATGTGAGTTGGATTTAAAGAAATCACCTCGGCAATGTCATCCAACATTTGATTTCGATCTTGTCCGGGGATAGCAAAAATCAAATCTAAGTTAAAATCTCTGAAGGCAAACTCTTTGAGAAGATCTGCAGCTTGATAAATAGATTCTTTAGAGCCCAACCTGTCTAAAGTTTTTAGATTCCGCTCGGAAAAACTCTGAGCCCCTAAACTGATCCTGTTCACCTTGGTTCGTTTTCGCAGATTCTCTAAAAAATGAGG
>Ga0194129_10005152_pt1 | contig 16860 bp, 13 predicted proteins | sample TA2KigCa35mmetaG_FD_150862 | JGI IMG/M metagenome (GOLD analysis project Ga0194129, IMG submission 150862) | Freshwater microbial communities from Lake Tanganyika, Tanzania - TA2015038 Kigoma Deep Cast 35m | ecosystem: Environmental > Aquatic > Freshwater > Lake | place: Tanzania: Lake... | reverse complement strand
TCCCGGTCTCCGGGTCGATCTCATCTCCGGTCCCACGACCGGTCCCGAGGGGACCCTTGAGCCCGTCTTCGACGACCACCCCGGGTGTCTCACGGTGATCCCGGACCTCATCCGTCCGGTGCGGCCCCTCGCGGATTTCAGGGCCTATCGGACGCTGTTCCGGCGGTTCCGGTCCACCCGGCCCGACATCGTCCACACGCATAGCGGCAAGGCGGGCTTCGTCGGCCGGCTCGCCGCCCATCGGGCCGGGGTCCCCTGCGTCATCCACACGATCCACGGACCCAGCTTCGGTCCGTTCCAGGGCACCGGCGCCAATCTGGCCTTCACCCTCGCCGAACGCCTGGCGGGACGGGTGACGGACCACTTCGTCGTGGTGGCCGAGGCCATGACCCGCCAGTACCTGGCGGCAGGAATCGGACGTCCGGACCAGTACACGCGGATCTTCAGCGGGTTCGACCTCGATCCCTATCTTTCGGTGACCCGGGATCCCGGGGTGGGCCGTCGCCTGGGACTCGGGCCCGACGACATCGTGGTGGGGATGATCGCGCGCCTGTTCGAGTTGAAGGGGCATGATGATCTCTTCGAGCTCGCCCCGGCCCTGGTTCGACGGCACCCCCGGCTGAAGTTTCTGCTGGTGGGGGATGGACCGTGGCGCGCGCGGTTCGAGGCGCGTGCCCAGGAGCCGGATCTCCGGGGGCGGGTGGTCTTCTCGGGCTTGGTTCCCCCTTCGAGGGTCCCCGAGATGGTGGGACAGATGGACCTCCTCATCCACCTGTCCCGTCGCGAAGGTCTCCCGCGGGCCCTCCCGCAGGCCCTGGCCGCGGGTCGCCCGGTGGTGGCCTACGACTGCGACGGGGCCGGAGAGGTCTGTCTCGACGGACGCACCGGATTCCTCGTGCCGCCGGGGAACCGGGTTCGACTGGAGGAGTGTCTCGAAAACCTGATCCGGGATCCCGGTCTCCGGGCGCGTCTCGGGGGGGAAGGGCGGGAGTGGGTGTCGGAACGGTTCCGGGTCGAGACCATGGTGGAGGGGTTGGCAACCCTCTACCGGCGGATCGGTCTCCAGAACAGGAACGGCGCGGCCCACTGAAGGGTGTTGGATCCATGGCATTTCCCACGAACCTCTACGGAGCCGTCCTGCTGATGGCGTTCCTGGTCTCGGCGGGATCCCTGCCGCTCTGGAGACGCTGGTGTCGTCGACGTGGCTGGGTCGACGACCCCGGCCATCGCAAGATCCATCATGTCCCGGTCCCTCTGGCGGGTGGTTTCGCCGTCTTCACCGGCATGGCTGCGGTCCTCGGTGCGGCGGTCCTCGCCATTGCGTTCCAATGGATGCCTGCGGAGCCCCTGGCGAAGCTGTCCTATGGACTCGGACGTCGTTCGGTCGAGCTCACCACCCTCCTTCTGGGTGCTGTCGGAATGCTCGCGCTGGGCGGATGGGACGACCGCCGTGAACTGAGCCCGAGGGTCAAGTTCGCGGGCCAGTGCCTGATTGCCCTGGCGGTCTCGCTGTCGGGCGTCCGCATCACCCTGTTCGTCCCGAGCCTCGTCTTCAGCCACGCCGTGACCGTCCTGTGGATCCTCACGGTGACGAACGCCTTCAACATCAACGACAACATGAACGGACTGTGTGCGGGCCTCGGTGCCATCGCCTCCGGGTGGATCGCGTTCCATGCCGGCCGCGAGGGGCAGTATCTGGTCGCCTCGATGGCCCTGCTGGTCCTGGGATCCCTCCTGGGGTTCCTGCCGTACAACTACCCGAAGGCGTCGGTCTTTCTGGGGGATGCAGGCAGCCACCTGGTGGGCTACCTGATATCGGTCCTGGCGGTCCTGCCCCATTTCTATTCCCCGAAGCAGCTCGAGCCCAGCCGCTGGGCGGTGCTGTGTCCGCTGCTGATCCTGGCCGTGCCGCTGGCGGATCTGGTCTCGGTGGTCTGGATCCGGACACGTCTGGGTCGACCCTTCTGGATCGGGGACACCAACCATTTCTCACATCGTCTGACCCGTGCCGGATTGGGTCGTTCCGAGGCGGTGCTGGTGCTCTGGCTCGCAGCCGTCTGGTTCGGGGCTCTTTCGCTGCTGTTCTGAGCTGGATGCATCGTTGGGAGCTCCACCTGTCTTCCGCATCGAGGGCTGGCGTGGTTGTCTGAGGTCGTGCTGAACTCCTCCCACCCCATGCAACAGGTTGCCAAGTCCCTCGAAGACAGCCGACAGGAGCTGCTCGATCTTTCGACCCGGAACCGGCTGCTCTCGATTCCTGACGAGAGCCGGAGCGCCAGGGTCGTACGTGTGGTGCGGGAATCGGGCGTCGAGGTGCTGCGGATGCTCTGCCAGGATAAGAAGGAACTGGTCTTCATTCCCAGTGACGACGGCACTTCCGGACGAGGGAGTGCCCAGTCGTTGGAGAACTCGCCAAAGGCCCTCACCTCCAGGGGACGTGTCACGGCGGGGGCGACAGACCCGGCTGTCAAACCGCGTCACCTTGTTGACTCCAAGCTCCAGACCGCGATGGCGCCGGAGGCGCTGGACCGCCGACTTTTGGATCTCTATCGCACCTCGCGGACCCTCCTTGAGGAACAAGGTGTCAACATCCTCTACCTCGCCCTCGGCCAGCTGACCTGGCTCGAGGCTGAGTCCTCGGATAGGCCTCGGACTGCGCCGCTGCTCCTCATCCCGGTCGAACTCGTCCGCAAGACGGCCTCCGACCAGTTCCTTATCCGTTGGACCGGGGACGACCTTGAGGAAAACCTGTCGCTTGGGGCCCGTCTCAAGACCGACTTCGGCATCGTGATGCCTTCGTTTCCGGACGACGATGAGATCGATCTTGAGGCCTATTTTGGGGCGATCCGGGATCAGGTCCGACAGCAGGAGGGCTGGGATGTCCAGCCCGACGCGATCGTGCTGGGATTCTTCTCGTTCGCGAAGTTCCTCATGTTCCGGGATCTCGATCCCACGAACTGGGGTTCCCCAGAACGGCTCCTCGAGCACCCTCTCGTCGTCGGCTTGCTCCGCGACGGATTTCCCGCGGCGGATTCCCCGGTCCCGGAGAATGTCCACCTCGACGAGATCATCCCCGCGGAGCGCCTGGATCACGTGGTGGACGCCGACGGCAGCCAGACCCGGGCGATCGAGGCGGTGAGACGCGGCGCCAACCTCGTCATCCAGGGACCTCCTGGCACCGGTAAGAGCCAATCGATCACCAACATCATCGCCACCGCGGTCCTCGATGGGAAAAAAGTCCTGTTCGTCGCCGAGAAGCTGGCCGCCCTTGAGGTCGTCAAACGCCGCCTCGAGAAGGAAGAGCTCGGGGCCCTGTGCCTCGAGCTCCACAGCAACCGCTCCAACAAGCGTGCCGTCCTCGCCGAGATCGACCAGACCTGGAAGCTGGGCGAACCGGTCCCATCCGGGACCGCGAAGGTCCCCTCCCGGCTCGAGGAGAAGCGGGGGATCCTCAATCGCCATGCCGAGGCGCTCCACGCGTTGCACCCGGCCTCGGGACTCAGCCTCTTCGAAGTCCTCGGCCAGATTGCGGCTCTCAAGGCGACTCCCAACCTCGGGGCCGTCGAGCCTCTCCAAGGGGCAGAGTCCTGGTCCGCGGACCGGCGTCTTGAGCTTCGGGGCCTGCTCCAGGACGCCGCCTGCCGCATCGGTACGATCGGCCCCATCCCCGAACATCCGTGGCGCGGGACCCGCCTGACCTCCACGCTTCCAATGGATCTGGACCGTCTCGCCAACGCCATCGATGTCGCCGCCGAGGCCATGGAACGGCTTCTCGGGACGGTTGAATCCCTGCGACAGGAACTCCGCCTTCCATCCCCCCGCAGCCTTGCGGAAGCCGATGTGCTGGCCCGAAAGGCCGCCACGATCGCCTCGGCACCGGCATTTGACCGCACCCTCGTCCTCGCTGCCCCATGGAGGTCCAACCTCCAGACCGTCACCGAACTCGTGGCCGATGGACGACGATGGGCCGCTCTGAGGAAGGAGCTGGATCCCCTCGTTGTCGACGGCACCTGGGACCGCGACCTCGAGTCGACCCGAACCTCCATCGCCGCATGGGCCACCTCGTGGTTCCGCTTCCTCTCCGGCGACTACCGACGCGCCCTCGTCACCGCCCGCACCACCTTCCGCAATCCGATGCCCGCGCCCAATGAAGGCGGACTCGCGCTCCTCGACCGTGTGGTCGAGGGACAGCACCTCCGACACCGGATCCGGTCCTCGGACTCCCTTGGGACGGAGGCCTTCGGCAGCCTCTGGCAGGGTGAGGGGTCCGATTGGGACCGGCTGGCGGGCATCCTCCAGTGGATGCAGACCCAGCGGGATTCCGACCTTGGGCAGGAAGTCCTGTCCTGTTTCGCAGCCCTCGACGTCCCGGCGTCCCGTCTCGCACCTGCATCGGCTTCCCTTGGGACCCTGCTGGAGGAGGTTCGTGTCGCCCTGGGCAGGGCGCTCGGCGCCATGGACCTCGACCCGGTCGAGGCCCTGGGTGGTGATGATCCCATGGCGCTCGACATCTCCATCCTCGCGGGACGCCTTCGCGACTGGGGACAGGGACGCGGACGGCTGCCCGAATGGATCCAATTCCACAGGATCCGCAGCGAGATCCGATCGGCAGGGATGGCGTCGCTCCTGCATCATCTTGAGTCGGGCCGGATCCCAGCCGATCTGGCCGGAACCGCGTACGACCGCCTGTACCTCGGACAGATCCTCGGGGAGCTGATGCGGGGGCGGGATCACCTCGAGGGCTTCGTCGGGGACCTCCACCAGAAGCGGATCGAGGAATTCCGGTCGCTCGACCTCGAGCGCCGCAACGTGGCGCGATACCGGGTTCTCGAGACCCATTTCCGCGGAATTCCCCGAGGGGCCAGTGGTGTCGGTGCCGTCGGAATCGTCCGGAGCGAGATCGAGCGCAAGCGGGGACACCGGTCCGTTCGAAAGCTGCTCCGCGATGCCGGTTCGGTGGTCCAGGCCATCAAGCCCGTGTTCATGATGAGTCCCCTGTCCGTCGCCCAGTTCCTGGAACCCGGTGCCGTTGAGTTCGACCTGCTCGTCATCGACGAGGCAAGCCAGGTGGAGCCGGTCGACGCCCTCGGTGCCATCGCCCGCAGTCGACAGGTCGTTGTGGTCGGCGATACCCGACAGCTCCCGCCGACGGGCTTCTTTTCACGCCTCACCACCAATGAGACCGAGTCCGAGGACCCCGAGGAGGAGTCCTCCATGGCAGGGGCCAGGGACATCGAGAGCGTCCTTGGACTGTGTCGAGCCCGGGGACTCCCTGAGCGGATGCTTCGATGGCACTATCGGAGCCGCCACCAATCCCTCATCGCCGTCTCGAACCGCGAGTTCTACGAGGACCAGCTGTTCATCGTCCCCAGTGCCGAGGAACGGAACCCCGGACTGGGACTCGACTTCCGACATGTCCCGGCCGGCGTGTTCGACAGCGGCGGTAGCGGGACCAACCGGATCGAGGCTGCGGCCGTGTGCCAGGAAATCCTCGAGCACGCCCGCAATTGTCCTGGGCTTTCCCTCGGCGTCGCCTCGTTCTCCGCCCGACAACAGCAGGCCATCCTCGATGAACTCGAGCTCCTCCGTCGCGGGAATCCCGACCTCGAACCCTTCTTCGCCGCCCATCCCCACGAGCCGTTCTTCGTGAAGAATCTCGAGAGTGTCCAGGGCGACGAACGGGATGTCATCCTGATCTCCGTCGGCTATGGCCGGAATGCCAGCGGCTACATGGCGATGCGTTTCGGTCCGCTCGGTGCCGAGGGCGGGGAGCGACGTCTCAACGTCCTCATCACCCGGGCCAAGCGCCGCTGTCTGGTGTTCGCCTCCATCACTGCCGATGACATCGATCTCGATCGTGCCGGTGGCCGTGGAGTCGCTGCGCTGAAATCATTCCTCCGCTACGCCGAGACCGGGATCCTCGGAACGCCGCAACCCACCGGTCGCGGCGCGGACTCTCCGTTCGAGACCTCCGTCCTTCGGGCCGTGGAGTCCCTCGGCTATTCCGGGGACCTCCAGGTCGGGCAATCCGGTTTCTTCATCGACATCGGTGTCCGTGATCCCGATCGCCCCGGACGCTACCTGCTGGGCATCGAGTGCGATGGCGCGTCCTACCATTCCTCCCGGTCGGCGCGCGATCGCGATCGCCTGCGACAGGCTCTTCTGGAGGACCATGGTTGGACAATCCATCGGATCTGGAGCCTCGACTGGTTCCAGGATCCCGGGAGTCAGATCCGTCGACTGGAGACCGCCCTCCGCACCGCGCGGTCGTCGACGACAGAACTCAATCGATCCTTGGAGCCACCCCCTCAACCAGTTCCGGAACCGATCCGACGGACCGATGCACCGGATTCCGGGGAGGCCGCAGGGGGGGATGTGGTGCACTACGAGGAGGCGTGCCCGGAAGTGCCCCGCAACAAGGAGCCCGAGGAGGTTTCGACCAAGCGCATGGCGGACCTTCTCGAGGAAATCCTGACCGTGGAGGCGCCGATGCATCGGGACGAGCTGTGTCTGCGGATCCGGACCCTCTGGAGGAAGGCGAGGATCACGAAGGCGATCGTGGAATCGGTGGACAAAGGCGTTGCAACATTGAGCGTCCAGGGGCGGCTCCTGGAGGAAGAAGGATTCCTCCGGCTTCCGCAAACGCAGATCCGGGTGCGGAACCGTGCGCAGACATCGTCGGAGACGCTCCGCAAGGCCGATGGAATCCCGCCCGCGGAGATCCGTGAGGCGATCCGTACTCTTCTGACGGGATCGCACGGTGCGACTCGCGATGAGCTCCCATCACCCGTCGCCCAGCTCCTCGGTCTGTCGCATGCGGGATCGAACGTCAAAGAGGCAATCCATCGGGAGATTGAAGCGTTGGAAGGGGACGGGCGTGTGGTCGACTCTGACGGCCGCCTCAGGTGGGCGAAATCTCCCTCGGAGACCGCCTGATCGCCACGCGAGTCGGATCGAATCGACGCCTTGGCCTAGTACCCCCATTCGGTAGCAGGCCAACGGGCTGCGTCCGCGGTTGTGATCAATCAGTTCGCCGATCCGAGGATGACTTCTGCGGTGGTAGGTGAGTTCTCGACGGTTATCCTACGGATCCGGAATCTCAGCCCCCCCTGAGCTTTCCAGGTCATTGTTGGCATTCGTTTTAAAGATTTTTATCGACGTCAAGACGCTCTTTTAATACTTGTCCTGAAGTACCAAGACTCCCAGCGAAACTAGAGGGGAAGCGTTCTGTAGTAAAATAAAGCAAAACAGAAGGGACTATGACTGAAGATAGCTGGAGCTACCCTGAGAGGGTCGCATGGTCGTTTTTCTCTTCGACCATACGAGTCATAGTTGGGCTCCCATCGTGTCTCGAAGGATGCGATCCTAGGTCTTTCAAATGACCCCAATCGAACCTCCATTCACCACTCCATGGAATTGATCCGGATCCTCCAAGCAGGCGGGATTGTTATAAAAATGGGCGCTCGATTGATTGCTGCGATGTTCGTGTTGCTGACTGCCGTCCAACTCGTGGCCGAAGAGCCGCGCGTGAAGTGGGGGGGGGTTATGTTTCGGGGCAAAGATGTGGACCGCACGAAGCTGTACCCAATGCTGAGTGAGGCGAAGACCTTGGAAAGACTCCAAGAGACGCTTTCGGGAATAGCACGCAACGTAAATCGAACCGACTGCCAAATATTGGTGGGTGGACAATTCAGTTTAACGGCAGGAGACGGACTTGTGATGGGGTGCGTCATTGAAGATGAAGACTTCATCGAATCTAAGCTGGCCTTCAAAGACCGAAATGAGTACTATGGCCAACTTGTTGTCGCTGCATCTATTGTCGTTTTTGATTTCCAACAAGGTGTTGTTGTTTCGAGTGCAATCGTCTCCACGATGGTGCCGTTTGGGGACAAGGATCCAATAAAGGAACCGTTATCGGCGGATCAGCGTGCTCGATTATTGGAGGAGGCTATTTACAAATCGCAACACGAGAACGGAGATTTAATATCGAGGGTCAAAACTAAGATGGGTTATATTCCCATTAAACCGAAAGCGAATTTTGGTCGCCTCCAAGTCAATTTGCCTACAATCGAAGAGGCTTCTTTAAAAGAATTAGAAGCAGAGGACCCTCTTCAAGCGATCCGGATTCGTCGGCAGTTCAGTCAAAAAATTGCGGCGTCGCTTGTCGAAGATTTCCGAATCAACGTACTTCCTCCCATTGATGGAGATAGCACGCTCAACCAAATGACTGTAAGTTTTGCTGATAAAAGCAAGCTTTCGGCGAATGAGCCGACAGAAAAAATTTTTCAACTACCGCCTCCGACAGTGGTTGCTGAAATCTCTATTTCGAACGTTGGCAATGAGGTTGTCAAAAAGTACTCAAACAACGTTCAGACGACCATGGTCTTTGGAGCTGGAATGATTATAAAATTCTTGGAACTTGGAAATTTAAAATACGAGAAGCTATGGGGGTATGGGGCTAATCGTGGTTTCCCTCCAGAAACAGCCGAATCACAGGCGGCAAGTGTAAAACGGTTGATGTACCGAAAAGCAATTGAAGACGGGTTTGAAAATGAATTTATGAAGACTGTTGTTAAAGATAAAAAGTGGAAACAACTGACGGTGAAGCTTTCAATGTAAATCAAAACCATTAGAGTATGATTTCATCGGCTCAAAAAATATATTTGCTGTTTCTCCTCTGTTTCATGGTGGATTGCTGCGCTCAAGACGCGAGTCGGGTGCGTATTCAAGCCTCAAGTGGGCCAGTTCAACTCAAAAAATCAAAACCCACCCCAGAGGAGCTCGCTGCTGCGAGGCTTGAGGCTCAACGAGCCGTAATCCGTGCATACTTCACCAAAGTTCCAGAGGATCGGCAGAAACTTTTGCTCCCATACCAGGATCAATTCCTGAAAGATGTAGATGCTTACGTAAGCAATGTTGAAACTGTTGCTGAGCTTGTTGATTCAAAAACAAAGACTGTGAACGTTTCAGTTGTGGGTTTTGTGGATGAAGCAAAGCTGAATACGGTGCTTCCAAAGGAATCGGGCTCAAAAAATTACATCTCGATGGTATTTGTTTCGAGGCGTCAATCGAGTGTCAAAAATTTGGGTCCGGAGGTTGCCACGGCAGCGACCGAGATTTCAGCAGTTCAACAGACCACGTCTCAGGAGGCCTCTGGTGGCACGGCGTCGGTCTCGGTTGTTGACAAGAAAGATCAAGCGGTTGTGACAAAATCCGCTGTGACAACCTCAAGTGAGAAGCGAACCTATGAAGTTGCGACCGCTGATAGCCTGAACTCGGCTATTGAAGGAGTCCTAGCCACGAGGAATTTCCGCGTGGTTCCTAGCGCTACAATTCGCAAAAGAAGTAATGGCGCGTTTGCCGTTGAGAAATTTGTTGAGTCCTTCAAGGTTGGAAATGATATCTCGGAAGAATTAGTCGAAGCTGCTGCGGAGGCCTGCAAGGGTATGAAACCGCAGCTCCCATTCTATGGCTATGGAACGTTGACACTCGAGCCTCCTCGCAAGAATCCAGTCAGCGGAAGAACGGAGGTAAATGTCCAAATCTATGCCAAGATCATCGATTGCAGGGGCGATTTTCCTGAAACAGCCGCGTCGTTGGCGGGTATTCAGCTTTCGGGGGATGGTGAATCGGCGACGGAGGCTGAAACTATTGCGTTGACCGGTGCTGCCAAGGAAGCTGCGAAACTGTTGGCTGACAAACTAAATGCCAAAGGTATTTTCTAACGGTACTAAAACAAAAACAAAATGAAATCAGTCCTAATTGTCATTGCAGCTATTGCGATCACGCTCACATCCCATGCCCAATTGGGTGGACTTGGGAAAAAAATTCCTGGAATTGGTGGTGGAGATTCTTCAGGGGGAAGTAACGCAGATCTCGGAAAGCTAGAATCGGAGTCCTTCGAAAAGGTGACTCCAGCTGCAGAAAAAGCATACGAAGCGTCAGTGCTTTTTTGCAAAGCTCTAAATCTCCAAATGGAGGAAGTCAAGGAGCAGGTCGGTACTGATTCAAAAAAAGCTATTACATTGGCACGGATTGGTGCAGCAAAAAAGAATTTCGACTCGATAAAGAAATCGAAGAAGGATGCCGTAAATATGTCTCCTGAACAGAAGGAGCTCTTCTCCCAAGGACACAACAAATTGGGTGAGGCATTTGGTCTGATGACTGCAACTGCAGTACCAGTTGGTTTCGCCATAACGGACGCGATGAAACAGGCGCAGGCGAATCCAGCGTTAGCCCTGCAGTACAAGGATCTTGTGGTTCTCGGTGCGTTTTGTCTTAAAGATATCATAGATATTGCTGATGTGCGATATATGGTTTGGGAAATTGGCCGAAAAAACCAAGTTCCTGGGATTCCTGAATCCGGACCGGAGAAGAAGTTTACTCCTAAGAAGGGTTGACCAAAATTAGCGGAGCTAACTCCATGAATCTCTCTACTAGAGTTGTCTCACTCCTAGTCGGTTTGCTCGTGTGTCTTCACCTTGAAGAGTCTCGAGCGGCAACCGCATTGGTTGAGGTAGTGTCTAGTCAGGGAGAAGGAAAGGATCGTGTAACTGCGATCCAAGAGGCACTAGTGGAGGCGGTATCCAAGGTGGCCGGAGTCACTTTGGATGCCGCCTCTGCGACCCAACTTATGGCGTTGGAGACAACGGGAAAGGATGGGAAAAATTCATTCGAGTCATCCGAGGCATACCGTTCAGAGGTCAAGAAACGCAGTAATGGTTTGATCGACAAATGGGAAATCATCAAAGATGAGGTTGTGGACGGTCGACACAAAGTCGAGTTAACCGTCGCGGTTGTTAAAATTGTTGGAGCAGGGACGCATGAGACGCGTAAGACAATCGCCATCCTACCACTTCGAGTGGTCGGCGAGCCAAATTTTCTTGGGAAAGTGGTCCCGGCCGCTGAGTTTGGGAAATCTCTTAGAGAGAGTCTCGTCAGTTTGCTGACATCGAGCAGAAAATTCGCTGTGGTGGATGAGACGTTCTCCGAGGACGTAGTAGCTACAGCAAGCAAGGCTGAAATCTCCGAAACCGCTGTCCAATCCGCTCTTCGACAAGCCAATAAACTGGGAGCCCAATTCTTGGTAACTGGATTTGCGGAGGGGGTAACGATTTTCGATAACCCGGTTACCGTGGGTGGGAAGACCACACAAATACGGCGTGCTGCGGGTATGGTTCGGATCAGGGTAATCCGGGTGGACTCGGGTCAGACTGTGTTGGCGAGTGAGGCCGAGCTGGAGAAGATACCAGACATCTCTCTTTTCTCTCCACAAGTTGATCAATCGGTGACCAGTTCCGCCGCCCGCTTGTTCTCCGGTCGAATCCTTGAAACTATTTATCCTATACGAGTGGTATCAGTTTCTGATTCTGGAGAGATCGTGATCGACCGGGGTGGCGAGGGGATTTTAGTGGGAACTCGATTGACAGTGTTCAAAGCAGGCAAGGAGCTCGTTGATCCCGCGACGGGAGAGAAGCTAGGTCGAGAAGAAGCTCGAATCGGCGATCTTGAAGTAGTTCGCGTTCTGCCAAAAGTGAGCTATTGCAAACTTGTCAGCGAACCAGTAGAAATCGCGATCGATTCGGTATGCCGAATCGCAGAGGGTAAGATCAAAAAAACTATAATTGAAGCAAAACCTGCTTCTAGCGCAGTAGATGACCTTTTCAAATAAAGAAATAGTTGAAATGTTGAAACTCCATATGAAATACGCATATCGAAATTTACTTACTTCAACGATTTTGGTGTTCCTTGTTTCAGGCTTCGCTAACGCAGCGGACGAAGCCGCGCCGAATGAAAATAAAGTCGAGGAGAAAAAGGTTGTTGATGTAAGAGGCGATGGAGGCGTGCAGGCGGTGCAAGAGGCACAGGCATCACCAACAGGTGATCATTACAAGCCGGGTGCTAAGGCGGACGCACTAATCCGAGGATGGTTAAAGGAAGGGGGTTATAAAGAAGGTTGGGATAAAACGAAAAATAGATATATTGCGATTGGAAAAGGTGAGTTTAATTCGGAGGATCCATCGATCGATCCTGGAAAGTTTTGCTTGAATCGAGAAATTGCTGCGCAGCGTGCGCTTTTGGATGCGCGATCACAAATTGTCGAATTTGCCAATTCGAAAATGGACATTGCAATGCAGGCGGAGACGCCTGGAACAGATTTGAATGCCCAGTTCGGAGAAAAAATGGAAGCGGCTCAAAAGAGGCTTGCCGCCCAGCAAAAAGCGGTTGCCAAGCTATTGGAAGATATGGACAAGAAGGAAGCTGAGGCCCTGCAAGGTGCTACCACCCGGGATCGGATTGATGCTTTGATGGATGCCGCGATCAAAAAACTTGATGCAACTTACTCAAAGGCAGGAATCGAGGAAGAAAAGCGGACGAAGTTCCAGAAGGCCAAAGATAGGTATCAAGAAGCGTCTAGTGAGATGGTGAAAATCCAAGAAGAAATCAAAAAGCAGGCAGGTTCCGTCACGCGCTCTTTCAGTAATCGAGTGACAAAATTGGCGAAAATGCCTCTTTTCGGTTCAACTTGCATCTTCCAAACAGAGTCTTGGGATAGCAACTCCGAACAATATTCCGTAGTTGTAGCGTTGGTATGGAGTGTGGGTCTTGAAAAAGCGACTCGTGCAATCATTCAAGGAATAGATGTAGTTATTGATAAGCCTGCAAAAAAAGGACAGACCTTGGAGCAATGGTTAGAAGGTCAAGATTTGGGTGCAATGGTCGGACCGAGGACCTACATGGACGAAACTGGTAGTCGTCACTTCCTTGGAATCGCGGCTAGACCTGTCGTGAATCAAGCGTCTAGAATGGAGAAGAATCGCGACTCAGCGAGACTATTAGCTGATCAAATGGCGGTTCTAAGCCTTCGAGCAGACGTTGAGGTTGCGAAGCAAGCGGAGCAGTTGGCGAAAACCGTTACAACTGCTGACGGGAAGGAAGAGGAACAAGCGATGGAGTCCCTTCAAAAAACCGTTTCCCAAAAGTTGGTCGGTCAAAATATCAACGGCCTTGGTAGAGTGCACGAGGTGGAGGTGAAGCATGCTCTCACTGGAGCCACCATGCTTGTGACGGTAAGCGGTATTGATCCTGACGCGGTCAAAGCTGCGAGAAACATTGAAGAGATTAATTATGCAGCGGCAATAGCAGCCAATAAAGAAAACTCGCGTCTCCAAGGGCGTAAGGATCAGTTAGAAGCATCTAAAGAAGCGTCCAAGAATGACAATGCTTCTTACAATAAAGGACGTCAGGATGCGTCAGCAGCCCTTGATAAACAAGAGGCTGATCGTGCAGCCCAAGCAAAAGCTAAGCAAGCGGCTTCGGCACAGGCAGAGAAAGATAAGAGTAAGGCCAAGCAGTCCGATTCCCTGAAGACGCTTGATGGAGCAACTGGTGCGAAACCGAAAAAGACAGATGATGATTTTTAACGGGATCGAACTAGGATGAAGTGCTTCTCTATAGCACTAGCGTTGGCTATTCTATTGATTGGGGCTGCTTGCACTAAAGGTGCGGCGCCCCTAAAACTTGTGGCTGTTGCGCCCATCAATACCAAGAGCGCATCCTCCCGTGAGAGAGCTAGGCTATTGGTGGAACTGCGCCTTACAAGTTTGATTGGCGCAGCACAAGGAGAGTCCGGTTCAGGATCCTTTGATGCCGTTTCCAGAGATTGGTCTGCCAAAATAGAGGATGGTCAAGAATTGCGTGGACTGAAGGTTCCTGAGCCCTTCACCAAGGACGGTTGGCTTCTCATGGAAATGGATTGGCCAAATAACGCTTCGAGAATAAAACAGAATTCTTCAATTCACACAAAACTGTTTGAGATGGTCGTTGAAATTCGTGATGTCGAAGATGATTTAGCGAGGCGTTTGAGGGAAAAAGCCTCTAAAGCGGTTCGGGACTATGCCTCAAAAATGGAGGTGAAACTAGTGAGGTGGAATCAAAGGTTGATTGATGCAGGTGTTGATTATTCGGGAGGGGCTCCAAAGCTGTACGGAAAAATGGAAATCTTAATCGATCATTGAGGTTTAAATCCTCAATAAAATTTTCAGGACGGCAGTTTTAAAATTTAATCGTTTGGATTTTGATGTGAATGTCGCCTCGTTATTTATCAACCGGCTGGCTCTAGTTTTGTTGGTTTTTCCGATTCAATTCGGCTGCAAATCTAAACCCGTCCCACTCACTCAAGAGGTAATCCCGCAACCGGTTGCCATCCCTGACCCGCTCGTTTTCGTCGATGACATTCCGGCTGATGCGCCGGCTGCGATCCGGGCGCACTTGATCAAACTGCGGGAGATGCGCGATCAAGGCCGGATTTCCCCGGGCGACTACGAGTCCCGTAAAGCTCTGCTGCTTCAACCCCGCTGATTTCCAATTCTTGGCTCGGCAGAAAGGTTTCTCCCCGTTTCATTCATCGCCGCGATCGAACTTCTGGGTGATGCCATAGTGGGTTTCATAACGGCCACATTGCTTCAACCGAATGCGGCCTCGGACTACTCTCGCCTTGGGTCAATTGCCGGTATGGTCGCTCTGCTGTGGTTGACCGGTTCATTCGGAAGCTTCGTTTGGACCTCGGTTTCCTGTGCACTTGGGGCGGGCCTTGGATGGACCATCGGGTGGATTCTGGAACGATTCGTATTCCGTTCCGGAAGTGGGGTGGCCTTTGGAGGCATGATTCTTGGTGCAATACTGTTCTGCCTTCGACCTCCGTTCTCCGGGCGGCGTTCTTCGAATCTCGGACATCGCAACCTACACGACGGTAGTTAACGAGAATCCAAGGCAAATCCCTAATTCGGCCAAGACTTGGTGATATTTGGATAGCGATAGTGTTGATCCCACCCAATTCCTCCATCCCGATCCGGGTGATGGTGGAGGTGCGGGTGAGTGCCAGTAGCCAGAAGAAGACCCAGGAGGCGCTGCTGGAGCGCTTCCATGTCGAAAGTCCCCTTGAGATCGGAGTCCTGGAGGGGCACCAGTTCGTTCCGGGCGACACAATCACGATCCAACACCGGGGCTACCGGCCTGTGACTGCGACCTGTGGCAGTGACCAGTGGGAGACGCTCTCAAGTCGGTTGGGAACTTCAGGATGGGCGTAATTGGCACAGCCCGTCATCGAGCCACCGGGCTTGATGCGTTTTCGGCGGTGAGAACCAATTACTTCGGCAACTTGTGTCACGAAGTCGTCCTGAAAATCTGGATGGGGGAGTGTTGTGGGCGTCAGATAACATGTCCGAGGCGTTGGGGATGTTTGTCTTTGGAGCCTATTGCCGCGTTGATTGCCTCCTGAACCTCGGCAATGAAATCCCGGTGCCCGATGTGGTCGGCGTACCGCGCCCGGAATTCTGCGATGTAGAGGGCGTGGCGACGGGGCAGGCGATCCCGGGAGAAGACCTGGCAGAAGGCGAGGAACTTGAGGCTGCAGGGCAGGCAGGTCCGGTGGGTGTTTCGGACCACGTCAATCTCACCCAGAAAGCGGTCGAGTTGGGTGATCGGGACGGATCGGAGCAGGTGTCCAAGGCGTCCATAATCCTCCATTCCAAACCGGTCCCGGCGGAGCGCACATGGGGCGTGGCGGCGTTTGGAATTGCGGATCAGGCGCAGGATCTGCCGTTGCTGGGATTCGGAGCAGGGCGTCGAGCCAGCGTCGGCCACCTCCCGTAGATGGGCGATTGCCGCGGCGCTGCGGACCTGTCCCATGTTGCAATGCACCAGCAGCGGACGCGGCAAACGTCTCCAGGCGGCCTCCAGAACCGCCCGATGGCCAGGTTTGAGGACGCCGACGGTATCCGGCGGAATCGGGAGCCATTCCGTCTCAAATCCCGCCCGTTCGTAGGCGCGCTGAAGTCCTCCGGGCAGATGCGAGTAGGCGGCGAGCTCTTCCGCGGTCAGAAGACAGAGGATCGATCGGAACCCCAGGGTCTTCACCGTATGAATCCAGTCCCGGACGGACTCGGCCCGGACGGGGATTACCGAGGTGCCGAATCCAGGCCTGGAGGCTCTTCCCAATTCGAGCAGTGGGATCCATTCACGGATCGGATCCCCGGGGGCCACCTGTTCCGATGGGATTGGAATCATCTTGGGCACTGCCCAAATGTCGTAACACGGGTGTCAAGGCGACAGGGGTGGAGATCCTGGTTGTGGTTGAGGAACAGGACCACGGGGCGCGCTCGAGAAGCCGGGCTGTGCCTGTCTCAAGATCAAGGCCTGGGGACAGGCGATGGAACGTCCGGTTGCTGGTGCTTGAGGTCGGGGCTGCTACGATTCTGGTGACGTTTTTCATGTCCTGACGTCGTCGGTGTGTGAAGCACGGGTGTGAGCGTGGGATGCCTCGCCCGGCTCCTTGCCGGCGCGGCGCCTCCGGCCTAACGTCGCGCGCTCTTATGGAAAACGTCGTCATCATGGGAACCGGCTGCGCCGGACTGACCGCCGCCATCTACACCGCCCGCGCCAATCTCAAGCCGCTCGTCCTGACCGGGGTCATGCCCGGCGGACTCCTGACGACCACCAGCATCGTGGAGAACTTCCCGGGCTTCCCCGATGGCGTCGATGGCTTCGAGCTCATGCAGCGGATGCAGCAGCAGGCCGAGAAGTTCGGCGCGCGCGTCCAGTTCAGCGTGATCGAATCGGTCGACCTCAAGTCGTCCCCGATCCGACTCGTCGTGGACGGCCAGCCGGTCGAGACCAAGACCCTCATCATCGCCAGCGGGGCCGGCCACAAGCACCTCGACATCCCCGGGGAGCACGAGCTCGAGAAGAAGGGGGTCACCTACTGTGCCACCTGTGACGGCGCGCTGCCGGTCTTCCGCAACCAGCACCTGGTCGTGGTGGGCGGCGGGGACTCGGCCTGCGAGGAGGCCAACTACCTGA
>Ga0194129_10005151_pt1 | contig 16862 bp, 15 predicted proteins | sample TA2KigCa35mmetaG_FD_150862 | JGI IMG/M metagenome (GOLD analysis project Ga0194129, IMG submission 150862) | Freshwater microbial communities from Lake Tanganyika, Tanzania - TA2015038 Kigoma Deep Cast 35m | ecosystem: Environmental > Aquatic > Freshwater > Lake | place: Tanzania: Lake... | reverse complement strand
TCGTCCTCGGTCAGCTGCCACTCGAGCGCCTGGGATTGTTCAAGGCGAAGGAACTGCCCGTTCATGGGACGTTCGACTTTCAGAGCGACGTCCTGCCGCTCGGCAATCCGGCATTCGGCTGGTTCGGCGACACGTTCGCGTTCATCGGAGCGCAGACGGACAACGCGAAGGGCGGCAAGGACGACATCGGCTACCGCTTCATCGATACCGACGCCCAGGTTCGGGGCGCCGGCAAGCTCCCCATGAAGCTCCCGGAGGCCGCGTCGGGTTTCACTCATCGGACGATCAACGAAGTGGCGGCGGCGATCCGGGGCGGGGTCCTCGCCGGAGCGGACGGGAAATTCCACGTCGCCTGGACCGACGTGCAGGAGGACGCTTCGTTCAACACGGTCACGCTGATCGGTTACGAGGAACTCGCCTGCACCGGCACGCCCGCGCGCTGACGTCGCGTTCCACGCGAGCGATGGCGATCATGGCCGGAGTTCGTTGGGCGCGCTCGGGGTATTGAAGTCTGTCCCCGCGCCTAGGTTCGGCGAGGTGGACGTGAAGGAGCGGGTCGACGTTCAGGGGATCGTGCATTTCCACCGCGGCACGGTGCTCTGCGCGATGACGGCCACGGCGGCGCAGCTCAACTGGGGACACGTCGGCGTCGCCGGCACGTGCCCGTTCGTCGGTCGGATCTTCGTCGATGCGAGCGGCAACAGGCTCTACAAGATCCGCTTGGCGCCCACCGGGAATCCGGCGATCGACCGGCGCTGGTGGCTCGGCTTCGAGTGCTCGCGGCCTTACTCGTTCGAGCACACGATGGCCGAGCTAAAGCGGGCCGCCGATCATCTCCATCACGCGGAGCGCCAGGTGCCGAGGGAGTAACGGCATCCGGCTCGCGCCACGAGGTGCGTGGGCTAGCCTTCCCGCGCTGCATCCGATGCCGACGCGCGCCGATCGCGCCACACGAGGACGGCTGGCAGGACGAGCACGGCGAAGAACAGGCACGCCACCTCGCCGAGCACCGCGGCGATCCCCATGCTGCGCACGGCGTAGTTGACCGAGCGGACGAGCGCGAGGTAGCCGAACATCGTCGTCGCGCTGCACAGGACGACGGCGCCTCCCGTCTCGCGGACCGCCGTCAGCATGCCGCCCGCGCCCTCGGCTCGGTATCGCTGCATGATGTTGACCGCGTAGTCCACGCCGATGCCGAAGGTCAGCGGAAGCGCGATGAAATTCAAGAAATTCAGGCGAACGTTCGCGAGCGCGAGCGAGCCCGTCATCCAGGCGATGCCGCCGAGGAGCGCGGCGAGGACCGTGGCGGTCGTGCTGCCGAAGCGGAAGGCGAGCGCGACCACGACGAGCGTGAGGACGAGCGAGAGCAGGACGAGCCTCGGGACGTCGCTCACGAGCGCGGCCCAGATGTCGGCGTAGATGACCGCGCGGCCGGAGCCGAGGATGGTCCCTTGCCCGTCGGGGAGCTCGGTTCGTCGGTAGGAGTCCGCCCAGCGGAAGAGGTAATGCGCGTCCTCGACGTGGTCGGTGCTGAGGGGTTCGATGTAGACGATGCGTCCACGCGTGCCGTCTCGCTCTGTGAAGGCGCGCGCGGCGGATTCGGGGAGGTCGTTCATCCCGTAGGGCGCGAGGCCGTCGGGTGGCAGGTACGGCTCGAGGTCCTTCCACTCCGTGTCGCTGACGAGCCCTCGCTTCTTTGCGCGGAGGAGCCGTGTCTTGAGCTCCGCGAGCCGCGCGATCTTCTTCTCCTGGTCCTTCGGGACGAGATCCTGGAGGGAGTAGACGGCCTTGAACGGCTTCGCGTCTTCGGGCGCCGCCGCCCTCCGCTTCTCGAGCTCGGCGGTCAGGAGCGGCACCTGCTCCGTGCGGTCGACGAGGATGGCCATGCCGTCGCTGCCGACGTAGCGCGTGATGCCGACGGCGAGCTTTCGCGCGCGCACCTCGTCGGCGCGCTTGCTCGTGTCGGTGCGGAGGTTGTTCAGGTCGTACTCCATCGGGTCCTCGCGGACCCACTTCGCGGTCGCGACGGTGCCTGCGAGCGCGAGCGAGACGCCGACGAGCGTCACGAGCCGCGGTGCACGCGCGACGAGGGCGGCGAAGGGGGCGCCGAACTCGAGGCCGCCGCTCGTCGACTTCGGCAGCAGGCCGAAGAGGCCACCGCGGTCGAGGCTCAAGCCGACGATACGGTCGGCCATGACGAGGATCGACGGCATGAAGGCGTACGTCGCGAGCCAGCAGGTCACCATCCCGATGCTGCCGATCACGCCAAAGTCACGAAAGCCGCGGAACTCCGTCGCGACGAGCGAGGCGTACGATGCGCTCGCCGCGCAGGCGGCCGTGAGGGTCGGCGCCCAGGTGTCGGCGTGGGCGAGTCGGAGCGCCTCGTCCGTCGGCTGGCCCTTGCGCCGCGCCTCGAGGTAGCGCGCCATGTAGATGATGCCGGAGTTGATGCCGTTGCCTGCGACGATCGTGAACAGGAAGCCGGTCGCCATGTTCAGCTCGCCGACGAGCAGCTGTGTCGCGCCGAACGTGAGGGCCACACCGATGCCGATCGTCAGCATCATCGCGACGAGCATGCGGAGCCGCAGGTAGAAGAGGAACACGACTGCGACGAGCATCACCGTCCCGGCGAGGCCGACCTCGGTGAGGTCGTCGTTGATCGCGCGGTACTCCGCGATGGCGCTGACGAGATCCCCGGCCATGCTGTAGTGCATCTCCGGGTGGAAGCCGCGGAGGCCCACCCGGTCGATGGCTCCGCGGATCTTCGCGATCGCCTCCCGTCCCGCGCCGTAGTCGGTACCAAGGACCCCGGAGCGGATCGCCACGACCACGATCTTCCCATCGGCGGACTGGTAATATCCGTCCGGGAAATCGGGCATTTTCGACGCGCCTTGATCGTCTACGCCGAAGCGCTTCTTCAGCGCGGCGGCGTCGAATTTCTTCCGGAGCCGTTGTTTCGTCGCCTCGTCGGTGCGCGCCTCGTCGTCGCTCTCGTCTCCGTCCTCGTCTTCGTCGAGGGTCGCGCCCGTCGCCCGGGCGATCTCGTCGTCCCAGTCCTCGAGCAGCTCATCGAGCTTCTCCGTCTCGGCGAAGAGGCCGGAGCGCGGCTTCAAGAACGCGAGCGCGTCATGCGGCCCGCTCTCGGCAGCGCCCACCCAGGGGTGTCCCAGCTTCCGAGCCTCGACGACCAGCGCGTCGGCCGCCTTGCGGAGCGCCGCGGTGTCGCCGCCCTCGAGCACGACGAAGACGGTCGAGACGCCGGTCGTGCGACTCTTCACGCGATCGAGCTCCACGACGCTCGGACGATCGGAGGGCAGGAGCGCCTCGAAGCCGGGCTGCACGCGCAGCTTCAGTGCGAGAAAGAGCGAGGCGGCCGTGAGCACGAGCGCGACGAGGAGGACCCGCACCGGGCGCTCAATCTGGACGGTGACCAGACGTTCGAGCAGGCGTCGGGCTACCGTCGGTCCCGGTCGGCCGGGCGCGCTCGGAGTCGAGGGAGGAGAGTTGGAGTCCACGCGCGCCCTTCCTACACCGGATCGGGACCGTGGGCGGTGGATTTGCGGCGCGATATCGAGGCGCGCGGCTGCGTCCCCGGTGGCTCGCGCGCGCGGTTGGTAGTAAAAAGTTGGGTCATGATCGTGTCGCTCGTTCGAACAGGCGGAGCCCTCGGTGCATCGGTCCTCGGTCTCGCTGCGATCGCGGCGTGTGCAGCGGGCAGCGACGGAACGTCGAGCACGAGCGCGAGCTCGGGGCAGGGCGGGGTGGCGTGGTCGTCGAGCTCGACCACGGCGCAAGGCGGCGGCGAGACGTCGGGGACGGGCGGCGCCGAGGTCGGTCCGATGGCGAGCAGCGGGTCGTCGGCGACGTCGAACAGCGCGAGCGGCAGCGGCGGAGCTGGTGCCGGTGGCGGGGCGAGCAGCGTGAATGCGTCGTCGTCGGCGAGCTCTTCGGTCGCAGCGAGCGCGGCGAGCTCGGGCGCAGGCGGGGGTGGCGGCGGCCCGAGCGGGCGCGCGTTGCTCCTCGCGACGAGCACGGCGATGGTCGTGGGTGGCGCCTTCGATGGCACGACCTGGACGAAGAGCACGCTTGCGGGCGGGTCGAACCGCCCGCCGGCGCTCGGCATCGTCGGCAGCACGCTCGCGGTCGGCGCCTGGCGAGACGCGTCCAACGGCAAATTGACCTACGTCAAGCACGATGGCGCGCTCTGGGGAGCACCCATGGCGGTCGGTCCCGACGTCACGACGCAAGGGGCTCCCGCGCTCACGGTGCGCGGAACCGCCGTGGACGTCGTCTTCCACGGGGATGACTTCAAGCACTACTTCGCGAGCTACACCGGCGCCTGGTTGCCCAAGGCCGAGGCGGTGATGCCCAACGGTCAGTCGCAGAGCTTCGGTCCCGCCGCTGGCGCGGTCGCGGCGGTCGGTCAGGAGACGGTGCTCGCCTTCGCGGGCGACAACGGCGTGCTGTTCGAGCAGTCGCGCGTCGCGGGCGCCTGGCAGGGTGCGAAGGCTCACGCGGCGACCTCGACCCAGCGCACTCCGGCGCTCGTGGCGCTGTCGAAGGGCGCCGAGCTCCTCGTCGTGTACTCGAACTCGACCGACAAGAAGCTCATGTTCGCGACGCGCAAGGCCGGCGCCTGGCAAGTTCCCGCGGTCGTCGAGGCGACCATCTTCACCGACGAGACCCCGACGCTCGCAGCGCTCGCGGATGGCGCGGCCCAGCTCGTCTTCCGAGGGACGGACGGCAAGCCCTACACCTCGCGCTACACGCCCGCGAACAACCCGCCGTGGTCGGCGCCGAAACCTCTTGCGGTGAACAACCCCAGCGTCGCCAGCACGCCGTCGATCGCGCCGGGATTCGACGGCACGGACGCCGAGCTCGCCTACGTCTCGGCCGACGGGAAGGCGTTCCACACCCGGCTCACGGGCACCGTGTGGTCGACGCCCGTCGAGGTCGCGGGTCCCAACTTGCAGCACGTCGTGCTGGTGACCGCGCCCTGAGTCCCCGATGCCCTCGCGAGTCGAGGTATCCTGGCTCGATGCAGCTCGTCGCTCGCCTCCTCGCGTCGTCCTTCCTCGTCCTCGTGGGTTGCAGCTCGAGCGAAGCCCCGTCGCTCGAGCCCGATGACCGAACTCTGCGCACCGCGCCCCTCGCCGAGTTCCTCCCCGAGGCGAGCGGGACGTGCCCCGAGCTCGAGGATGGCTACGTCACGTTCGCGCCTGCGGGCCTCCCTCCGCGGCGGGTCCGCCTGTGGTTCGACCCCGCGGTGACGACGCCCGGTCCGCTCCTTTTTTACTGGCACGGCATGGGGAGCAAACCCGAGGAGGCAACCTACGGGCTCGGCACCGACACGCTCGACGCGCTGCGCGCCAAGGGTGGCATCGTCGCCGCGCCCGAGCACGACCCCGCGGCGGGGCAGTTTCCGTGGTTTCTCACCACGGGCGCGGGACGCGAAGACGACCTGCTCGTCGCCGACGAAGTGCTCGCCTGCGTGCGAGCGAAGCGTGGCGTCGATCTCCGGCGGATCCACAGCGTCGGCATGAGCGCAGGGGGCCTGCAGACGACGCAGTTCAGCTACCGACGCTCGGGCTACGTCGCGAGCGTCGTGACGTATTCGGGCGGCAAGGTCGGCTTCCCCTCCGACCAGGATCCGATGAACCCCTTCGCCGCGATGATCGTTCACGGTGGACCGAAGGACATCGTGATCCTGAAGTTCATGGACACGAGCCTCGCGTACCACGCCGACCTGACGGAGACGGGCCGCTTCTCGTTCGTCTGTGGCCATACCCTCGGCCACAAGATCCCGATGGACGCGCGCGCCTCGGTCGGCGTCTTCCTCGACGCGCATCCCTTCGGGACCTCGCCGTCACCTTACGCGAGCGGCTTGCCCGCGGGCTTCCCGGCCTACTGCGCCCTCGACTGAGGCGCCCGCCGCTCACGCTCGGGCGGCGACCGGCGTCGCGTCGACGTGCCCTCGCCAACCGTCGAGAGCGAGCGTTGGGCCAGCGGTCCTTGCTCAGAACGCCGTGCGCAGCGTCCCGACCCACTCCTGGGTGGCGCGAACGTTCGTCCCGACGACGACCTGCTGGTACCCGAGTTCGAGCGCGACGTGCTCGGTGAATTTGACATAAGGCAAGACCGCAATCGCGACGCTGGTGGTCTGAACCTTCGCGCCGATCTCCGCCTCGGGCGCCACGTCCGCGTAGGCGTTCGCGTACGCCGCGTTCCGATGCGAGTTCACGTCCGCCTCGAGGTGTGGACCCACCGAGAGTCCGACCGGCCAGCGAAGGAGCCAGCGAGCCGCCTCGAGCCGGAGCAGGTTCGTCACCTGGATCGACGCGTTGTGCTGGTACGCGCCGTCGTAAGCACCGGAGCCGACGAAGACGCGTGCGCGGTAACCGAGCCGGAGGAGCTCGTTGGGCTCGGTGAGAGCGACGTCGACGGTCGTGCCTCCTCCGACCCAGTTCATGCGTGCGGTCGAGAACTTCCGGAGGTCGATCGACAAGGGGAGCGTCGCCTGGAGGAACAGACCAAAGTCGAAGCGCGGGGTGCTCACCACGTTCGCCGAGAGGAACCCGCGGACGTACCCTGCCTGGTCTTCGGGGTAGAAGCGATGACCGAGGGGCAACGGGCCGTAGGCGCTCTCGCTGCGCTCATCGGCCGAGCTGAGGAGGCCACCCTCGATGCGGGCGTAACAGTCGTGGAGCGGCCCGAGGTCGCCAACGGCGTAGCCTGCTCCCATCGAGACGACCCGGGTGTCGGCGCGCTGCCACGTCGGCTCCGCCGCGCCGGGACGCGCGACCCCGAACATGCCATCGAAGCCGGTATCGAGGTCGATCTCGCCTTCCTTCCGACCGATCGAGGGAGAGGACACCGGATCCGCCAGCGCAACGGCTGGGCGGAGCAGCGCGACGAGGAGGACGAGGCTGCGTCCAGGACGAGGGAGAGTGGCCATCGGCAGGGTGGCGAAGCGAAACGCGATCGAGACGCGACTCCGATCGGAGTACGCTCCCGGAGACGCGAGACTACCACGCCGTGGTGGCCCGCACAGCGCCGGCATCCCTGATGGCACCGGAACCCAAACCGAGCTGGCTGCGCCTCGAGCGCCACGAGCTTCGACATGGCGAGCTGCACTACGTCGCACACTCGGACGAGCGCGTCGTGCGGCGGAGGCTCGCGTTCGCCGGGACGTCCGTGCTGCTCGTGGTCGCGCTTGGCACCCTCGGCTTTCACTGCGTCGGGGGCGGACAATGGTCGTGGCGCGACTGCCTCTACATGGTGTTGATCACGATCACGACCGTCGGATACGCCGAGGTCGTTCCCCTCGAGACCGTCGCTTACGGTCGTGAGGTCGCGATGCTCGTGATGCTCGGCGGGATGAGCGTGAGCTTCTATTTTCTCTCGTCGCTCACCGCGTTCATCATCGAGGGAGATCTGCGCGAGGCGCTCTGGAGGAGGAAGATGCAGAACCGGTTGGCCTCGATGAAGGGGCACTACGTCGTGTGCGGTGCGGGTCGAACCGGCGCGACCGTCGTCGAGGAGCTGCGCCTCGAGGGGCGCGAGGTCGTCGTGATCGAGCGTCGCGAGGAGGCCCTCACGCTGCTCCATCGGAGCCACGGTGAGGCGGTGATTGCCATCTGCGGCGACGCCACGGACGACGGGGTGCTCGAGGAGGCGCGGGTGGGCCAAGCCGGCGGGCTCGTGACGACGCTCGAGCTCGACCAGGACAACCTCTTCGTCGCGCTCTCGGCGCGCGGGATGAACCCCGACCTCCGGATCGTTAGCCGCTCGACGGAGCGCGCGACCGACAAGCTCCTCAAGGCGGGCGCCAACGTCGTCATCAACCCGACCCACATCGGTGGCCGTCGGATGGCTCACGAGCTTGTGCGACCCAACGTCGTCGGGTTTCTCGACTACATGGTTCGCGATCTCGAGCGGAGCCTCAACATCGAGGAGATCGCGATTGGCCAGGGGAGCAGGCTCGTCGGAAAGAAGCTCGCCGAGTCGATGATCCGCGAGGAATCGAACGCGCTCGTGCTCGCGGTGGTCCGCGACGAGGAGCAGATCTACAACCCGCCGCCTTCGACGATCCTCACCGAGGGGACGACGCTGATCGCCCTCGGCGAGCGCGACCAGCTCGAGCGTCTCGCGCGGTACGTTCGCGGCGAGTGAGCCGCGCGCGCCCGTTCACTCCGGCTTCTTCGAGAGAGTTTCGGCGAGACGGCGGGACTCGACGCACGCCGCCTCGAGCCTCATCGAGCAAGCCTTGTCGAGCAGCGTCCGCGCGAACTCAGGGTTCGCCTTGACGTTCATGCCGCGCTCGACCGCGAGGCCGAGTCGCAGGCACCCGAACCCGTCCCCTTCGAGGCACGCGAATCGGTAGAGCGCCACGGCGTAGCCGGTCCGGAGGTCGACACCCAGGCCGCGTTCGTGGAGGTAGCCCAGCCGCGAGCAGGCTGCCGGTTCGCCGTCAGCGAGGCAGGTGGAGCGGTAGAGTTCGACGGCGCGCGGCAGTTCGCGCGTCACGCCGCGGCCAAGCTCGTACGCCAGACCGAGCTCGCTGCAGCCTCGGGCATCGCCTCTCGCGCAGGCGCGCTTCAGAAGCTCGATCGCTTGCGCGGCGTCGTTCTCCCCGGTCCGGCCGTCGAGCATCAACGCGCCCAGCCAGGCACAAGCGTGCTGGTCACCTCCGTCGCAAGCCTTCCGAAACAGCGCCGTCGCGCGCTCGTCGCTCTGCGGGACCTTCGACCCACGCTCGAAGCGCTTCGCGAGCTGAGCGCAGGCGATCAAGTGACCGTGGTTGCACCCTTCGGTGAGGGCATCGGGAGCCGCGAGCGCTGCCCTCGGACGCGCCCTTGGCAACAGGTAGCCGTCCTCACCGCTGACGACGGTCCCGGGCTCGCCGCGTCCCGCATCGCCACGCTCGCGGCGCTCTTCCTCGGCGCGAGCCGACGCCTCACGCGCCCGCGCGTCGCGAGCCTCCTCGGCCGCGCGCTGAGCTTCTTCCTTCTGGCGCGCTTCGGCCGCGCGCTGAGCTTCTTCCTTCTGGCGTGCTTCGGCCGCGCGCTGAGCTTCTTCCTTCTGGCGTGCTTCGGCCGCGCGCTGAGCTTCTTCCTTCTGGCGTGCTTCGGCCGCGCGCGTGGCGCTCTTGCGGTCGCTCGCGGAGGCACCGCGTTCAGCGCTCTCGGCGCCGGGCGTTCCGGCCGACCCGACCATGTCCCCGGCGGCCTCCTTGTCTCGACCCGCCTCCTTGCCTCGAACCACCCCCTTGCCTCGACCCGCCTCCGTCGCGTCGGCGTCCGCGCTCGCTCCCCCGCCCGCGGCCTCGGCGCACCCGATGAGATCGCCGCTCTCGCAGGCGCTGGCCCTCGGTGCCTTGCCGCCCCCGCTCCGATTCGCCGCGAATGTCGCGGCGAGCTGATCGCAGCTCTTCTTGTCGCCCGCGTCGCAGGCGCGCTGGCACCCTTCGACGTCGCCGGGGCGGCACCCGGTGGTCTCGGCCTCGGCGCTGCGCGCGGCCATCGCCGTGGTGCTCGCGAGCCCGCGGCTCTCCGCGCTCGTGCCGCCCTTCGGCGACTTCGTCTTGCCCGCTCCGCGATGCGAGTCCGTCCCCTGGTCGGCCGCCACGCTCGTGGCGGCTGCGGGGCCGCCGCTCGCCTCGCCGCGCAGATCCCGCCCCGCCTCGCGGCTCGAGCAAGCAACGCAGCCGACCGCGAACACCCAACCCAGCCGATTCATCCGCCACACGGTGCCGAGTCTCTGACCATCGGTCAAGTGGACGGATGTGCAAGTCGCTCGTGCGGCGCTTCGAGGTTGAGCGACCACAAACGGCGAGACGCCGGCCCGCACTAGGCGAGACCGGCGTCTCCGAGGAGCCCTGGGGCTCGCGGTCTCAGCGCTTCGCGCCGCCACCGGCCGGCTTCGCACCGGCCGCGGCCTTCTTGTCACCGGAGTGACCGTGGAAGGTGCGGGTGGGGGCGAACTCGCCGAGCTTGTGGCCGACCATGTTCTCGGTCACGAACACCGGAACGAACTTCCGACCGTTGTGAACCGCGAAGGTCAGGCCGATCGCGTCCGGCACGATCGTCGAGCGACGCGACCAGGTCTTGATCGCCTTCTTGTCACCGCTTGCGCGGGCCTTGTTGATCTTGTCGAGCAGGTGGCCGTCGATGAACGGGCCCTTCTTGATGCTACGAGGCATGGCTTTTCGTTCCTCTTATCAGGCCTTGTTGCGACGACGCACGATCATGCCGTCGGTGCGCTTGTTGTTGCGGGTCTTCTTGCCCTTGGCGAGCTGACCCCATGGCGAGCACGGGTGACGACCGCCGGAGGTGCGACCCTCGCCACCACCCATCGGGTGATCGACGGGGTTCATGGTGACGCCGCGGTTGTGCGGGCGCTTGCCAAGCCAGCGCTTGCGGCCGGCCTTGCCGAGGCTGATGTTCGCGTGCTCGGTGTTCGACACCTGGCCGATGGTGGCCCGGCAATCGAGGTGCACCTTGCGAATCTCCCCGCTCGGCAGACGGACCTGCGCGTACTCGCCGTCCTTCGCCATCAGCTGCGCCGCGTTGCCCGCGGAGCGGACGAGCTGGCCGCCCTTGCCCTTGCGGAGCTCGACGTTGTGGATCGAGGTTCCGGTCGGGATGTGGCGCAGGCGGAGGCTGTTGCCCGGCTTGATGTCGGCCTTGACGCTGGCGATGATCTCCGCGCCCACCTCGAGGCCGTCCGGCGCGAGGATGTAGGTCTTCTCGCCGTCAGCGTAGTGGAGGAGCGCGATGCGCGCGGTGCGGTTGGGGTCGTACTCGATCGTCGCGACCTTGGCCGGCACGCCGATCTTCGTGCGACGGAAGTCGATCACGCGGAAGCGACGCTTGTGCCCACCGCCGCGGAAACGGCTCGTGATGCGACCGTAGTTGTTGCGGCCACCCGTCGAGGTCTTCTTCTCGATGAGCGTACGCTCGGGCTTGTCCGTCGTGACCTCGCTGAAGTCGCTGACGGTGTAGTAGCGGCGCGCGGCTGACGTTGGCTTGTACTTCTTGATGCCCATGGTGCTACTCCGTCTCCTCGGCGGACTGCTCGTAGAAGGAGATGGTCGAGCCCTCGGCGAGGGTCACGATCGCCTTCTTCCAGTTGTGGAGCTTGGCGTGCCCGCGGCCCATGCGGCGGTACTTGCCGCGCTGGTTCAGCGTGTTCACCGAGGTGACCTTCACGCCGAAGAGCTGCTCGACTGCGCTCTTGATCTGGATCTTGTTCGCGGCCTCGGCGACCTCGAACAGGTACTGGTTCGACTCTTCGCGAATGCGCGACGCCTTCTCGGTCAGAAGGATCGGGCGCTTGATGATGTGCTCTGCGTGCATGGCTCGGTCACTCCTTCTCCGCGAAGCGGCCCTGGATCGCAAGCGCGGCATCGCGCGTCACGACGAGGTGCTTGTGCCTGAGGAGGTCGTACACGTTCACGCCCTCGGGGGGCAGGAAGTGCTTGTCCTTCATGTTCTGGATCGACAGCTCGAGGTTCTTGTTCCCCGTCTTGTCGACGACCAGCGCCTTGCCCTCGACCTTCAGCGTACCGAGGGTCTGCGCGAGGGCTTTGGTCTTGATCTCGGCGAGCTCGAAGTTCTCGACCACGATGAGCCGATCCTCCTTGGCGAAGAGCGACAGGGCGCTCTTCAGCGCGCCGAGGCGCACCTTCCGCGGGGGACGGTAGCCGTAGTCGCGCGGCTGGAGCTCATGGGCGTGACCGCCGCCGACGCGGTGCGGAGCGCGCTTGCCGCCCTGACGCGCCGAACCGGTGCCCTTCTGCTTGAAGAGCTTCTTGCCCGTGCCTGCGACGGCCGAACGCTCCTTGGTCGCCTGGGTGCCCTGGCGCCGTGAGGCGCGCTGAGCCGTGACGACCTCGTGCAGAAGGTGCGTCTTGACCTCGGCACCCCAGACCGCGTCGTCGAGGTCGATGTCGCCGACGGGCTCTCTCTTCAGGTTGTAGACCTTGACTTTCATGGTTCAGCCCTCACGTCTTGATCTCGACGTCCACACCGGACGACAGGTCGAGCTTCATCAGCGCATCGAGCGTCTGCTGGGTTGGCTCGATGATGTCGAGCAGGCGCTTGTGGGTACGGATCTCGAACTGCTCGCGCGACTTCTTGTCGACGTGCGGGCCGCGGAGAACCGTGTAACGGCGGAGCTCGGTCGGGAGCGGCACGGGGCCGGCGACGCGAGCGCCCGTGCGCTTGGCCGTCTCGACGATGTCGTTGGTCGACTTGTCGAGCAGCTGGTGATCGAACGCGCGGAGGCGAATGCGAATCTTGGTGGAGTCCATGGCGGTTCTCACAGAACGATCTTGGTGACGACGCCCGCGCCGACGGTCTTGCCGCCCTCGCGGATGGCGAAGCGCATCTGCTCCTCGAGCGCGACGGGGGCGATGAGCTCGATGTTCATGGTGATGTTGTCACCCGGCATGACCATCTTGACGCCCTCGGGCAGCTTGACCGAGCCGGTGACGTCGGTCGTGCGGAGGTAGAACTGCGGACGGTAGTTGTCGAAGAACGGCGTGTGACGGCCACCCTCCTCCTTCTTGAGGACGTAGACCTCACCCTCGAACTTCGTGTGCGGGTGGATGCTGCCCGGCTTCGCGAGGACCTGACCGCGCTCGATGTCGTCCTTCTCGATGCCGCGCAGGAGGCAGCCGACGTTGTCGCCCGCTTGACCGAAGTCCATCTCCTTGCGGAACATCTCGACGCCCGTGACCGTGGTCTTGCGGGTGTCGCCGAAGCCGATGATCTCGACCTCCTCGCCCGTCTTGACCTGGCCACGCTCGATGCGGCCCGTCGCCACGGTGCCGCGACCCTTGATCGAGAACACGTCCTCGATCGCCATCAGGAACGGCTTGTCGACCGCGCGGACCGGGTCCGGGATGTAGCTGTCGAGCGCCGCGAGCAGCTCCTTGATCTTCAGCGACCACTGCGGATCACCCTGCAGCGCCGGGAGCGCCGCACCGCGGATGACCGGCGCGTTGTCGCCGTCGAACTTGTACTTGTTGAGGAGCTCGCGCACCTCCATCTCCACGAGGTCGAGCATCTCGGGGTCCTCGACCGCGTCGCACTTGTTCAAGAACACGACGAGGTAGTTCAGACCGACCTGGCGCGCGAGGAGCACGTGCTCGCGCGTCTGCGGCATGACCGAGTCGAGCGAGCTGACCGTCAGGATCGCGCCGTCCATCTGCGCCGCGCCCGTGATCATGTTCTTGATGTAGTCGGCATGGCCGGGGCAATCGATGTGCGCGTAGTGGCGCTTCTCGGTCTCGTACTCGACGTGCGAGACGGCGATCGTGACGGTCTTCGAGTCGTCGCGAACCGTGCCGCCCTTGGCGATGTCCGAGTAGCTCTTCACCTGAGCCATCTTGTCGCGCGCCTGAACGGCGAGCAGCGAAGCGGTCAGCGTCGTCTTGCCATGGTCGATGTGACCGATGGTGCCGACGTTGACGTGGGGCTTGGTACGGACGAATTTCTCCTTGGCCATGTCTTTCTCACTCGGTGGGTTGCTGGATCGGAAGCAGGGGCCTGATTAGCAGTACCCGGCTCACCAGCTGGTGAAACCTTGCTGCTTCGCGATGATGTCTTCCTGAACTGCCTGCGGCACGATGTCGTACCGTAGAAACTGCATCGTGTGGTCGGCGCGTCCCTGCGACTTGCTGCGCAGGTCGGTGGCGTAGCCGAACATCCCCGCGAGGGGAATCTCTGCCTTGATGATCCGGAGATTTCCTCGCTGGCCCATCTCGGTGATGCGACCGCGGCGGGCGTTGACGTCGCCGATGATCTCCCCGAGGTAGTCCTCCGGCGTGACGATCTCGACGGCCATCACCGGCTCGAGGAGCTGCATCCCCGCCTTGTTGGCGGCCTCCTGGAAGGCGAACGAGCCGGCGACCTCGAAGGCCGGACCGGACGAGTCGACGTCGTGGAAGCTTCCGTCGAAGAGGCGGACGGCGACGTCGACGACCGGGTAGCTGGCGAGCACGCCGCGCTCCATCGCGCCCTTCACACCCTTCTCGACGAAGGGGATGAACTCCGCGGGGATCACGCCGCCCTTCACGTCGTTGACGAAGGTGAGGCCCGTCCCCGGCTCACCCGGCTCGGCGTCGATCCAGACGTCGCCGTACTGGCCGTGGCCGCCCGACTGACGGACGAACTTGCCCTGGATGCCGGTCACCTTTTGCCGCAGCCGCTCGCGGTAGGCGACCTGGCGCTTGCCGACGTTGCAGTTGACCTTGAACTCGCGCTTGAGGCGGTCGACGATGATGTCGAGGTGCAGCTCGCCCATGCCGGCGATGACCGTCTGGGACGTCTCGCTGTCGGTGTAGAAGCGAAACGACGGGTCCTCGTAGGCGAGCTTCTGGAGCGTGTCGCCGAGCTTGTCGAGGTCGGCCTTGGTCTTCGGCTCGATCGCGATGGAGATGACCGGCTCGGGGAAGGTCATCGACTCGAGCACGATCGGGTGCTTCTGGTCGCACAGCGTGTCGCCGGTGCGGGCCTCCTTGAGGCCGACCGCCGCGTAGATGTTGCCCGCGTAGCAGGTGTCGATCTCCTCGCGCTTGTTGGCGTGCATGCGCAGGATGCGACCGATGCGCTCGCGTTTGCCGACGCGCGGGTTCAACACCACTGAGCCAGCATCGAGCTTACCCGAGTAGACCCGGAAGTACGTGAGGTTGCCGACGTAGGAGTCGTTCGCGATCTTGAAGGCGAGCGCACAGAAGGGCTCGTCGTCGCTCGGCTTGCGGACCAGCTTGCGAGCCGCCTCCTCGTCGTCGCCCTTCTTCAGCTTCGCGGCGGCGTCGGGGTCCATGCCGCGCACCGGCGGGACGTCCGCGGGTGACGGCAGGTACATCACCACCGCGTCGATCAGCTGCTGGACGGCCTTGTTCTTGAAGGCCGAGCCGCAGAGCACGGGAACGAACACGAACTCGAGCGACCCCTTGCGAAGCGCGAGATGCAGCTCATCCTCCGTGATCGAGGCCACGTCCTCGGCGAGGAACTTCTCCATCACCGCGTCGCTCACGTCGGCGCAGGATTCGATGAGCTCGAGGCGCTTCTGCTCGCAAATCTCGACCAGATCCGCCGGAATTTCCGTCCACTGGAACTTCGTGCCCTGGCTCTGGGCGTCGAAGTGGCGAGCCGCCTTCATCCCGATGAGGTCGACCACGCCCTCGAACTTGTCCTCGGCGCCGATCGGCCAGGTGACCGCGACGGGGCGCGCGCCGAGTCGCTCCCGCATCGAGTCGAGGCACATCTCGAAATCGGCACCGACCTTGTCCATCTTGTTGATGAACGCGATGCGGGGAACCCGGTATCGATCGGCCTGACGCCAGACCGTCTCGCTCTGCGGTTCGACGCCGTTGCCACCGTCGAACACGGCGACCGCGCCATCGAGCACACGCAGCGAGCGCTCGACCTCGATCGTGAAGTCGACGTGGCCGGGGGTGTCGATGATGTTGATGCGATGATCGACGCTCGCGAACGGGCCGCGCGTCGGCTTCCAGAAGACGTTCGTCGCAGCCGACGTGATGGTGATGCCGCGCTCCTGCTCCTGGACCATCCAGTCCATCGTGGCCGCGCCCTCGTGCACCTCGCCCATCGCGTGGAGGACGCCCGTGTAATACAGAATGCGCTCCGTGCACGTCGTCTTGCCGGCATCGATGTGCGCCATGATCCCGATGTTTCGGGTGCGCTCGATCGCGTAGTCGCGTGCCATCAGGGCCTCTCCGATGGCGTGACGGCAGAGCCGCCGCGCCGTGCGGCGACCCGAGGCTCGCGCACCGATGCGAAGCTTTCTCCCGCGCGACGAGTCGACGAGCGAAGGGCCATCACGCTCCCGCGCGCACCTCGGCCTTGCCGCCCCTCCAAGGGGTGGCTGCCGAGGGCAGCGATGGATGCGCGGTGGAGCAGCATGGTGGACGGGGCAGGTTGTCGTACAGGGCGCGAGACGCACGAAACCCCCTCCGGGCCGAGGTATCGCCGCCATTTGGCGAACCATGTTCGGGGGCCCGAAGGGGGTCCGGGGAGCAGAGCTAGCTAGGAGCTGGAGGTGCTACCCGGTCCTTATGTCGGCTTCGTCATCGCTCGATAGAATCTTTCGCCACGAGGGTCGTGCGGTTCCGAGTCGTCGTCGAGGGCCTAGGAACTAGGCTGGCCCCGACCGAGGATCAATCACCAGCGGTAATGGGCGAACGCGCGGTTCGCGTCGGCCATCTTGTGCGTGTCTTCCCGCTTCTTGACCGCATTTCCGCGGTTGTTCGAAGCGTCGACGAACTCGCTCGCGAGGCGCTCGCGCATCGTCTTTTCGCCACGATCGCGCGAGTAGTTCACGAGCCAGCGCATTGCCAGGGCGACGCGACGCTCGGGGCGAACCTCGACCGGAACCTGGTAGGTCGCACCGCCGACGCGGCGGCTCTTGACCTCGAGCTTCGGCTTCACGTTGTCGAGCGCCTTGCGGAAGGTCTCGAGAGGGTCGGTCTTGAAGCGATCCTGGATGATGTCGAACGCACCGTACATGATGCGCTCGGCGGTCGACTTCTTGCCGCCCTCCATGATCGTGTTGATGAACTTCGCGACCAGCTTGTCCTTGTACTTGGGGTCGGGAAGGATGCGGCGCTTGGCTACTTCACGTCGGCGAGGCATGGTGGCTCCTCAAGTTCCTTGGGTCACTTCTTCGGGCGCTTGACGCCGTACTTGGAGCGCTTGCGGTTGCGCTCCTTCTTGTTGGTCGAGCTCGGGCCGATGGCGCCCGAAGCGTCGAGCGTCCCACGCACGACGTGGTAGCGAACGCCGGGGAGGTCCTTGACGCGGCCACCGCGGATGAGCACGACCGAGTGCTCC
>Ga0194129_10005150_pt1 | contig 16865 bp, 19 predicted proteins | sample TA2KigCa35mmetaG_FD_150862 | JGI IMG/M metagenome (GOLD analysis project Ga0194129, IMG submission 150862) | Freshwater microbial communities from Lake Tanganyika, Tanzania - TA2015038 Kigoma Deep Cast 35m | ecosystem: Environmental > Aquatic > Freshwater > Lake | place: Tanzania: Lake... | reverse complement strand
ACCAGGACCAACAGAAGGACCAGGACCAACAGAAGGACCAGGACCAACAGAAGGACCAGGACCAACAGAAGGACCAGGACCAACAGAAGGACCAGGACCGCAACAAGACGGAGAGCCCGGCGAGCCCCGACGCGCTCGATGAGCAGCCCGAGGGCAAGGCTCCTCCGTCGAGCCGCATGCTCGACGATCTCCGCGAGGCGCCGACCTACCAGGAGGAGAACGCGAAGCGCGACGCCGCCCGCGTCCGACGAGGCCGCGCGATGGAGGACAAGTGAGCCGTGTCGTCGCGCGCCTGCTGCTCGCCCTCGTGATGCTCGTCGTTGCGGCGCCGCGTGCCTTCGCGCAGGGGAGCGTCGAGGTCGGTGCGAAGCTCTCGACCGACACCGTCGAGGTCGGCGAGGCGTTCGTGCTGGAGCTGTCGGCGATGACGGGCGATCGGACGTCCTTCGCGGATCCCCAGCTGAGGCTCCCGGCGGGCCTCAGCGCGAGCGGTCCGTCCGTCGGCTCGAAGAGCCTGGTGCAGATGGGCGCCAACGGGACGATGTTCCGTCGCGGGATCAGCGCGAAGTGGCGGCTCGTGGCGAGCGCCGCGGGGAGCTACACGATCCCGCCCCCGAGCATCCGGGCGGGCGGCAAGGTGATCACCGTCGAGGCGGCGCTGCGCGTCCGCGTGGTCGCGCCCGGGCAGAAGCCACCCGCACGGCAGAGCGCCTTCGATCCGTTCGGGCTCGGCTCGCCCTTCGACGATCCGCTCGACGATTTCTTGAAGGATGCGGCGAAGAAGCGCGAAGCCGATGTGATCGTCGACGAGCCAGTGGAGAACCTCGACGCGCTCGGGGAGGCGGGCAAGGCCCTCGCGCTCGCGCGGGGCGACGACCCGTACCTGTTCCTGCGGGTCGTCCCCGATCGAACGAAGGCCGTCGTCGGCGAGCAGGTGACGCTCCGCTACCTGGAGTACTACCGCGTCACGAACGAGCGCTTCGACGAGCGCGAGCCCAAGCTCCCCGATTTTCTCAAGGTGCCGCTCGAGGACGAGCCGGGCCAGGCGCAGCGGCTCACGACCGCCGTCGGCGGCAAGCTCTACTTCGTGCAGGAGCTCGATCGCGTCGCGGTGTTCCCGCTGCGGGCCGGCGCGCTCCACACCGGCCAGGTGACCGCGCAGTTCCGGGTGCCCTACCTCAAGAACAAGACGGTTTCCCGCGCCTCGAACGACGTCGTGATCGAGGTGCGCGAGCCACCGATGCAGGGACGGCCCGCCGGGTACCGCGTCGGCGACGTCGGACGCTTCAAGCTGCAAGCCACCGTCACGCCCAAGCAGACCCTCGCGGGCGAGACCGTCAGCGTCACGGTGAAGGTCGAGGGTCGCGGCGTGATGCCAAACGCGCTGCGCGTCCCGGAGCGCTCGGGCGTCGAGTGGTTCACGCCCGAGAAGCATGACGAGTCCGACGTGCAGTCGGGTCGCGTCGGCGGGAGTCGGACCTTCGGGTACGCGGTGCGCGTCGTCGACCAGGGTGAGGTCGACCTCGGCTGGGTGGAGCTGCCTCACTTCGACGTCGAGGCGGCTGAATATCGCGTCGCACGCGCCGCGCTCGGCACGGTGAAGGTGTTGCCGAAGCCCGGGGCGAGCGAGGCGCCGAAGCCGACCGCGCCGAACGAGGACGATCCGTTCGCGGGCCTGCCGGGACTGCGACGGACGCAGCGCACCTTCGAGCCCGCGACGACCCGCGCTCCGAGCGCGCCATGGTTCGTCGGGCTGGCCGCGTTCCCTTCGCTCGCGGTGCTCCTCGGAAGCCTCGCCCTCCGCGGCGCACGCAACCTCGCGGCTCGGCGCGCGAGCCGACTCGCGGAGCCGGACCACCTCGCGCGGCAAGCCCTCGAGGAGCTCCGACGCGCGCGCGACCCTGCGGCCATCGCCGGGCTGGCAGAGCGCGCGATTCACCTCGCGATCGAGGCCGCGACCGGGCTCCGGTCGCGCGGGATCTTGCTCGACGAGCTGCCCGCGGCGCTCGCGGCGCACCAGGTTCCGGACGCGCTCGCGGCGGAGGCTCACGCCACGCTGCTCGCCGCAAGCGAGCTTCGCTACCAGCCCGCCCCGGACGTCTCCGCCACGGAGCACCTGACCGGCCGCGCGGTGACGCTGGTCTCCGGGCTCTTGCGGCTCGAGCTCGAGGAGGCCGCGTGAGAGCCGCCCTCTCTTGGTTGATCTTTGTCAACCTGCTTTCATTGACACAAGTCACGCTCGCGGACGACGACGCGAGCGGCGGCACCTTCGAGCGGGGCGCAGCGGCCCTGCTTGCGGGTCGACACGAAGAGGCGATCGCCGAGCTCGAAGCCCACGCCGATCGCGAAGCTCCGCACCCGGACGCGAGCTACGACCGAGGCGCAGCCTACCTGCTCCGCGTGCGAAGCGGCGCCGAGCGCCCCGGCGATCTCGGGCGCGCGGTGGCAGCCTACGAAGAGACCCTGCTCTTGCGACCGAGCGACGCCGAGGCGCGGCGGAGCCTCGAGCTCGTGCGCGCCGAGATCGCGCGGCGGCGGGCGCGCGCAGGCAAGGGCGTGGTGCTCGCGACGCCGAGCATCGATCGCGCGCTCGTCGGCATCGTGTCTCCCCGGACCTGGTCGTTCGCGGCCATCGCGAGCGGCTGGCTCCTCGGTCTTGGGCTGTGGCTGCGCCGGCGGCCGGGGTCGAACGAGCTCGCCGGCCTGCTCGCCGCATCGGTCGGCGGGGTTCTGCTCCTCGTGCTCTCGCCGCTCGCCATGTGGGCCGACCACCTCGATCGGACGCGCCGCCCCGCCGTGCTCGTCGTGCGCGAGGCGTTCCTGACCGACGAGGCGGGCGTGACGCAAGGCGGCGAGCCGGTGATCGAGGGCGCCCGGCTCGAGCTCGCCGAAGCACGCGGCGATCGCGCGAGAATTCGCTATGGCGCGCGCGAGGGCTGGCTTCCGGCCGAGACCGTGCGCGTGCTGCGAGCGCGCTGACGCGGGTCGCGGACCAGGCGAGGGGGCTGCGCCGCCGATTGAGGGCCGGCCGCGGACCTGTTAGCGGATCGCTGCATGTGGGTTCGAAGCGCGGCCATCCGTCCGGTGCCGCCGTTCGCGGTGCTGTCCCGCGAGGCGCTCGAGGCGGTCGAAGAGTGGCTCGGTGACGACGAGCCGACGACGGAGGCGCGCCTGACGGAGATCTTCGAGGCCCTCGAGTCGAAGCAGCCCGTGCTGGCCGCGCGGCTCGGCGATGCCTTCGTACGCTGCCGAGACGAGGTGGCCGAGGCGCTGGGGTATTTCCTCGGTCTCACGATGTACCGCGCGTTCGAGGCGAGCTTCGCCGGACGCCTCGATGCCGTGACCGTGGAGGGTCTCGCCGGCGTCGAGGAGGCGCTCGCGCTCGACGAAGAGCTGCGCGGCGGCGACCCTGCGGAGGCGGTGGACTCGGACGATGTCATCGCGATGGAGCAGCCTCACGTCATCGCCTACATCCACGAGCACCTCGACACCGCACTGGAGGTCCACGCCGCCAGCGCCGACGTCGACGCGGTGCACGCGATTTACCGAACGCTGCTCGTCGTGCTCCTCGCGCTGAGCTACACCGTGAGAGCCCCGGATGGCGCAGCCCACCTGGGCGACGAGATGCTCGCCTGAGTCAGGGGACGACGAGCACGACCTTGCCGAAGGCTTCGCGGCGCTCGAGCAGCCGGTGCGCCTCGGCGGCCTCGGAGAGGGGCAAGACGCGGTCGATGACCGGCGCAAGTCGACCCTCGCGCATCAGCGGTAGCGCCGCCGCGAGATCCCCCTTCGAGCCCATCGTGGAGCCGACGATCTCGAGCTGCTTGAAGAACACCGCGCGAAGATCGATGTTCGGCGAGAACCCCGCCGTCGCACCGCAGGTGACGACCCGACCGCCCCAGCGGAGGCTGGCGAGCGTCTTCTCGAACAGCTCGCCCCCGACGTGGTCGAACGCGACGTCGACGCCGACGCGCTCGGTCCGTTGACGCACGCCCTTCACCAGATCTTCCGCCGTCGTGAGGATCACGTCGTCGGCGCCGAGCGCCCGCGCGCGCGCCACCTTGTCGGCCGAGGTCGTCGTCGCGATCACGCGGGCACCCGCGAGCTTGCAGAGCTGGATCAGCATGGTCGAGACACCGCTCCCGGCCGCGTTGATCAGGGCCGTCACGCCGGGGCGAAGCCCACCCTTGACGTAGGCCATCTGCCAGGCCGTGAGCGTGCAGAGCGGCAGCGCGGCCGCTCGCTCGAAGGGCATGTCGCCAATCGGCAACACCGCATCGTCGGCGACGACGACGCGCTCCGCATAGCCGCCCTGGGCGTTCTCGCCGAGGATGCGATAGCTCTTGCAGAGGTTGTCCTGCCCCGCCTTGCAGGCGGGACACGTCCCGCACGAGACGCCCGGGTGCACCATCACGCGCTCGCCGACCGCCACGCCGCGGGCGCCGGGTCCGACGGCCTCGACTTCGCCCGCGATGTCCGAGCCGAGGCGGTGCGGGTACTCGAGCCGGAATGCCGGCCCGCCCCGTCGCACCCAGAGATCGAGGTGGTTTAGCGCGACGGCGCGCACGCGCACGCGGACCTCGCGCGGGCCGGGCTCGGCCACCTCGATCGTGCGGGGCACGATCACCTCGGGGCCGCCATGCCCCTCGAGCACCATCGCGAGCGTCGCGACCATCGTCAGCTCCGCGCGTGCTTGTCGATGAGCCTCGCGAGCGCGGGCACCGCCTCTTCGACGTGGCCCTTCGCGGTCGGTCGCAGCTTCTTGTAGGTGCTGCCGACGATCGCGTGGTCGGCCCGCTCGGCCTTCTCGTCGGTCACGGAGAGCAGCGCGTCGGCCACCGCGGACTTCTTCGCCACGAGGTGGTCGACCGGCGCCTTCCCGCCACTCTCGGCTTCGGACCAGAACGGCTCGAGCTTGGCGGCCCAGCGATCGAACAGCCCGTCGACGACCTTGCGGACGAAGCCCGGCTTGATGCCCTTCACGGCCGCGTAGCCGGTCTTGATGACGACGCCGCCGAGGCCGCCTTTCTTCTGCACCTCGTCGTCGACGAGGGTGACGCAGTCGTCGACGATGCGCGCGCGACGGTCGGGTTCCTGGAATTTCTCGATCAGACTCATGGCTCGGTTCCTCTCAGGGGGTCTTGGTCCGGATCCGCTCCGGACCGACGTTCTCGTCCCACTCGTTGCCGTACCCCTCGTAGTGGACGCGGTATTTTTCCGGCCCGACGACGCCGACGATCACGGCTGGGTAGAAGTGGCGGTGAAACTCGACGGTGACGCGGTCGCCGATCTTGAACTTGTTGTTCTTCGCCGCATCCACCGCGGCGCGGCGCACCTTCTCGGGCGGCTCGGGGACCGGCGAGACCGTCCCCTCGACGCGACCCTTGAGGCGCGCCTTCGGGATGACCTCGTCCCACATCTCGTCGTAGCCGTCGTAGTGGACCTTCACCTTGCCCGGGCCCGGCACGTCGATGATCATCGCCGGGTAGTTCTTTCCCTCCCACTCGACGAGGACGTGGTCGCCGACGTCATAGGCGCGCGTGCACGCGACGAGCACCGCCGCGAGGAGGAGCCCCCACGAGCGACCTTGACGCCGCGCGCGAGTTTGATTGGTGGAGACGACATGCGCGCGATCTCGCTCCTCGCCAGCGTCGGCCGGCTGCACATCGTCGCGATCGCGGCGCTCGGTACCCTGACCTTCGGCTGGGCGTTCACGGGCGAGCGACCCTGGCTCGTCGCCGCGGTGAGCGCGCTCGATTGGTTCCTCGTCAACTTGCTGAACCGCGTGGTCGACCTGCCCGAAGATCGCGCCAACGGCATTCATGGCGCGGACTTCGTGTCCGAGCACCGCCGCCCGATCCTCGTCGGCGGCTTCGGTCTGCTCGGGGCGTCGCTCGTGGCGGTGCATGCGGTGGCGCCCGAGCTCCTCGGGCTGCGGTTCGCGTACCACGCGCTCGGGCTCGCCTACAACTGGCCGCTGCTCCCGGGCGGTCGCCGGATCAAGCAGCTCTACTTCTGGAAGAACACCGCCTCGGCCCTCGGCTTCGTCCTCACGGTGTTTCTCTACCCGCTCGCGAGCGCGGGCTTCGGGCGGACGCAGGGGACCCTCGCGCCGGGGGTCGGGCTCGGCACCTTCCTTTACTCGGGCACGTTCTTCGTCCTGTTCGAGCTCAGCTACGAGGTGATCTACGACCTGCGCGACGTGCACGGCGACGCCCTTGCCGCCGTCGCCACGTACCCGGTCGTGCATGGCGCAGCGGGCGCGGTGCGAATCATCGACGGGCTGCTCGGAGGCTCCCTCGTCACGCTGGCGATCGGCTTCGCGACCGGGCACGTGCCCTGGCGCATCGCCATCATGTTCGCCGCACCGCTGGTTCAAGTGGGTGTTTACAAGCGCGCGTACCGGCGGGGAATCACCTCGCGGGATTGCGTCCTGCTGACGTGGCTCGGCGCCGGGCTGCTCGCGACCTACCACCTGTGGGTGGCGGCCAAGCTGCCGGGGGTCGAGCTCGGATGAGCGGGCTCGAGGCGGCAGCGCTCGCGATCGTCGCGTCGTTCGTCGTCGGGCGTGCGAAGCTCGGCGACGCGCGCGGCTTCCTCGGGCGGCTCGCCCTGCTCGTCGTCGCGAGCTTCCTCGCCGAGGACTCGTCGATCCGGCTCTATGGGTTCTATTTCTACGACGCTCGCTGGAGCCTGTTCGTCGACCAGGTGCCGCTCGCGATCCTCCTCATCTGGCCGGTCGTCATCCACTCGGCATGGGATCTCGCCCGTCATTTGCTGGGTCGCGGCGATCGGCGCGTGGCGCTCGTCGGCACGCTCCTGGTGCTCGCCGACGCCTCGTTGATCGAGCCGGTCGCCGTCGCAGCGGGACTGTGGCGCTGGACCGAACCAGGGCTCTTCACCGTGCCACCGCTCGGCATCCTCGGGTGGTCGTTCCACGCCGGCCTCTGCATGGTTGCCCTCGAGCGCGCCGCCGGTGAAACGTCGCGCGAGGCGCTCGTCCTCGCGACGCCGCTCGGCACGCACGCGCTCCTCCTCGCTGGCTGGTGGGGTGTGTTTCGGAGGGTGAACGGCGTGATCCCGGCGTGGCCTTCGGTCGGACTCTTGTGGCTCGTCTCGGCCGCGCTGCTCGTGGTGTCGCTCCGATGCGGGGCGCGCAAGCGCGTGCCGCTCGGCGAATTCCTCCTCCGCGTCCCGGCTGCGCTCTTCTTCTTCGTGCTGCTCGCGATCCACGGGCGCTCCGATCCCGCGCTCGTCGCGTGGACGCTCGCGTTCGCTCCGCCCTACTGCTCGCTGCTCGACGTGCGGCTCGGGGGGCTCGGGGCCCCGCGGTCGTGAGCCTCCGCCGGATCTGCTAGGCTCCGCGGATGCGTCGCCTCGCGCTCTTCTTCGCGGCCGGGTCGCTCGTCGCCTGTCAGAGCGACGCCGGTCCGCCGGTCGATCCGCGCCCCGGCTCGGCCAACGCCAAGGAGACCGACGCCGACTACCCGACGGACAACGTCGGCACGGGCGTGGGCAACGTCATCCCGAACTACTGTTTTCCGGGTTTCGTCGATCCCGTCGCCTCCACCGAGCAAGTCGAGATCTGCCTCTCGAACTTCTACAACCCCAGCGGGGACGGCACGTACGGCGCCGACGATCCGTTCCCGGACGGCGAGCCGCTGCCCAAGCTCCTCGTCATCGACGTCTCGGGCAAATGGTGCAGCCCCTGCAAGTACGAGGCGCAGCACGTGCTGCCCGGCGTCTGGTCGAACCTCGGCCCGAAGGGCCTCCTGCTCATGACGGTGCTCGCCGACGGCTCGAAGCCCACGGTGCCCGCGACGCTCGCCGATCTCGCCCAGTGGTCGGCCGCGTTTCAGCCGCGCTACCCGAACGTCATCGACCCCAAGTATCAGATGGGCGCGCTGTTCGATTCGAGTCAATTTCCGGCGTTTTTCATCGTTGACGCGAAGACGATGGAGATCGTGCAGTTCGTCGGCGGAAAGCCGCCGGAGACGTTCTGGAAGAAGGTGGAGGAGCTCCTCTGATGGTCATCGAGATTCTGCCCCGCGCGGTCCGTCACTTGGCGACCACGATCCTCGCGCTCCTCGCGCTGGCGACCTCGAGCTTCGGGTGCTCGAGCGACGACGCAAAGGCCCCAGCCGAAGGGCCGACCCTGACCTTCGAGACGGAGGAGTTCGAGGTCGGTGTCGGTGACGTCTTCGAGTGCTTCTACACGGACACGATCACCGATCGTGAGCTCGACGTGTACGAGGCCATCGGCAACCAGGGGCCGGGCGGCCACCACGTCATGGTGTTCTACACGAGCGACATCCACGAGCCGGAGCACCACCCGTGCGTCGACTCCGAGATGGTCAACTGGAACATGATCGCGGGCGCCTCCGGCGACGGCGGCGACGGCCTCTCGCTCCGGGACAACCTGTCCAACCGGATCCCGAAGGGCGTGCAGCTCGTTCTGCAATCGCACTACATCAACACCACGCCGAAGCCGTTCAAGGCGAAGGACGCGGTGACGCTGAAGCTCCGAAACCCGGGCGAGACGAGCGACCACGTCAACTACTTCGCGGTGTTCGACGGCGGCTTCATGATCCCGCCGCAGTCGAAGCACACGAGCGTGACGCGCTGCACGGTGGAAGACGATCTGCAGCTCGTGCTTTCGCTCGGACACATGCACGAGGGTGGGCGCCACTACAAGCTCGAGCTCCTCGGGCCCGATGGCGAAGTGACGCGCACGCTGCGCGACGACGCCTGGAGCCCCGAGTACACCTCGCACCCGCCGATCGATCACTACCCGAAGAGCGATCCGCTGCGGCTGCCGAAGGGGACCGTCCTCCGCCAGACCTGCGAATGGGAGAACGAGAGCGCGACGGCGCTCGGCTTTCCGACCGAGATGTGTGTCGGATTCTTCTATTACTTCCCGGGTGACGGCGACAAGGTGTGCCCCGCGTTGCCGGAGTGAGGCTGGCGGAGCTTGACGCTGAGCAATTGATCTGGAGCAAGCCACGGCAACCGTACGGCGCCCCGCGGGCTCAGGCTCGCAGGGCGCGGTCGTGCCACAGCAACATCTCGAGGGTGCCGCTGTCGCGCAGAAAGGGCTGGTTGTGCGCGCCCGGCGGCGCGACGAAGTCGTGATCGACGCCGAGCTTGCGCAGCTTCGCGGACAGCGCCTCGTTGTCCTCGAGGTAGACGTCGCCCAGGCTCGTCTCGATGTGGAGGCGGCGCGGACCGACGCGAGCGAGCACGTCGGCGAGGCTCTTCGCGTACGCCGGCGCCGCGTACTTGTTGATGGCACCCTGGAGGGTCCCCCACGCGCCGAAGTGTGCGGCCTGGCGCAAGAACACCTCGATGCTGACGTACCCTCCGAGCGAGACACCGTCGACACCGACGTGCGCGCTGCCCTCGAGGATCGCCAGCTCGCGGCGCGCACGTGGCACCACCTCGTCGACGAGCCAGGCGGCGTAGTCGTCGAGGAAGGCCTTGCGAGCGCCGATGTTGAACGCATCGGGCGTGAACGGACACGCGACCGCCAGGCCGCCGAACGGGCGTGCCGCGAGCGCGTCGTTCACCTCACGGAGGCGCTCGGGCTTCCAGTGCGGGGTGCGGGAGCCGCGCGCCTCGACCGGCGCGACCGGCGGGCGCAAGAGCCGCTCGTACGAGGTGCCGAGGCCATAGCGCTCGAGCCAGGCGTAGACCCCGAGCTTCTCGTCGATCGTCTCGCCCTTGCCGTGCAGCGCGACGAGCAGCGGGACCGGCCCTTCGACGTGGCGCGGCACGAGCAAGGTGAAGCGCCGCCCCGTCGCACGCCGGCCAGACACGACGATGTCGCGGATCTCGTAGGCCGAAGCCGCGGGCTCGGCCGCACGGACCGACCGCGTCGCGACGAGACCCGCCACCCCGACGAGCAGCGAGCGACGTGACATGGTGACGAGGCTCATTCGGAGGAGCAGGAGGGTAGCCGAATGCGCGCGCGACGTCCTCTCGCGGGCACGAAGCGGGCATTGCTTGTGGCGGACCCTTGCGTTAGCGTCCGCGCGGAGCATCAAGGCGATGGCGAAGGGATCGACCGAGGCAGCGGTGTTGGGACGTGGACTGCGGGTTCGCGGGCGCGTGCGCGGCGAGGGCGATCTCCGCGTCGAGGCGCAGGTCGAGGGCGAGGTGACCGTGTCGGGCGCGCTCGAACTCGGGGCGGGCGCCGAGGTGCGCGGCGCGGTCTCGGCCGAGAGCGTCGTCATCGCGGGCGCGCTCGAGGGCGATGTCCGAGCGGAGGTCGACGTGGTCGTCACGGCGACGGGCGCGCTGCGCGGCGACGTCGACGCGCCGGGGCTCGTCCTCGAAGAGGGCGGCCAGTTTCACGGCAACGTGTCGGCGGAGTTCGATCTGCCCGACGCCCTCGCCTGAGCGACGCCGGCGAGCAAGCGACTTCAGAACCCGTAACGGACGGAGCAGAACGTGGCAGCAACAGTCATCGGAGCCGGAATCACCATCGAGGGCGAGGTCTCGTCGGACGACGAGGTGATCATCGGCGGCACCCTGCGCGGCAAGCTCGAGGCCGAGGGCGCGGTCACCATCGAGGGCAACGCCGTCGTCGAGGCGGACATCGGCGCACAGTCGGTGGCGATCGGCGGCAACGTGACGGGCAACGTCACGGCGGCCGAGCGGGTGGACCTGCTCTCGGGCGGGAAGCTCGTCGGCGACGTGAAGGCCGCGCGCCTGACGATCGCGGACGGCGCGGTGTTCAAGGGCAACGTCGACATGGAGGTCTGACGATGGCGCAACAGACGTCGATCATCGCGGCGGGCACGGTCATCCGTGGTCGCATTTCGGCCGAGGGAGACCTCGAGATCCATGGCCACGTCGAGGGCTCCGTCGAGGTCGGCGGCACCGTGACGATCGGCACCGAAGGGCTCGTGAAGAGCGACGTCACGGCGCAAGCCGTGCTCGTGGCGGGGGCGGTCGCGGGGAACCTCCGTGGCAGCGAGCGCGTCGTGCTCGAGGACGGCGCGCGCGTCGTCGGCGACCTCTCGGCCCCGTCGATCGGGATCCGCCCCGGCGCAAAGCTTCGCGGCCGCGTCGCGACAGGCGAGGCGGAGCTTCCCCGGGGACGCGCGGCCGAGGCCTCCAAGCCCCGCGCGACGGGTGACACCCCGGCCGCTCGCAATCCGGCCGCTCGCAATCCGGCCGCTCGCAATCCGGAGCCGGCCCGAGCGGCAGCCGTCATCCGACCGGCGGCGCGCACGCCCGAGGCTCCGGCGGTCCGCAGCGCCGCACCCGCCCGCACGGCGCCGCAAGCGTCGGTGGCCCCCGTGACGCGCCCCACCGGCGCGACCAGAGCCGCACCGACGCGGGAGCCGGGAAAGGCCGCCGAGGCTCCCACCGCGAAGCGCCCCCCGGAGCCGGTGGTGCCGGTGCTGCAGAAGCGCACCAAGAAGGCCGTCAAGCGCCGCGCACGCTGATGGCTCGCGCGCGCCGAGACAAGACCGCGGAGGCGCGGCCCGAGCTGCTCGAGCTGTTGCGCACGCTTTCCTACCGCGAGGGTCGCGTCGTGCTCGCCTCCGGCAAGGAGAGCGACTTCTTCATCGACTGCAAGCAGACGGTCCTCACCGCGCGCGGGCACCAGCTCAGCGCGGAGCTGATCTTGGACGGCCTGCGGCACCTTCACGACCTGCACGCCGTCGCGGGGGTGGCCCTCGGCGGCTGCCCGCTCGCGAGCGCGGTGTCGCTGATGAGCGCCCTCCGCGGCCGTCCGCTCGACGCGCTCTATGTCCGCAAGGAAGCGAAGGACCACGGGTCGAAGCGGCTGATCGAGGGTCCGGTCCGGCCAGGGATGCGCGTCGTCCTGCTCGAAGACGTGGTCACCACGGGCGGCTCGACGCTCCACGCGATCGAGGTGCTGCGCTCCGCGGGCGTCGAGGTGGTCGCGGTGGCCGTGCTCGTCGACAGGCTCGAGGGCGGCGTCGAGGCAGTGAGGGCCGCCGGCGTCGAGGTGGTCACGCTCTACACGCGGCTCGACTTCATCGACGACGACGATGACGAGCTGCTCTCCACGCTGGCCGACACGCGCTACTGAGGCAACCTGCGCGACCGTTCGCCCGGGCGGGCTCCCGGCTCGCACGGGCCCCACCGCGATCCGTCAATTGACTTCGATCACGCCTCGCCGACGGTGCGCATCGAGATCATGTTGCCGGGCGTGAGGCCCACCAGGGCGTACGCGCGCTCCCAGCGGTCCTCGGCGGCGCAGTCGAACAAGACGCGCTCATCGAGGGGCGTGGGGAGCCAGGCGCCACGGGCGATCTCCGACTCGAGCTGGCCTGGGCCCCATCCCGAATAGCCGAGCATCACGAGCCTGCGGACGCCGCCATCGCCGGGCTCGGTCGCATCCCGTGCGACCTCGTCGAACGCCGCACGCGAGGACGAGATCCGTAGGCGCTGCCCGACCGCGATGACGCCGCGCCCAGTGATTTCCGGATCGTCGCTCACGACCCAGCCCGACTGCGGCTGCACGGGGCCACCGACCCACACCTTGGAGGCGTCCTCGTGCCCACGCTCGTAGCCCGCGAGCTCGAGCAGCTCGCCGAGCACGAGGCGCGACGCGCGGTTGACGACGAAGCCGAGCGCGCCGTCCTCGTTGTGAACCGCGACCAGCACGACCGTGCGATCGAAGTTCGGATCGCCGAGGGGCGGCGAGGCGATGAGAAACCCAGGTGCCAAACTCCGGAACGTCATCGTAACCTCGCGCGCGAAGGCGCCACGCATCACGTTCTCCCAGAGCAGATGAACCCGCAACTCAAATCCTACCCCGTGCGCCTCGCGTTCGAGGCTGGCACGCTGCGCGTCGAGGGCCTCGCCGACGCCGAGGGGCTGCCCTGCGTCTTCGATGCGCGCACGGGCTGCCACCGCGCTCCGGCGCATCGCTACGCCGAGATCGTCCTCGCGCTGCGCGCTCGCGGGCTCGCCTACCAGGACGACGCTCGCGCCTACGAGGAGCTCGACGTCGCCGACCTCAAGCGCCAGGAGCCCTTCTACTACCAGCGTGAGGCGATCGCCGCATGGGAGCGCCAGCAGGGGCGTGGCGTCATCGTCCTGCCGACCGGCGCCGGCAAGACGTTCGTCGCGGTGATGGCGATCGACCGGCGTCCACGGTCGACGCTGGTCGTCGTGCCGACGCTCGATCTGCTCCACCAGTGGTTCGATCTCCTGCAGTCGGCGTTCGCCCGCACGGTCGGGATCATCGGGGGCGGCTACCACGAGCCCGCACCGATCACGGTCACGACCTACGACTCGGCCTACCTCCACGCCGACAAGCTCGGCAACCGCTTCGGGCTCGTCGTGTTCGACGAGTGCCATCACCTGCCGAGCGAGTCGTACGCGCTCGCGGCCCGCGCGCTCCTCGCACCCTTCCGGCTGGGGCTGACCGCGACGCCGGAGCGCACCGACGGCGGCGAGGCCCGTTACGCGGAGCTGATAGGTCCGGTGGTCTACCGGAAGGACATCGACGAGCTGACCGGCACCTACCTCGCGAGCTACGAGACCCAGCGCGTCGAGATCGCCCTCACCGACGAGGAGCGCGACGAATACCAGGCGGAGCGCGCGCTCTACCTCGCCTTCATTCGCAGCCAGGGGATCCGCATGTCATCCCCGAGCGGCTGGGCCGACTTCATCGCGAAGAGCACCCGGTCGGACGAGGGGCGCCGTGCGTTCCTCGCGTACCGCAGGCAGCGACAGCTCGCGCTCACCGCCACGCGCAAGCTCGAGGTGCTCGAGCGGCTCCTCCACTCGCACCGCAACGATCGGGTGCTCGTCTTCACCGAGGACAACGCCACGGTCTACGAGATCGCGACGCGCTTCTTGCTGCCCGCGATCACGCACCAAACACGCGTCAAGGAGCGCAGCGCGATCCTGAAGGCGTTCAACGGCGGCGAGCTGACGGCCGTCGTGACGTCGAAGGTGTTGAACGAAGGCGTCAACGTGCCGGAGGCGAACGTCGCGGTGGTGCTGTCGGGCTCGGGCTCGGTGCGCGAGCACGTGCAGCGACTCGGGCGCATCCTTCGTAAACGCGAGCAGAAGCGCGCCATCCTCTACGAGCTCGTCAGCGTCGGGACGAGCGAGGAAGGCACGAGCGCGAAGAGGCGAGATCACCGTGCTTACCAGTGAGCTGCTCCGTGCGCGTCGCAGCGGACAACTGCTCACCGCGCGCTACTTGACGGGCAGCGAGCGCGAGCGCGTGCAGCCGGTCGCGGAGGCGATGATCGCGACGCTCGCGACGGGGGCGGGCGCGTGCCGCGACGACCTGTCCGCGGCCCTCGCGACGGTGCCTCATGCCCCACGCGATCGCGCGATCTTCCTCGGGCTCGAGAAGCTCCTCCTCGACCGCTGCGAGTTCGTCGCTCCCGAGGGAGACGACCCGGAGGCGCTGCGCGAAGCGGTCTTCCGGCTCGCGTCCGCGGAACGAAAGGGGCTCGGGCCGACGCAGCGCTTCGATCGCGCGAGCGTCCTCGAGCGCTCCGCCGCCGAGCTCGACCTCTCCCCTGAGCGGATCGAGGCGCAGCTCTTTGCCGACCTCCGGAAGAACGAGCGGCTCGCCACGTTCCGTCCGCTCACCGCCGAGCGGCTGCTCGAGCGCTACGACGTCGCGCTCGCCCAGGCGGTGCTGCTCCGCGCCGTGCGCGTCGAGGTCACGCTCACGGGCGAGGAGCCCGCGCGCGCGAGGCAGTTGTTCCGCGCCGCGCGATTTCACGGGCTCTTGCACGAGGTGCGGCCCGTCGCGGGAGGCCACGTGATCACGCTCGACGGGCCGCTCAGCCTCTTCACCTCGGCGAGCCGCTACGGCCTCGCGCTCGCGCTGTTCTTGCCGGCGGTGCTGCGGTGCCGCTCGTTCCGCCTCGCTGCCGACGTCTTGTGGAGCAAAGAGCGCAAGGCGATCCGCTTCGAGCTCGGTCCGGAGCAGGGACTCGTGCCGCACGGTCGACCGCTCGACGGTGTGCCGCCGGATCTCGAGCGCTTCGTCACCGCGTTCCGCGAGCTCGATTCGACGTGGGACGTCGCACCCTGCGACGCGATCGTCGCCGTGCCGGGCGAAGCGGCCGTCGTTCCCGATCTCGCCTTCACGAATCGAAAGACGGGAGAGTGCGTCTGGCTCGAGGCGTTCGGCTACTGGAGCCGAGCGGCCGTGTGGCAGCGCGTCGAGACGATCCGCCGCGGATTTCCGGGCAAGCTGATCCTGGCCATCGGCAAACAGCTGCGCGTGAGCGAGGAGGTGCTCGAGGAATCCGACGCCGCGGAGGTCTACGTGTACCGCGCCGCGATGCTGCCGAAGGCGGTGCTCGAGCGGCTCGCGAAGCTGACGTCGTGAGGACGCCTTCGAGCGCTCTGCCCAGCTCGAGGCGCGCGCGTGAAGGACGTCGGGCGCGTCCCCCGCGAGGGCCTCACTTCTTCAAGACGACGCCGTACGCCGCGAGCGCGGGGACGCCCTGGCCATTGACGGTGGCGACCGTCTTGCCGTCGGCGCTCACGCGGGCCTCGGCGACCTTCGCCCAGGTGCCGTAAGGCGCCCAGTTGTCGTAGGTCTTCACGCCGTTCACCCACAGCTCGACCTGCGCGTTCGCGGGCCAGCTCTCGCTGTTCGGGAACGACAGCTTGGCGGGCGGGCAGATGTCGACGTCCGCCGGGCCGAGCCCGACGACGAGGTCGAAGGCCTGGGTCGTTGCCGCGAGCGCGGGGAACGTCCCGTCCGCCGGCTTGAACACCACGGCCGCAAACTCCTCCTCGGGCGCGAGCAGCTCCTGCTCGATCCGCGCATCGGGATCGAGGGTCAACGAGACGCCGCTGCTCGTCACGGTGGCGCCCTTCGCGAGCTTGCCGCCCGGAGCCCCGAGCGCGACGGCCGTGACGGTGCCGAAGTCATGGTCGGGCGCCGCGGGCAAGGCACCGCCCCAAAACAGGTACTTGATGCCGGCTTGGCTGCCAAACTTGAGCGCGGGGTCGGTGAGCTCCTTGCCACCGTTCGAGACGACGTAGCTGCCATCGGTCGACTTGCCGTAGAGGCAGAGATCGCTTCCGCACACCTGCACATCGATCGCCGTGTCGGGGAGCCCCTTGCCGTCCTTGTCCTGGACTTTGACCTTGACGGTGCCGACGGCGACCTTCTTGCCCGGGTTCGCCGGGGAGGTGCCCGCGCAGTCGGGGACGGTCACGATGCCCGTCGACGCCGACGCCATGCCGCTGCCGCCCGCCCCCCCCGCGCCGCCGCTGCCGGCCGTGGAGGACGCCGCCGTGCTGGCGGCCGTCGTCGTCGAGTCGTCACCGCCACCGCAGGCCGCGAACAGCGCGGCAGCCACACCCAGACCCGACACGAGAAGCGTTCGCATGGTGTGGGGAAGTTACCACAGGGCGCCAGGCCCGGCCTTCCTTCCGGTGGCGCGCGATCGTTTCGATGAGGCTGCGCGCACCGTGTTGTCAGGGAATTCGCTGGAAAATAGTTCTTCCAACGCGGGATTTCGGATATAGGCGAAGGATGTCTTCCTCCGGACTTTACGGGATCGGTGCGTTCGCGGCGGGCTTCGGGATCGTGATGAGCTGCGCGACCGGCTCGACCACCGACTTCGACTCGCAGCCCACCGGCGTCGGCGGAAGCGGCGGCGCGGCGGCTTCCAGCTCGGTGTCCTCGACCGCCTCGAGCTCGAGCGCGTCCTCGGTGGCCTCGAGCTCGGCGCAGTCTTCGGCCCAGACCTCGGTGACCGCGAGCACCAGCACGGTGGCCTCGGCCGTGGCCTCCTCGAGCAGCGGCGGGCTGAGCAGCTCCGCGAGCGGCGGCAGCACGTGTTCGTCGTCGGCGAACGACTGCGGCGGCGACTGCTGCTGCGACATGA